>Ga0208980_10001178_pt1 | contig 15651 bp, 15 predicted proteins | sample WetSurMetagenome_3_FD_187993 | JGI IMG/M metagenome (GOLD analysis project Ga0208980, IMG submission 187993) | Wetland microbial communities from Twitchell Island in the Sacramento Delta, sample from surface sediment Aug2011 Site A1 Bulk (version 2) | ecosystem: Environmental > Aquatic > Marine... | reverse complement strand
TCATCGATCCATTTTCTATTTCTTATGTTAATAGTTCCTTCAGATGTAAACAACATTCCGTTCCTCCCATTCCGTGTAGGCATAACACAATCAAACATATCAATTCCTCTTTCAATGGCTTCTAGCAGGTTCGCAGGAGTGCCAACTCCCATCAGATAACGTGGTTTATCATCCGGCAGTATCTCATTGACTAATTCAATTATCCTGTACATATCCTCAGCAGGTTCTCCTACTGATAATCCTCCGATTGCATTTCCGGCAAGCCCGGATGAAGCAATTTTTTCTGCTGATATTTTTCTAAGATCATCAAATGTTCCTCCCTGCACAATCGGGAACAGAAACTGCTCTTTTCCGTATAAATGCTCAGTTTCATTATACCTCACAACTGCCCTGTCGAGCCAATGGTGTGTGAGTGCAACAGACTTTTTTGCATAATTGTAATCGCATGGCCACGGAGCGCATTCATCAAAAACCATCATTATATCTGCACCAATGATCCTTTGTATGTCAATGGTATTTTCCGGAGTAAAAACATGCCTTGACCCATCAATATGTGATTTAAATATTGCACCTTCATCTGTAAGCTTCCTGTTCCCCGTAAGGGAAAATACCTGGTAACCACCACTATCTGTAAGTATCGGACGATCCCACGACATAAACTGATGCAGCCCGCCTGCAGCTTTCAGGATTTCAGTCCCGGGCCGTAAGTACAGATGGTATGTATTTCCAAGAATTATTTTTGCATCTATATCTTCGGAAAGGTCGCGTTGCAGAATACCTTTAACTGTACCTCCCGTCCCAACAGGCATAAAGATTGGTGTCGGGATATCACCATGCGCTGTTTTCAGCAAACCTGTACGCGCTTTTGATTCTTTATCCCTCCTCTCAATTATAAACATAGGTCCAATCTCTTTTTCGAAGCACAAAGGTAATTTTTCCCCCCGGCCTTATAAAATTATGTTGATTTTTTTTTCATTCCGATTATCTTATTAATATTGCTGACATATTAAAAGTCAGATGGCGGATCAAAGTAATGTTTTCCTTTTAGTTGTATTCCTGGTTTTCTCATTTACTGCTGCAATTCAGTTATTTTATTATATTTTCTTTTATCTGGCTGTTTATTTTTATAAACCGGCAGTTCGTGAAACACAAAGCCAACCGGTCTCAGTTATTATCTGTGCCAGAAACGAAGCAGAAAATCTGAGAAACTTTCTTCCGGCAGTTCTTGAACAGGATTATCACGATTACGAAGTTATTGTCGTAAATGACTGTTCCGAGGATAATTCTTACGATATTCTTGGAAAATACCTCGAACAATATCCCCATCTTAGGATTTCTACAGTCAATAAAGACCCAAAATTCACACATAGCAAGAAGTTTGCCCAGTTTATCGGAATAAAAGCAGCAAAAAATGATATTCTGCTTTTTACTGATGCAGATTGCCAGCCTGAATCTGATAAGTGGCTTGCAGGAATGACTTCGCACTTTGATGATAAAATCATATTTGTTCTGGGATATGGAGGATATCTGAATGAAAAAGGGCTTCTGAACAAATATATCCGTTACGATAGCATGACGATTGCAATGCAGTATCTGGGCATGGCTATCCGCGGCTTACCCTATATGGGAGTCGGCCGTAATCTTGCATACCGGCGTTCAGCATTCTTCGCTAACAAAGGCTTCGGTGCCCATACTCACCTTCCTTCAGGTGATGATGATCTTTTCGTAAATGCAAATGCTTCAGGTTTAAATACATGTGTAGAGTTCAGCAAGCTAACCCACACCAGGTCTGTTCCTAATTCAAGCATCGGAGAGTGGATTACACAGAAGAAAAGACATCTTACAACCGCTCCCTATTACAAACTGAAGGATAAACTTCTTTTGATAACTGAACCACTGACCAGAGTAATCTTCTATACTACATTTATTTTACTCCTGTCATTCAGTTTCCTTTGGCCATATGTGTTACTGATATTTGGAATAAGGCTTATTAATCAGATTATAGTACTGATTCTCGTTCAGAAAAGGCTCGATGAACCAGGCTTATTAACTTATTCTCTGATCTTTGATCTTTTATCACCTTTGATCAATAGCATAATATTCTTAAGCAACTTAGGGGATAGATCCGATAAAAGCATATGGAAATGAACAACGACTTATCGGAAAAAGCGAAAGCTGATCTGCAGCTTGTTGAAAAGGCAAGAAAAGGAGATGAAAAAGCTTTTGCAAGCCTTATGAACCGTTACAGAGATTCGATCTACTATATGCTTCTTAAAATGGTCAATAACCCTTATGATGCAGAAGATCTGACAATTGAAGCCTTTGGAAAAGCATTCAGAAATCTAGACTCGTATACTCCAAAATTTGCGTTCAGTACCTGGCTTTTTAAAATAGCAACCAACAACTGTGTTGACTTTATCAGGAAAAAGCAGGTATCACCTACTCCTCTTGATCATTTGCAGGATAGTCTGGATAATGTAACTGTAAATATTCAGTCGGACATGCCGGACCCTGAAGAATCACTTATCAATCATCAGAAAATAGCTGCCCTGAAAGATATAGTCAGCCAGCTGAAACCGAGATATAAAGCACTTATTGAGCTTCGATATTATAAAGAGTACTCCTATGAAGAGATATCCTCGGAGCTTAATCTCCCAATCGGAACTGTTAAGGCACAGCTATATAGGGCCAAAACATTATTATACAATATTCTTGTCAAAACTGGTAATAGATAGTGTTAGAAAACATTTACAGGTATTTTCCTTTTTTGTCCGACTTTCAGAAAGATAAGCTGTCGAGGTTAAAGCATATCTACGACAAATGGAACAGTATGATTAATGTGATTTCCAGAAAGGATATGGATAATTTTGTTGTACATCATGTTCTTCATTCAATGGCAATCGGGAAAATAATCTCCTTCCTTCCAGGAACCAAGATCATCGATGTAGGAACCGGGGGAGGATTTCCGGGTATACCACTGGCAATTTTGTTTCCTGAATCGGAATTCACCCTCCTCGACTCAATTGAAAAGAAAATAAAAGTAGTTTCAGCTGTTGCGGAGGAACTGAACCTTACTAATGTCATCCCTGTCCGTAAAAGGATTGAAGATGAAAAAAACAAGTACCATTTTGTTATCAGCAGGGCAGTCACCGAGTTCCGTGGATTTGTTAGCATGACCACAAAAAATATAGAAAAGGCCGGAACAAACAGTCTCCCAAATGGGATTTTATATCTCAAAGGGGGAGATCTCTCGATGGAATTATCCCACTTTAAAAACAGGGTAACTATCGTGAATATTAACAGTTTTTTCGATGACCCGTATTTTGAAACTAAAAAGATTGTCTATCTGCCTGTTTGATTTTTTTGAAAAAAAACATCCCACGGGTTTTTATATTTCAAAAAAGTACTACATTTGCAGTCTCAAATTAGAGAACAGACAAAATATATATAATTAAAAAATGAAAAGGACATTTCAGCCATCAAGAAGGAAAAGAGCAAATAAGCATGGTTTCAGGGAGAGGATGTCAACCCCGAACGGAAGAAGAGTTCTTGCTGCCCGCAGGGCAAAGGGAAGAAAGAAATTAACAGCTTCTACAGAACTGAAATTAAAAGGATAATATACAAACTGCATTATTGTTGTGAAGGTGTCTTTATAGAAGGCACCTTTTTTGTTTCAGCATCATTACATACTCCTCCCACAGCCCCTATCTATGCTAGCAAACAGGAAGCGTAAAGAACAATATATCAACTAGATTACCCCTCTTTACAGAGTAGAGAGGAGGAATCCTGAGTGGAGCGAAGGAAGCCTGCCTGCCACTGCCTGCCGGTAGGCAGGGTAGGCAGGAGGGGAAGTACATAGAACGGAGATAATTCTTAACTTTACCAACTTTTTATTTCTCACATGAATAACCTTTTAAAGCATATTGATGATAAAGACTTAAGCCTGATAGCGGATAAGGTAGTTGGCAATCAACGTATAACTCCGGAGGAGGGTCTGGTACTGTACAAAAAAGCCGATCTGGCTCTTCTGGGTCTTCTTGCAGGAATTGTAAGGAGAAGGCATAACGGGAATAAAGCATTTTTCAATCATAATTTTCATATTGAACCTACAAATAAATGCGTCTATAATTGCAGATTCTGTTCGTATCATAAACCGGAAGGGGATCCCGAAAGCTGGGAATATAGTCACGACGATATGCTTGAATTGGTAAAACGTTTTGACAATAAACCGGTCACAGAGGTTCACATAGTGGGAGGAGTACATCCGTCTTACGATCTGCATTACTGGGGTTCGTTAATAAAGAGGATAAAAGAACATAGGCCTGGCCTTCATGTAAAGGCTTTTTCAGCTATTGAACTTGATTACATGATAAAACGGGCCGGATGTACCATCAAAGAAGGATTAGGTCTTTTGAAGGAATATGGACTCGATTCAATTCCTGGTGGAGGAGCTGAAATTTTCGATGAAGAACTCAGAAAAATGATCTGTGATGAAAAATCATCGTCTGAACTCTGGCTTACAATTCATGAAACGGCTCACAGGTCAGGTATTCCATCAAATGCCACAATGCTTTATGGCCATATTGAAAACTACAGTCATCGCATTGACCATATGGACAGACTGCGTAAACTGCAGGATAAAACAGGAGGATTCAATGCCTTCATACCATTGAAGTACAAAAAGACAAATAACAGTATGTCATACCTTGGAGAAGTTAATATTATTGAAGATCTGAAGAATTATGCAGTTTCAAGAATTTACCTCGATAACTTTCCCCATATTAAAGCATACTGGCCTATGATCGGAAAAGAGAATGCACAACTTTCCCTGTCTTTTGGTGCTGACGATATGGACGGAACTATAGATGACACTACCAGAATATATTCAATGGCAGGTTCAAAAGAGGAGAAACCGGTAATGACAACCGATGAAATCTGCCACCTTATCTGTCAGGCAGGATTTGTTCCCGTAGAAAGAGATTCATTATATAATCCTATATGCCCCCCATCCCTCCCCGACGCTGCGGCCGGGGCAGGTCTGAAAGGGGGTTAACATCACTCTGAATTTAACCCCCTTTAGGGGGCAGGGGGCAAAAGGAAAGAGAAGTGGAGGATTCTGTGGAGCTAGATTCTTCTCAATTTTCTTAAAATTTTATCAATACCTTTACGTTATTATTAATGTTCAACTTTTCGGCATGAGCTTAAAAAACTTTTTACTAAGCAAAGTATTTTTCAAAAATCTTGGATTTGCTGTTATTATTGTTGTTGGGATTATAATGGTCCTGCTTATCTGGATGAACTTCTATACGCGTCACGGACAGGCTCGTCCTGTTCCGGATTTCTACGGCCTTACTATGGAGCAAACCGCAAAGCTGGCAAAGAAGAGCAGACTCAGATACCAGGTAGTCGATTCAGTTTATACAACTCTTGTACCACGCGGTTGTGTTGCTGAACAAAATCCGAAACCCGGATTTAAGGTAAAAAAATGGAGAAACATCATTCTTACAATAAATGCTTTCAAACCTGAAATGGTTGCCGTACCTAACCTTATTGACCTGCCAATCAGACAGGCAATAGCATTGATAGAAAGTTCCGGACTCAAACTGGGGGAATCAAGATTCAAGCCTGATCAGTCAATAAATTTTGTTCTTGAACAGCTTTATAACGGCAAAAAGATTTCTGAAGGCGATTCAATTCAGAAGGGTTCAGTAATTGATCTTGTCCTAGGTAAGGGATTAAGCAATCAGCGAACCTCTGTGCCTTATTTAATTGGAATGAACCTCGAACCTGCAAAAAATAAAATTCTTTTCTCATCACTTAGCCTGGGTACATATGTTTATGATAAATCAATTCTAAATGGAAAAGATACACTTAACGCCTTTGTATATAAACAAAATCCTGAATATAAGGATGATGCAAGCCTCCAACTTGGATCTGCCATATACCTGTGGCTGACAGTTGATTCGACCAAGCTGGCGGCGGACTCAACCCTTTTAGAAATTCCTGATACTATTCCTGTGCCTGATCCTATAAATAAGACATCTAAATAACAGAGATGATCAAACAGATATTCTTATATTTTCTTTTTATCAATATCTTTCTGGTTGTCTCACCTGCTCAGGAGGTTGTGACAGGCCTTCAATCGAATTACATCCTTTTAAAAAACGGAGATGATCAGAAAGTTTCTAAGAGAATCTCTGCTTCGGATAACATCGATCTTCCATTTTTTGATGATTTCTCACAGTTACCAGTATATCCTGACGAAAAAAGATGGCTTGACAAGTATGTATTCATCAACAATACTTATTCTGATCAGCAGAGAACCGCGGGGATCGCAACATTTGACGCTTTGGACAATTATGGCAGGTTATATGAGTCTGCATCGTCGACAACTTTTAGAGCCGATCAACTTACATCTAAACCTGTAAATCTTAAATTACCGGCTTCTGAAGATATCTGGCTGAGTTTTCTGTATCAGGCAGGAGGTCTGTCTGATCCCCCGGAAAAAAATGACAGTCTGACTCTGCAGTTCTTTGCACCGGATGAAAACAAGTGGTATTCTGTTTGGCACGCTGGTTACCATACTGATCAGAAATTCAGACCAGTCATAATACCAATCAATCAGACCCGTTTTCTCAAGAGTGGTTTTCAGTTTCGCTTTGTAAACTATGCAAGCCTGAGCGCAAATCTCAGCGATCCATCAATGGTCGGAAACTGCGATATCTGGAACATTGATTATGTGCTTCTCGATAAAAACAGAAACTCAGCCGATACAATTTTTCCCGATGTGGCCTTAACACTTCCATTACGGTCGTTGCTGAAGAATCATGAGGCAATGCCATGGAAACAATTCAAACAGACATATCTTCAGGAGATGGGCTCCTCAATACTTATCCATTACCGAAACAATGACACTATTGTAAGGAACGTCACGCGCAATTTCGAGATATGGGATGTTTACAAAAACTCTCAGGCCCATTTTTTCTCTCCCGGCGCTACAAATATTAATCCGTTGACTAATGTCGATTACAAAGCCAGTCTTGTATATACATTTAATTCTAATAATCCCGATTCTGCCCTCTTCAGAATAACCTGCTCCCTGAAAACTGATGCGTTTGATCCTAAAGAGAACGACACATTAGTATATTATCAGGTTTTCAATAACTACTTTGCTTTTGACGACGGTTCTGCTGAGGGTGGGTATGGAATAAACGGATTGGGCTCACGAAATGCAATGTTGGCATACCGATTTAAATCATACATGAAGGATACGCTTAGAGCAGTGGAGATCTGTTTCAACGACAGCTATATGGATGCCAACAAAAGAGCATTTGATCTGATGGTCTGGGACGATAACAATGGTATTCCCGGAAATGTAGTTTACTCTGTCGAGGAGGTTATGGTAGAGCAGGGAGAAAAGATAAATGGTTTCTATACCTACAATATACCCGGAGGAGTGATGCTGGATGATATCTTCTACGTTGGATGGAAACAGAGGTCAGAAACATTTATGAATGCCGGTTTTGATGTAAACACTCCGCATAATGGAAAACAGTTTTACTGGTTAAATGGTGATTGGCAGCTGTCACAGGTGCACGGAAGTGTGATGATAAGACCTGTTATGGGTGATCGGTTGAAGGTTACATCTGTCAATGATATTAATTATAAGGGCAAGAACATGATCAGTATCTGGCCCAATCCGGCATCAGATTATTTCAGTGTTGAGGCGGGAGAAGAGCTGATTTCAGGTTCTGCGTATATTACAATTCTTGATCTGTCGGGTCGTGAACTGAAAAAAGTTCCCTATAGTGAAAAGATCGATATCTCTTCCCTGCACGAGGGAATGTACCTTGTGATCACTACAATCAATGGTAAACCTATGGGCTATACCCGGTTAATTAAGACAAAATAATCAAAGAAAATGGCTGAAGAAGATCTGGTTGACCAGCAGGAATTGTTTGAGCATTACAGGTTTAAAGCCGATCCGGGACAGTCGTTGCTCAGGATTGATAAGTTTCTTTCTGACAGGATAGAAAACAGTTCCAGGACACGTATTCAGAATGCTGCCAATGCAGGTAATATTCTGGTAAACAATAAGCCTGTAAAACCAAATTACAAAATTAAACCCGGCGATATTGTACAGGTTGTATTGCCGACACCTCCCAGAGAGATAGAGCTTATACCGGAAAACATCCCTCTTAATATAGTGTATGAAGATGATGATGTTCTTGTTGTAAATAAGGAACCGGGGATGGTTGTTCATCCTGCATATGGCAACTATTCAGGCACCCTTGTAAATGCACTCATGTGGCATTTCAAAGACCTGCCTCTTTTTAATACTGGCGAAAGCAGACCCGGACTCGTTCACAGGATTGATAAAAATACTTCCGGGATCCTTGTAATAGCAAAGAATGAATATGCACTCAACAGGCTCTCTAAGCAGTTTTTTGATCGTACAACAGACAGAAAATACAATGCACTTGTATGGGGAATACCCGATCCTCCTGAAGGTACGATAACAGGTAATGTCGGGAGAAGTATAAAAGACAGGAAGATAATGCAGGTATTCAAGGATGACAGTGATGGTAAGCCTGCAATCACCCATTATAAAGTTCTCGAAAATCTGGGATATATCTCACTTATTGAATGCAAGCTTGAAACAGGACGGACGCATCAGATAAGGGTTCACTTCAGTCACATTAAACATCCTCTGTTCAATGATCAGGAATATGGTGGTGATCAAATTATTAAAGGAACTACATTTACAAAATATCAACAGTTTATCCGTAATTGTTTTAAGATTCTGCCACGACAAGCCCTGCATGCAAAATCACTGGCATTCGATCATCCTGTTACAGGTAAGAGGCTCTCATTCGACTCAGATTTACCACAAGATATGCAAGAAGTCATTGAAAAATGGAGGAAATATATCTCCGGGAGAGAACATGAGTAAGAATAGCTTAGGGCACAGGGCTCAGAGCTAATGTTTTTGCCCTTAGCTCATCGCTCTGAGCCATGCGCTTAATGTTACCAGCTTCCACTTGCACCACCACCACCAAAGCTTCCACCGCCAAAACCTCCGAAACCGCCTCCACCGCTACTACCACCTGAGAATCCGCCCCAGCTCCCACTATGGGAACCTCTTCCGGAATTCATCATACTCATAAGTAACCAGAATGGTAATCCTCCGGTGCTTATATTTCTTCTGTTAGAGCCTCCTGATCTTCCTGCAAAAATAGCTATTACAATAATAATGATGAATATAATAATTCCTGCAGAAGAAGTCTTTCCTACGCTCTTTCCACCTTTTTGTCCGTATTCTGCAGCTGAAAACTCACCTCTTGCCAGCGACATAAGGGTATTTGCTGCATTACTGAGCCCCGCATAATAATCATTATTTCTGAACGCTGGAATCATTTCATTATCAATTATCTCGGCACAGGTAATATCCGGGATTACTCCTTCCAGACCATAACCCTGGGCTATTTTGACCCCACCGTTTGAACCTGCAGTTTTTGGTTTTACCAGAATCAATATGCCATTATTCAGACCTTTCTGTCCAATACCCCATTTCTCTGCCAGACGCTGTGCATAATCAGAGATATCATATCCCCCGAGGGACGGAACAATAACTATTGCGATCTGAGTAGATGTGGAATCGTTAAACTGAACCAGTTTATTTTCCAGGGCTCCAACCTCTTCTGCCTTAAGTAATCCGGCAAAATCATTCACAAGTCGGGGAGGAACTGGTCTGTCAGGAATGTTCTGTGAAAACCCCTGGCTTGCAGAAATTGAGGTAAAAAGAATTGCAAGTGCAATATTATATATACTTCTTCTCATCATTTCTACTTCCCTTTTGGTTTATCGAATGAAATCTCATCAGACAGTTCGTTAATGTCATCCTTCTTGTAGGGAAAATGAGTCTGCAGTTGTTTGCCTGCAAGAATAATCCCTTCCGAAAGTCCCTCTGTAAATTTACTTTCTCTGAATCTTTTCATAAGTATGTCACTGATCTCATTCCAGAATCCGGCGGGAACTTTTGAATTAATGCCGACATCGCCAATAATGGCAAACTTTCTGTTGGTTACAGCCAGATAAAAGAGTACACCATTACGTTCGGCTGTTTTCTGCATACCAAGTTTATTAAAAACCCATGCAGCTCTGTCAAGAATATCACCTTTAAATGATGTTTCGATGTGCACCCTTATTTCGCCTGAAGTTTCTTTCTCTGCTTCCCTGACGGATGCGAGTATCTGAGCCTGTTGTTCTTTCGTAAAGAAAGATGAAGCTTTCATCCTTTATGTATGAGTAATAATTAAAACTTGACTTCCGGTGCCTTATCAGCACCTTCTGTAGCCTCAAAATATGGTTTAGCCTGAAATCCAAACATACCTGCAAGGAAATTCTGAGGGAACCTTCTTATATAAGTGTTATAGGTCAAAGCTACCTCATTGAACTTTCGCCTTTCAACTGAAATCCTGTTTTCAGTTCCTTCAAGCTCAACCTGAAGATCTCTGAAATTCTGGGTTGCTTTTAACTCAGGATATTGTTCCATAACAACCATCAGTCGTCCGAGCGCTGATGAAACCTGACCCTGTGCCTGCTGGAACTGCTGCATATTCTCTGCGGTCATTTTTGTAGGATCAATATTAATTGATGTGGCTTTTGCCCTTGCTTCAATAACCTGTGTGAGGGTAGTCTGCTCAAAATTTGCAGCGCCCTTGACAGTATTTACGAAATTAGGTATGAGGTCTGACCTGCGCTGATATGAAGTTTCAACATTTCCCCATTGACTTGTAACAGTCTCCTGCATGGTTACCATCCCATTGTATACTTTTGTACCCCACATAACCATGGAGATGACAATGAGTGCCAGAAAACCAACAATAATTATCGAAATCAAACAACCTTTTTTCATTTTTAGGATTTTTAAATTTTTATCAAAGGTAATACATCGTGTTGATTATTCTATAATTCAGACATAACTAAAATATTTTTACATCAGAGCACACTATTTTTTTTAATTTTGAAATTACAAATTAAATAAAAGAATGAAGACTATAGCAGTTGTAGCAGGAGGTGATTCCTCTGAGTTTGAGATATCATTAAAAAGTGCGGCAGAAGTAGGAAAAGCACTTTCCTCAAGTTATATAATTTATATTGTTACCATCAGGGGAACCAACTGGTACTGGGAGGATAAGAAGGGCAGATACCATAATATAGACAAGAATGATTTCAGCCTGGTGACTGACGATCTCAGGATCAGATTCGATGGCGTATTTATTGCCATCCATGGCACACCTGGAGAGAATGGATTGCTGCAGGGGTATTTTGATATGATGAATGTCCCTTATACCAGTTGTGATGCATTCTGCTCAGCTCTTACATTCAATAAACATGCATGTAAACTTTTTCTCAAAGAGTACAAGATACCTATGGCCGATGCAATTCTGATATCAAAAGGAGAGGTTATAGACACGAAAAACCTGATTGATCGGGTTGGGCTGCCCTGCTTCGTAAAACCAAATGACAGCGGATCAAGCTTTGGTGTAACTAAAGTGAAGAAGAATGATGATTTATTACCTGCTATCGAGACAGCATTCAAAGAGAGTAAACAGGTAATGGTTGAAACATTCATGAATGGCAGGGAAGTTGCCTGCGGAATCATAAAGGCAAAAAATAAGACCTTTGTATTACCTGTTACCGAGATCATCAGCAAAAATGAATTTTTTGATTTTGAGGCTAAATATATTCCCGGCAGATCAGATGAGGTAACTCCTGCTGACATGCCTGAATCCGTCACGAACGAAATACAGCGGTTAAGCAAGCTAGTATATGATCTCCTTGGATGTAAAGGGATTGTAAGGGTTGATTTTATTGTGATTGGGGAAAAGCCCTGGTTTCTGGAGATTAACACTGTCCCAGGAATGACAGAAGAAAGCATTGTTCCAAAACAGGCAGCAGCGGCAGGAATGGATCTTTCAGAACTTTATTCTATGGTTGTTGAGGATATGTTTGTATAAAGGCGCAACGGTGTAAAGGCCCAAAGGCGCAAAGGCTTGAAAAACTATTAAAACCATATTACTAAAATTCAGAAGGCTGGATTTGCCCTTGCGCCATTATGCCGCTGTGCCGTTGAACCTATTTTTCCTTTGCCAGTTTAAGCGCACTGGTTGTTGTGTAATATTTGGTTATCATATTCGGGACTTCCCATTCCGGCATCTTACCTTCCTTCATATATTCAAGGAATTTTGCAGTTACCTGTGCGAAATGATCCTCATGGGTTACTCTGTACTTTTTAGGAATAATGACCTTCAGTGTATTCTTGCTGACAGATTCAACCTGTAGACTATCATAGGGTAAAGTTCCAATCACCTCTTTCAGTTTTGCTGTAAAGTCATTGATTGTAGCGCCTTTTACATTCTCAATATAAAGAGTTGGCAGGAATTTTTCTTCAGCCCCCTGTTTTATGATCAGATCGCATTTAGTACCATGCATTACTGAATAGTGTGTATCTCCTCCTCCGGGAGGGGCCTGATATTTCCACTCGACTGATACTTTTGCAAAAACTCCTTTTATCTGATAGATCATCTCGCCGTTAGCGAATACATTCAGCTTTCCATCCTTCACATCTTTCTGAAGATAATCAGGGTAATTATCGAAACCTGTAACACCTTTAAACTCTTCCGGTGATATAAGTGTCGGCCATCTTTTTGCCGATAACATAGTAATATCAGATTGATTCAGAATCTGTTCCGGGAAACATTCCCACTGTACAAGGTCGACAAGATGAGTAGTAACATCGACAATACCCTCACCCTGTTGTTCCACATCGAAGAACCATGCCGGTCTGAGCAAAGGTGTGCCGGAAACAATCTTCGAGAAATGGTGAACACTAACCTTGGTCACAGCCGGATCTTCTTTGCTTCCGGTTTTCAGAATACCAAATACCTCAGCCTTCTGAGAAAGCAGCTTCTGAAGAATTGTAGTAACTTCATACCTCTCAGTCATTATATCATAAAGAAGCACTCCTTTTTCTTTAGCTGTTGAGAATGCAGCAACCAAAGAAGAAAAATCTCCCGGGGAAATTATCATAGGCTTGTCAGCCAGAACGTTGAGCCCGGCATTAACTGACTTTGTGATATACTCCGCTTTTTTCCTGTTATTTCCCGACAGGACAATAACATTGCCCGCTTTATCAGCAATCATTTTTTCAAAAAAATCCGGACCAGTATATACTATCTCATTCCAGGAGGTTGGATCAGCCTGTCTGCTGTTATATGATTTGATCCGGTCAAGATGCTGCTTATAATCTGGTCCTTCCGGTGCATAAACATGAACATCAGGAGATATCTGAGCATACATGATTTTCTGTACCAGGGCAGCATGAAAATGGCCCGGGTCAACAGTAATCAGATTTACAGGATATGTTTTTGTCATAGTTGTATCGGATTTGGCTGACTGTTGTTTTGGACCACCTGAACCACAGGAACTGATTATCAGTGTCACAAAAAGCAAGGAAGTTAAGTTTTTCATTGTTTCAAAATTTCGTTTGATTCTTAATGTATTTCTGAGAGTATCCGCTTTCCATCTGGGAAGGAATTACTTCATACTGCTTTATTTTGAATATTTTTTAACTGCGTTTATAAATGCAGTTATATTGACATCCCTGACATCTGGTGGCATGCCACCACCCACAGACCAGATAATCCGGTTGTGATCACTGATCTCTCCGAAAGCTTTTTTCACAGCGTCATCCACTTCTTCCGGCTTCCCTCCGGCCAGAACATCCCGAGGTGGAATATTTCCGACAAGTATTACTCCAGGCCCTGCAAGATTCCGTATATCGCCCATAGAGTGGTTAAAGGAGAAGTTGAACATATTCACACCCATCTTATTCAGATTCCTGGCAGTTATCAATCCCTCGGCATCATTATGCAGAAAACGGACTTTGACACCTGTATGGTCAAATATTCTTTTGAAATATGGAAGTACAAACTCATCAAATTCCGTTTCACCAACAAATCCGATTATATCATCAAGTATCAGAATGCCATCAATTGAGGGGAAACAATCTTTCTGCCAGGCAAGCCAGTCACATATGAAATCGGTAATTTTCTTCAGCAGTTTATGCGATCCATCCGGATCCATTGCAAGCGCCATCATGAATTCGGTAGTTCCCATAAGGAAGCTGGCGATATTCAGCGGGCCCCTGGCGACAGCAAACCGGATCTGATGATCTGCCCTGATTATAGCTTCCTGATTATTTTTGAGACGGCTGATCATAAATGGCAAAAGTCCGTCGGTTTTAACATTTGGCTGAGGAAGTGAACCAGCTTCTTCAATTCCTGATAGAATTTTCTCAGCATGTGGAAGACTATTTTCAAGAAAAATCATCCTTGAACCAAAAGCCGATGGTTCGGTGCACATACCATATTCTGACCAGAATGAAGGAAGGAACCAGACATCCGGGAAAGAATTTACAGCTTTAATATTCGACTTGAGCCAGTGTTCATCAGATGAATAGAAGTCAACATTCGATATTCCATACCAACCCGGTATCCATGGACTATCGATAATGAATCCAACGGGTTGATAGTTCAGCTTTTTTCCGTCGATAAGTGCAACCAGGTCATCCCATGAAGAATTACGCATATTAATTTTATTAAGTCAGATCCTTAAGGTCATAAAAATCGTAATTTATTTCAGATATTCAAAGTGTCAATACGATAAGTGTCAATCGGATCACAAGTGCAAACGAGATTACGGTCACCATAACCGTCGTCAATTCGTCCAACTGATGGCCAGAATTTATTCTCTATAACCCATTTAAGAGGGAACGCAGCTTTCTGACGATCATAGGTATGGGTCCATTCATTTGCTGTTAGTACTTTAACAGTATGAGGAGCATTATGCAAAACATTATCCTCTTTATCGGCCTTGCCATTCTTGATTTCCTCTATCTCATTCCAGATTGATTTCAGGGCGCTAACAAATTTATCAAGTTCCTGAAGCGACTCTGATTCAGTAGGTTCCACCATAAGTGTACCATGAACCGGGAAAGAGAGAGTCGGTGCATGAAATCCATAGTCCATTAACCGTTTTGCAATGTCTGCTTCAGTGATGCCGGCTTCTGATTTAAAATTCCGGCAATCAAGTATCATCTCATGTGCAACAAATCCTTCTGTGCCTGTGTAAAGAGTTTTAAACCAGCCCTTCAGCGAAGCGGCAATATAGTTTGCATTTAGAATTGCATATTTAGTAGCCCTGGTTAATCCGGACGATCCCATCATCATTACATATGCATGTGAAATGGTAAGTACATGCCCGCTTCCAAAAGGTGCACCTGCTACAGCAGTTGTTCCATGAGATCCGCCAGTTTTGATTATCGGGTGTGATGGCAGAAATTCAGCCAGTTTCTCATTTACAAGAATGGGACCCATTCCCGGACCGCCACCACCATGAGGTATAGCGAATGTTTTATGAAGGTTCAGATGACATACATCCGCACCGATATGGCCCGGATTTGTAAGTCCAACCTGAGCATTCATATTGGCGCCGTCCATATAAATCAGTCCGCCATGATCATGAATAATTCGAATCATTTCCCGGATTTTCGATTCGAAGACTCCATGAGTAGACGGATAAGTC
>Ga0208980_10001177_pt1 | contig 15653 bp, 14 predicted proteins | sample WetSurMetagenome_3_FD_187993 | JGI IMG/M metagenome (GOLD analysis project Ga0208980, IMG submission 187993) | Wetland microbial communities from Twitchell Island in the Sacramento Delta, sample from surface sediment Aug2011 Site A1 Bulk (version 2) | ecosystem: Environmental > Aquatic > Marine... | reverse complement strand
AGGTGAAACGCTTTTCTTTTTGATTTCTTCGGAGCAATACTGATCAACAGAGTCCAGAAATGCTTTTTTTGCCTTTTTTACCTCCATCTCATCATTCGAGAAGAAATCATTTGCTAAATACCTGAGGGTTGTTGCGTAGTATTGAAATTGGGGAAATTCTTTTTCGAACTCCGCAATCCGGTTAAACGCATCCGTTTTATCGCCGTTAAGAAGATCAAAGGCAATATCAAAAAGGTGGATAGTATGGACAGGCATGCCCTTCTGGTTCGCCAGCTTCCTGAAACTGTGATAGGTGATCTTTTTTTTCGTCAATAGGGAAAACCTGAGTCCGAGATAGATGGGTTCGAGGTCATCAGGGTACTGGCGGATGAGATGGTTGAGTACACCTGCGGCACCACTGGCATCACGGTTGTCAAGGTAATAATAATACATCACTCGCAGGAAATGAAAATCATTGTAAAACCGCTCAGAGCTTATATCCAGCAACCGCTTCCGCATTTCGGTGTCATGGACAAGAGCTGCGTTCTCTAACCCTATTTCCAGGAACCATCGCTCACTGGGGAACCATTCGAGTCCGAGAAAAATCATCTGCCAGAAATATTTCTCAAGGAATGACGGGTCTTCAAGTTCCAGCTGTTTCATCTTATTGACCGGTGTCGATGTGTGTGCGAGATTCAGCAGGGTTTCCCGGGCGAGAAGTTCCATCTCACCGGGACGCTGGTTATGTGCAGACTCATCATCACTCCTGAACTCACGAAGGGAAAGGGTATAATAGCAGTATCCTACGGCTGTGCCAATCTTGGCATCGAGATTGACATAATGTTTCAGATAATCGAGGGCATGGGTATAATCACCGGATTTTAATAATTTCAGGCCAACGACAATATTGACCCCTGTTTCTGCATCTTTTTTCTTTTTAAAGCGAAGAGCGTTATGGATGATCTTACGGACAAATTCAAAATCCCCGCTGTTCTTACTTGCATCCAGCACTTCAAACGTGATATGATCGATAAATTCGTCATACGTTTCATCAGGGATATCCGGAAAAGAATTCTCAAGCGCAGAGATCACATGTCCATAAAAAACCGGCAGGTTGGAGTCTACTTTTTCCGAATTGCTCCGGATGTAGCCAAAGAAATCTTTTTTCAACAGGTTCAGCTTCTCGTAGACAATCGCGTCTGAAAGCTTCTCTCCCCGCATACAGGAAAAATGGCATGTTTAAATATTAAAAGGTATGACAGGCAAACAGTGTTTTTATCAGGCTTATCCAATCATCCTTATCTATTTTCAGAGTGATACAAAGACTCCAATCACCCCGGAGTATTTCCGAATCCGAATATCGTTGACCAAAATTACGCGCGTCAACCAGTAATGGTAAAAAAAATCAGTCAGTACGATAGGAATTATAATATTCTCTCGAAGTCTCGAGACGTATCGTATACGAATCGATATTCTTTACACTGATAATCATGTACATACTCGTATTTGCCGTCCGGACAATTCTGTACGATGTCCCCGGTTTCACAATCTCTTCTCCCGTAATGAACCCACCGGTGTCAGCATAACAGAGGGCCATGCGAAAGTTTGCATACTGAGGCTGGTTTTCTGCCACGACCGTGGTATTTATCACCCAGATTGGATAAGGTACAGAAAAAACCTGAGTCAGGCCCCCCCGTGAATTTTCAATAACGGCAAACGGTACCCACTCCTGTGTCTGCCGGGGTGCTTCTGACGCTCCGGTTGTTACCATGTTTTCGGGGAGTTTATACGAGGGATAGGAAAAGGGTTTCTCGGTATAAAAAATGCGATAAGGCGGGACATCGGGTTTTGGCATTTTTGGGGTGACTACGGGGATCTGTTCAGGATATTCTGGCGGGTACGTAACGGGCATAGTGGTTTTTACAACCGTTTCTGCAGGCTTCAGCAGCATTTCAGACGAATTCTGCAGTCCCGCCAGGTACTCAGGATTTGCCATGAATGCCACAAAGATCACGATAGCAATACCCGCAAAGAGGGTAAGAACGTCACCAGAGTCCACATACTATACTGGATACCGGGCAATAAAAAACCTCCATGATACCCATTCACCTGGATCCATTCCGAACATATTTCGGGTTTATCAGACCCAATAAAAAATATGTGCCGGATTTACTATAGGTCTTACCATTTTCTTGGAAAAGGAGAGAGCCATTCTGTACAATAAACAATAGTTATTATAGAATAACACATAAATAAAAAAAATATAAGGTGGTATAATTACAATCATTACTTTTTCTCACCATAAAGGAGGTACTGGTAAGACAACCTCCTGCCTGAATATTGCCGGCTTTTGTCAAAAAGCCGGGAGAAAAGTACTGGTTGTTGATTGCGATCCTCAGGCGAATGCAACCGCCGGGCTCGGTATCGACCCCAGTGCTGCTTCCGGCAAAAATATGTATCAGGTGTTTATGAGTGGGATCGATGATTTTCCGAAAGTCAGGGTACAGGATATTATTCTGAAAACTGCTTCCGGCGTTGATCTTGCACCTGCACACCTCGATCTTGTTGGTGCGGAACCGTACCTCTATCACGCGAAATTCCCCACCGGGGTGCTTAAAGAAGCTCTCGCACAGGTCAATACCCAGTATTCGTATGTTTTCATTGACACTCCGCCGAGCTTGGGCCAGTTTGTGATCAATGGACTCTTTGCAGCGGATCATGTCATAGTGACCCTCGATTCGGGATCGTTTGCACTTAACGGGGTTACGACACTCTCCACAATATTTTCTGATATTAAAGAGGGGCTGGGAAAAGAAATCCGACCTGATATGGCAATCGTCAGCCGCTGGGGCGAGGGATTGCTCCAGTCAGAATCAAAACCTGAAAAAGGAGAGAGAAAAGGTGTTTTTACCCGAATCAGGAACGTTTTTTCCAGGCCGCCTGAACCTTCTTATGAGAACCTGAAGGCCGCAGAAGAGCAAAAACAGGAACATATGCGGCTGCTTGCGATGCTCAATCAGATTAAACGAAGATTTCCCAGCGTGTACACGGTCCCCTACTCTACAGCAGTGTACGAAGCCCAGAAACGCGGTATGCCCATTTCTCATGTTGCACCAGACAGCAGTGCCGGAGTTGCGTACAAAACTATTGCAGAAGAGGTTATGAGATGGAACTAAAAGAGCTAGAAAATGCATTAAAGAAAACCAGTGAAGGAAATTTCTCCGTCCGTATCGACGAAAATACGGTTGGTACAGAATTAAAGGCAGTGGCACAGATGCTGAACCTGACGCTTGAAAAGGCAGCAGTGGCAAAGGAGCTGAAGCATCGTGCAGATGTAATGATCCAATACAATCCTATGGCGATTGCCATCCTGAGAAAGGACAAGACGAGGATCCATATTAACAAGGCCTATGAAACCATCTGGCGCGGAACCCGTGAAGAACTTTTAAAAAAGAAACTCAACGATTTTGATATTGCTGTTCTTTCCGGGGAGCCCTTCTACGCCTGTTTTGACACAAAGAAACTCTCGATCACTGAATGTCTTGTTACATTCCCTGACGGTGTCAGGAAATACCTCACGCTCAATGCAATCCCCATTCTCGATAAAAACGGGGACGTGGACGGTGCTTTCTATATCTGGATGGACCACACGGAGCTTCACGGGAAGATGGAAGCTGTAAAAAAAGTAGAGCAGCGGGTTGACCGGATCATCCAGGAAAACCCGTTTCCCCTTTTCACGATCGATGCCGAACTGAATGTGAAAATCTCGAACCTGGCATTCCTGGAATTCACCGGTTATTCCAAAGAAAATGCATCTTCCCTTTCGATGAAGAACTTCAAGTACCTCAAAAACAAAGGAGAAACCGTCGAAGGGACAATAAAATCCAAGAAACGCAGTCATGGTGAATCGACGATAGAATTTCCCCGGGGTACATTCGTTCTTGAATGGTACTATATTCCCCTGCTTGATACCGACGGTAATGTCGAAAGCCTGCTGATCGTGTTGAATGACATCACCGAACGGCGCAAGAAAGAAAAAGAAGTCAGGCAGCTGATGGAGGAGACGCAGAAGAAAGCCGAAGCGCTCTCGGCAAGTGCATCCGTCCTGGAAAACGGACTGGAACGAATCGCAAAAGGGGATCTTACATTCCATATCCCCCTGGTTGATGGAGATCCGTTATTAAAACTGAAAAAAGATTATAACGTGTCTGTCGATTCAATCAAGAAGGTTATTGAGGAACTGGAAAAATCAGCAAAACAGATTGAAGTGACCACCCAGGATACCAGCAGGGGTACAACGGAAATCTCCAAATCGACCGAACAGGTTGCCATAGGAACGCAGAAATCAGCTGACGGAGCCAAAAAACAGCTGGACGAGCTGGAAAAGGTTGGAAAGGAAGTCTCTGACCTCTCAGCTTCCATTGAGGAAATTGCCAGCACTTCGCAGGACCTGTTGACTCATGCCCAGAAGGCAGCGATGGAAGGGAATAAGGCTTCCGAACTGGGCAAGGTTGCAACTGCCAAGATGACGATGGTTGAGAAAATCGCCGGGGAGAGTGTAAGTGAGATCACTGCACTCAATGATCGGATGAAAGAGATCTCAAACATCGTGAAGATGATCGCGGATATCTCCAGCCAGACAAACCTCCTTGCACTCAATGCTGCGATCGAGGCTGCACGGGCTGGTGAGCATGGGCGCGGTTTTGCAGTAGTCGCGGGCGAAGTCCGCAACCTTGCGGGTGAATCCAAAACCGCAACGAACCATATAGAGACACTTATCAGTTCCATCCAGAACAACAGCGATAAAACCGCGGCTGCAATTAAAAGTTCCTATAAGGAGATACAGGCAGGAATTGAGAGCGTAAACAAGACGATTGAAGCCTTAAACCGGATCATTGCTGAGTCGAATGTTGTAGCACAGGGCGTAAACGAGATCACCAAAGCGACCGAAGACCAGGCAGAAGCAACGACCCGGGTGGTTCATGGCATGGAGAAATCCAGTGTTATTACCCGCGAGAACCAGGGACGGATGGAGGATATGGCGGCACTTGCACAGGAGACCAGTGCGTCAACGGAGGAGATCGCCAGCGCATCTGCTGAGCTTGCAGAGCTGGCGAACCGGTTGAAGAAGATAATGGAACAGTTCAGGTTACGGTGAAAAATGGTCTCAACGGTTGATGTTGTAGAATTTGTACTGGGGGGTGAGCGCTATGCTCTCGATATACAACTGGCGCGGGAAATTGTTGAGATGATACCCATCACTCCCATTCCCCGTGCACCTCCCTACATCTCCGGGGTAATTAATCTTCGAGGAGAGATCACCAACATTATGAACCTCAATACCCTGCTCGGATTACCCCCTCATGAGACACGGGAAAACCAGAAGATAATCGTACTGGTGCCGGATGCTGCATCCGGGAGCAACGTCGGGATCATTGTCGATGAGGTAACGAGTGTCCTCCAGGTTGCAGAAACCGATATCGAACACCTTGGCGAAGGACTCTCCTCTGAGGTCTCCAGTTTCGTAAAAGGGATCATCAAGATGAAAGGCGACGGGTCTGACAAAAAGAGTACGGGCCTGATCATCTGGATCGATATGAAGAAAGTGCTTGAGGATGTGGCAACAAAGTGAACCGCAGGAAAATATCATGATAAAAATTACCCGTGCAGGACAAATGACCGGGGGAAAGAAATGACAGAACTACCTGGGAGAAAAGCGTTATTTACCGGTGCGGTAGCTCCGACAACACCAGCCATTCCATCAGAAGTAATTGCACCTGTCAGAGAATCTGAACAAACGATCGCAGAGCTCAGGCAACGGCTTGACGTGATGGTCAGTAATAACCCCGTCCCCATGCTCCTCACCACACCCGGGTTTGCAATCGTTGAAGCAAATGCTGCCTATATTGAGATGAGTGGCATCAGGGAACGCGATCTCTTAAAGACCAATCTGAAAAATTTCAAGATTGTGAGCCAGAAAGGAGAGGGAGCAAAGGTTGCAATTCAGGAGAAACGGCGCTCGTTTGGCGAAGTGATCGTAGAATTGCCTTCCGGCACACGCATTCTCGAACAATACTGTATTCCGATTATGGGCAATGACCAGACGATCACCAGTCTGCTCTTTGTCTACTATGACACGACTGCACAGAAAAAGAAGAGCGAGGAAATTGAGCAGCTCAAACACCGGTCCGAGACGATCGTCCAGCAGAATCCGATGCCAATTATTCTTGTGGATATGAATTTCCACATTCGTGTTGTAAACGAGGCATATGCTTCGTTAAGCGGAATCAGTCGCATAGACCTGCTGAAGATGACCCTGCGTGATTTCAAGATACTGGACCAGACAGGTGAAGGAATCAAGCAGGCAATCCTGGAGAAACGGCGGGTGGCAGGTGAAGTCCTTGTCGAATTTCCCACTGGTGTAAAAAGACTGCAGCAGTATGGTATTCCCATTTTAGACAACAGCGGGAACGTGACCAGCATCCTGATTGTGTATAACGATGTTACTGAGGATCGCCGGCAGATGGATGAAATCACCGAACTGCACAAGACAGCAGAAACCATTGTCCAGCATAACCCAATCCCGATGCTGATGACCAATCCCGGTTTTGTCGTAGTTGAAGCAAATGCAGCCTATGCAAAAATGAGCGGTATTCCCCGTGACCGCGCCATTGGCATGAATCTTCGTGAGGTAAAAATTCTCGAGCAGAAAGGCGAAGGTGCCAGGGTTGCCATCGAAAAGAAGCAACGGGCATTTGGGGAAGTTACCGTTGAACTTCCCAGCGGCATGCATATCCTCGAGCAGTACGTAATGCCGGTTCTTGATAGCAACAATAAAATCTCAAACCTCCTTTTTGTCTACAACGAAGTTACCGCCGAAAGGAAGAGTCAGCAGGAACTGCAAAAGAAGATGGAGGAGGTTGCTCTCCTCAAGCTGCGATCGGATATTATCGTCAACCAGAATCCCATGCCCATCATGCTGATGAATACCGGGTTCAGGATCATCTTGGTGAATGATGCATATATCTCCCTGACCGGTCTTGCAAGAGAACGGCTCATCGGTATGAGTGCCAAGGATTTCAAGATCCTCGAACAGAAAGGTGAAGGGCTCAAAAAGGTACTGCAGGAACAAAAAAGGAGTTTCGGTGAGATAAAAATTGAATTCCCGACCGGGGTCCACATCCTCAACCAGTATGGGATTCCTATGGTTGATCCAAAAGGGGTTCTCCAGACCATTGTCTGTGTATATAATGACATAACGACACAGCGTGAGCAGGAAACAAAGATCAAAGAGATGATGGACGAAGCACGGGCCAAAGCTGAACTCCTTACCGTGAGCGCAGACGAACTCCAGATGGCACTCTCAAAAATTGCGGCCGGCGATCTCACGTATCGGGTGAGCATTGATGATGCCGATCCCCTGGTGAAGCTGAAGGCAGATTACAATGAAGCAGTTGATTCGATCAGATCCGTCTTATCCGATCTGATGCAGGGAATGATCAAACTCGATGCCACTATCAACGATACGATAAAAAGCACAGAAGAAATTGCAAAAGCCACCGAGCAGGTTGCAATCTCGTCCCAGAAAGCCGCTGACAATTCAAAATTGCAGCTCACAAATGTGGACAAGATTTCAACTGATATCTCAGATATCTCTGCATCCATCGAAGAGATTGCAAGTACATCGCATGATGTAATGACCCATGCTGAGAAAGCATCCAAAGAAGGTGCACAGGCAGCAGAGATCGGCCAGCTTGCCACGACGAAGATGCAGAACGTGGAGAAGGTCTCCAAGCAGAGTGTCGATGAAATCATCGCATTGAACGAGCAGATGCGTGCAATTTCAAAAATCGTGAACCTTATCACCGACATTGCCAACCAGACTAACCTGCTGGCGCTCAATGCTGCGATTGAAGCTGCCCGGGCTGGCGAACACGGGCGTGGCTTTGCAGTAGTCGCCGGTGAAGTCAAGAATCTTGCCGGCGAATCCAAGAAAGCAAGCAGCCAGATCGAGACCCTGATCAAAGCAATCCAGGCCAAGAGTGAGCAGACGTCAACATCAATGAAAAACTCTTTTGAAGAGATAAAGACGGGTATTGAGAGTGTGAACAAGACTGTCGATTCGCTGAATCTGATCATATCTGAAGCAAATATTGTAGCGCTCGGTGTAACCGAGATCACCAAAGCAACAGAAGACCAGGCACAGGCAACCAACACGCTCATGACCGGCATCGAATCCGTATCAACCCTGACCCGGGACAACCAGAAGCGGATGGAGGATATGGCCGCCCTCGCAGAAGAGACCAGTGCCTCGACAGAGGAGATCGCAAGCGCTTCGGCAGAGCTTGCGGAGATGGCAGCACACAGCCGGAAGATGATGGAGAAGTTTCACCTGAACTGATGAGTGAAACATCCATCTTTACATCCGAAAACAATTGACTAAAGTTTTCATCCTTAAAAAAAGTTCACCCCGGTTACGGAGGATACATCGGGAATATCATGGATGGTTTTGTATCGCTGAAACGGTTCATTGAACACACACTGGCTATCCAGTGTTCAAATTACAAAGAGGACTACATCAAGCGCCGGCTTCTCTCTCGGATGCGTTCGACCAACTGTGAAAGCTACGACGATTATCTGACGTACCTGAAAGCACATCAACCTGAACTGGAGAACTTGCGGAATGCGCTCACTATCAATGTCACTGAATTCTTTCGGGATACCGATGTGTACGATTCCATGAAAAAGGACATCCTTCCCGCGTTATTCAGACAAAGAAAACGGCTGCGTGTCTGGTGTGCGGGATGTTCAACCGGTGAAGAACCATACTCCCTTGCGATGATACTCACCGACCTGATCGCACAGGACCCCGGGATCTCTGCCCAGATCTTCGCAACAGACATTGACAAGGTCGTGCTTGCAAAAGCCCAGGACGGCACCTATACCCAGAAGGCAATGATCAAATTGTCTGAAGCGCAAATCCACCGCCATTTCTCCAAACTTCCTGAGGGGAATTACCAGGTGAAACCGCACTTAAAAGAGCTGATCCGGTTCCGCCCTCACGACCTTATGAGCGGAGTACCTGTTTCGCGGTGGCTTGACCTGGTCATCTGTCGGAACGTCACCATCTATTTTAACGAAAAGCAGAAGGATGAACTGGTTAAAATGTTCCATGGGGCACTGGTGTCAGGAGGATTCTATATCATGGGCAAGACCGAATACCTGGGCCGGGGGGTGGAAGATCTGTTCGCAGCGCATAATTCCCTCCAGAAAATCTATTGTAAAAAGGATTAGATAAAGGAGAGACATCATCGGGTTTTTCTGCTGTCTTCATCCTTTTGACCCCGTTCGAACCCTTGTACCAGCTGGCGTTGCAGCTCCTTTCTTTGCTTACGAAGCAGGATCTGGTTATACAGGGTGAAAAAATGAATGCCGATGATCACGATAACGAGAAACATGCTGACCCAGAGCATTACACCCTGAACAGAGAGGAAGGTTGCCCAGAGAAGCCCGACGAACGAGATCAGGTATAACATAATCCATGTCCGAAGTTCGGGGATCTCCATGTGGATCTCATATTACCTGATCACCTAATAAAATAACCCTAAAAACTATCATGGGGATCGTCAGGATATTTTTACCCTGCAGAATTCCTGTCAGGTTATAAACTAAAAAGCACCGGTGAGGGGGAGATGAGGAAAACGCCTCCTAATCCTTTCGCGGTTACTGCGCTAAAGGAAACGATGATGTAGCAGACCCGTCCGGAATATCGAGGTAGGGGAAGGCGATCGTGTGGGGGGTGAGACCCGGTTGAGGTTTCAGATTTTCGGCTCTGGAAAATTCTTTTTCCCTTGATATGAAAATTCAAGATGCTGGTATGATGAAGGAGGGGACACTGCCTGTCCCCCCAAACCGCCCCTGCGCTGAGCGATGATGACGTAGCACCTGTCCGGGGTTATCGCATAGGGGAGCCAAGGCGGCGGTGTTTTGTATTGATTATTTCTACAGAGTGAGTTTTAAACGGCTCCAGAGCCGATATCTCAAATAATCTACCAACATGCAGGATTTTAAACGCCGTGAAAAACAGTTAAAAGGTACCTTTCCTCACCCTTTCATGTGCCCGCTTTCTTTTTCTCGGCTTCCATATCGAGGATAATCTCAAGTTCGAGAGATTTTCCAAAGGCTTCCTGGGCTTCATCGTTTCGCCCGAGTTCGTCGAGACAGACCCCCTTGATATACCAGGCAGCAGCGTCATTCCCGTTGAGGGCAAGCGCCCGTGTGCAGGCAAAGAGTGCGTCATTATACCGTTCCAGGTTATAGAGAGCATGTCCCTTTTTTGACCAGGCAGCAGCATAATTCTGGTTGAGCCTGAGTGCCTGCTCGCAATCAGCAAGTGCTTCGGTGTTCCTCCCGGTCTCGATAAACACTACAGCCCGAAGATACCAGGCTTCAGGATTGTCAGGATCGAGTGCCAATACCTTTTCATAGTAGGTAATCGCTTCCTTGTATTTGGTGCGGCTGGCATAAGCACGCCCTTTCCTTAACAGCCCGATCACTTCATTGGTTGTCATGACGCCTCTTATTTGATATCACATCTCTCCTGTTCACAGTTTTCCACCTGGACTACCTGCCGGTGATTCCTCAAAAAGATCCCCAAAAATCTTTTTTAAGGCCTTATTCTCATACTCCCCTTTCCTTGCCTGAGCCTCGCGCAGATGTTTTGGGGGTTCCCAGACAAACCAGTCTTTCATCGACATATAGGAGATAAAATGGTTGGTCATCTGCACGCCCAACCGGTAGATATCATGAAAATAGTCAAGACCCGGTTCTGCATTCCAGTCTATTTTTTGCAGGTACTTTTCCATGATCTCAAGCATGGTGTCGCCAAAGATCTTTGACTGGTACCACGAGGTATGTGTCCAGCGCGTGGTGAGCATCTCTTTTACCTCAAGGTGATTGAACTTTTTCATCTGCGGAATATTGACAACCGGCATCAGTTGATCTGCGGGCAGGGTCTTTGCAAGGTATTGGTCGCGGGCATAGAACATCGACTTGTTCAGAACAAAGTAGCGCCGTGGAATGACATCTTCATACTCCATCATTTCATCCATGTCCATCTTACCCTCTTTCATGAGATAGTACAACTGGGTCTTTCTGATCTGGGGCATCCGGTGATACACACTGGCGTTGGTTATCGGATTCCAGGGTAATTCGTTGATATCGTCATTAAAATTGGTGTAGAGAATATTGAGCATCTGGATGAGTTTGTGGACCGGGAGTTTTTTCTCCTTTTTTGCCTCATCCTTGAGGGCATCGATATAGATCTGATGTATCCCCCGGTACATGGAATCTTCCGTGAAGGAACAGACCAGATACCGGGATTTTTTTGCCGCCGCGCCTTTGATAAGGAGATGCACGCAGTGCCTGGCAATAATAAAATCCTTGAGCAGTCCCAGGTAATGCGCCGGAAAAATGATCATATTTTTCTCGATATCATAGGTATAAACGTCCACCAGCATGCCATTGGGGTCTGCCTCTGGATTGCGCAGGAGAGAGATTTCGGTGTCCAGAAGAGTTTCTGTCTGACTGACAAATTGTCGGATGGGTTTGGACAAAGGCATATCGGTTTTCACTTTTCACTCACCTGATCCCGAACACATAAGCCACACAAAATTCTTACCGGTTCAATTGGCGGGATGAACCTTAATATATCTGATGAGTCGTGTTCAGCCCTATGAACACCAGATCAATAATTCTTGAAAAGGATGGGCTAGAGACCAAGGGAAGGTAAAAATTTAAGGAGATACTTGTCCCCGCAGGAAGTACGAGAAAAAATTGCTCATCCTCATATCCGGACACGGGAATAAAAATCAAAAAATCTATTCAATATATTTATCTTGTTGACATCGTAAACAGACACTAAGATATATTATGGCTGACATGCTCACGGATTTGTTAATTTACATAGCTATCGGAATTATGACTTTTGCAATTGGTGCAATTCTCGGATACCAGCTCCTCGTAATGTACTATACCAAGCGATTCATGGTAATCGCGCAGGAATGTTTCGATGCAGAGTCGGTGATTCCAATCATCGATGAACTTGCCCGGGAGACCTAACATACGGAGTGACAGACCATGGTTGACGTAGTGAGTTACACCTTAATAAGTATCACCTGCTTCTGCTTTGGATTGATTGTCAGTTTCCAGATGGCTCACATCCACTATTGCAGGAAGCTCACGGTTCTTGTGAGACGATCAATAGCCACAAAAACAATAGCTCCGGTCCTTGTCGAATTCGAAGCAGGCAAATCAGTAAAATAATTTTTTCAGGTCAGGTTTTTCACCTCGCCAGAGGAATCCGGTAGCGTCTCTTTTTTTTATCAGGTGCTCGTGGTTCGGGTGATTTTTTTTTAAAAATATTGGCTCTGTAGAAATGCTCAATTAAAAGCATACACTCAAGGGGGTTTCACCCCCGCCGCTGTGGCTCCCCTGATGCGATAACACCCGAACAGGTGCTATATCATCATCGCTCAGCGCAGGGGCGGTTTGGGGGGACAGGCACTGTCCCCTCCGTCATCATGCCGGCATCCTGAATTCATATCAATGGAAAAGGAATTCTCCAGTGCCAAAATAGTATAATAGACAAAAGGATGATCGGATCACTGCCGGGGAATCGCGGGCGACAGGATAAAACTCTCTTGAATATAAGGTGTATCCAGATCCGCAAAGCAGGAAATCAACCCATTCAGGTCAGAGGGTAAATCAAATAATTTTTAATAGTATTTTCCTGATTAACTATCACTATGAAAAAATTGTTTATCATAATAATAATACTATCACTGTTCGTTTACCTTGCGGGGTGTACTTCACCATCCCGTAATCCTCCCGCTACTCCTTCACTTGAGACTATTTCCGAAAAAAATCTCCATACGGTAAACTGTACAGTATTCGATGCAAATAACATGCCTTTGGCATTTGCTTCAATAACAATTACTTATAATTCATCCGAATACTCGGACGGTTTTATCTATGGTAGTAATCTCAGTGTTATGATAGTAAAAACTGACGAAAATGGAAACTTTTCACTACCCCTGAATAAATTAGTACCCTATAACTTCACCGTCGCCAAACAGCGTGATGGATTTAATACGTTATTCATTCCAACGGATGATGAGTGCCTTATAAAGCCACCCTCCCGATTACCCTCTCATCCCGTACCTGTCACTACTCTGACATTGCGATCCCCAACGACATTACAAAAACTACTGGAAGGAGTAAATAAGGGTGTTGAATGGTTTAACGGACTTTTTTGAATAGAACCGGAAACAAAAAAAAATCCTGGGTGAATGTATCAGTCATTTTCATGATAGTAATAAAATTCGCCCAATCCCTTTTGTTCCCGGTCAAGGAACGATCCAGGTTTGTTGATCCGGGGTCTTCCACTCTGGTCCCTGCGGAATGTAACCTCAAGGACCTCGAGGAACCGGTTCATTCCTTCCCGCATCTTAAACGGTCCGGCTGCGGTTCCCTGCCTGCCCGGTTCCCCTTCAAAGACCAGGATCCGCTCACTGATCATATCGATGAGGTAAATATCATGGTCAATCACCATGATGCCGACAGCCCTGCCCTCAGCATGGTGTTTAATCATTCTTGTTACTTTTACCCGCTGTTCAACATCAAGGTGGGCACTGGGTTCATCGAGTATATAGAGATCAGCATCCCGGGAGAGGCATCCTGCAATAGACACTCTCTGCAGCTCTCCGCCACTGAGGGAATCAACCGGAGACTGAAGAATTGCTTCAAGAGAGAGTGATTCGATGATCTCATGCTGATAGAGGGAAGAATCAAATTTCGTGGTGCGCTGGCGGAGGTACATTTCGACAGTATCGGATGTGTCACCCTTGATATACTGGGGTTTGTACGAGATCCGGAGGGATGTTTCGATTTTTCCTGTCGTAGGAGTTTCATCACCGGCAAGGAGCCGGGCAAACGTGCTCTTGCCCATACCATTCGCTCCGACAACCCCCAGCACTTCTCCCGCCCTGATGGATCCACCGTCTACCGTGAGGTGGAACGAATCATAGCTCTTGGTCATTGCCGGGAACTCAAAGAGGATTTCCCTTTCCGATCCCTTATCGTGAGCCCGTTTTTCAAAGACAACAGCGGTGTCCCGGAACCGGACGTTCTCTTCCACGAGGAAACCCTCAAGGTACTGATTGATACCCACCCGGACACCTTTGGGGCGGGTGATGATACCAAAGACTGCCGGTTTACCATACCCTACATGGACCGTATCTGCGAGCATATCAAGAATTGCAAGATCATGCTCGACGAGTACGACGGGACGCTGCGTTGCCAGCTCGCGGATCAGCTTGGCAGCAGAGATCCGCTGGTAAATGTCCAGAAAAGGAGTAATTTCATCAAAGAAATACAGATCTGCATCCCGTGCAAGACAGGCTGCAATCGCCACTCTCTGCAGTTCCCCGCCACTCAACGTCCGGATATCATGATCCAGAATCGTGTCGAGTTTGAGCACCGGCAAAATTTCTGCAAGTTTATTCCGCTCGTCGGTTGTCTGTAACAATTTCCTGACCGTGCCGGAAAAAACATTCGGAATATAATCGATATACTGCGGTTTTGACGCAATCTTCAGGATCTTTTTTGAAACGGTCTGGAGATAATCGAAGAGCTCGGTACCGGAGTACCGTTTGAAGATTTCCTCCCATGCGACCTCGCTGTCAAAGTTCCCGAGATTCGGGCGGAGCTGCCCGGAGAGGATTTTGACGGCGGTGCTTTTACCGATACCGTTTGCCCCGAGGATACCCGTGACCTTTCCCTCAACCGGTATTGGGAGACCATAGAGGGCAAACCCGTTTTTTCCATACCGGTGGGTCGGGTGCTCGAGCTCTTCTGGCAGGCTTACAATATCAATTGCATCAAAGGGGCACTTCTTGATACAGATACCACACCCGACACAGAGTTCCTCAGAGATAAGTGCCTTGCCATCCTCACCGATAACAACTGTTTCGTCCCCGGTCCGTACCCGCGGGCAGTAGAGTATACATTCGGTGCCGCACTTTTTTGCATGGCAGCGGTCTTTGTGGACAATTGCAATTCTCATGAATATCACAAAAAAGATTTGATTATATGCGGGCCGGGGATAATGAGGTCAACAGGATCGTCCACGTCATGAACCAGAATGCAAAGGTCATGAATCCCTGGTAGAACCAGTCTTTTGCCCCCAGTTTTGAGGTGTCCATACCAAGGAAAATGAAGATGTGTTTCTGGACGACTATCCCTGCAAGCATCAGCATGAACGCCAAAAATCCGTTGTCCTGCAGTCCGGCCGCGTTGGGAATCCCCCCGGACCAGTATGAGAGGATACCCGTCAAGATACCCAGCAGGGAAGCGATAAGTGTCCGTTTAATGCGGACAATATGTTCCGCCTGTTTATCTGCCTTGGTTTTTTCTTTTTTTGTCAGGGCAGGCTTTTCTTCCAGTGCTTCTTCACTCATCCCCATCACCAGTAGTCTTATTTTTTAGTGCGCAAGCCATATGTAATTTGGTACAATAATGGCATCAGAACAGGGAATGAGCGGGATCGATGTTAAGGCAATTACCGGGGATTTGTCCGGAAAGCTTCCGCTCTGGATTGACAAGGTCTACCAGTT
>Ga0208980_10001176_pt1 | contig 15658 bp, 13 predicted proteins | sample WetSurMetagenome_3_FD_187993 | JGI IMG/M metagenome (GOLD analysis project Ga0208980, IMG submission 187993) | Wetland microbial communities from Twitchell Island in the Sacramento Delta, sample from surface sediment Aug2011 Site A1 Bulk (version 2) | ecosystem: Environmental > Aquatic > Marine... | reverse complement strand
CGGGAAGTGCCGGAAATCGCCGGGTAATCGCGCTGCTCCGGATACTTCTCGATGGTGTTATCGAGAAAGCTGCGCAGCATCATGTGCGCGCCGGCTTCTCCAGGCTTCCAGGCGGAACGAAAACCTTTCGGCCAGTCGAAGGCCGGTTCCAGGGCCAATGCATCCAGCGCAAGAGAGGGAATGGAGGCCGTTGTTTTTTGCAGCGCGGGCCGCGGCAAAGGCATAAAATCGGGCGCAGCCGAAATGCATGCCCGCCAGAACGGCGTGAATACCTGGAATGGCTTGTCGCTGCTGTTTTTAATTTCTTCGGGATCAAACAATAATGAGGCGTTATAAGTCTCGACCTTAATCCCTTCGGAGGCCAGCGCCTGCCGGACTTTCTTATCCCTGTCGATGAGCGCCGGTTCGTGGCGGCGGTTCCAGAATATCTCGGATGCACCGGTTTCGCGAATAATGGATCGGAGCGCATCAAGAGACGGACCGCGGCGGATAATCAGACTCGTTCCGTGTTGCCGAAAATCAGCGTCCAGTGCCTTCAGCGATTGATGCAGCCACCAGCGGCTGGAAGCTCCCGGCGGCCAGTCTCCTTCCTCTTCAGGCGCCCAGATGAATATCGGCAGGATCTGTTTCTGACTGGCTGCGGCCGCAGCCAATGCAGGATTGTCAGCTAGGCGAAGATCCAACCTGAACCACACCAGGGCGGGTTTGTTCATAGTTCGGAATACTATCATATCCCGATTTGTTGTTGCCTGCCGGAATCCTTAGTGCCGGATTAATTATCTTTCAGAGTGATCAGACTATTGAAAATAGTCTTTGTGCGGACGGGTCTCCAGACCCGTCCCTGACGTTTGGCCTTTGACTAGATATTCCCTCCGTACAAAGCAACAAAAAGTGAGCAATCTCCTATATTTTCCTGTACTTTAAGGTTCGCTTCTGATATCTAGTTATATAACTAGATATCACAACCTTTCAGGAGGAGCTATGGGATATCCCACCAAAGTGCAATTGATCAAACGTGAGGCCAGCGAACAGTGGTACATAAACTTTCCTTCTGCCGTTGCTCAGGCGATGGAGTTTGTCCGCGGTGAGCTTGTCGAGTGGATTATTGAAGACAAGTCGCAGTTGGTTCTTCGGCGGCGTCAGGTCGCCCCATCGGCTGTAAAAAAAACTGCACAGGACTCCTCGGCGCGATCGAACAATACTGGAAGCAATGCGCCGACGCTTTCTCCCAGGCCAGAGTCGCCGAGCGGGCGCAGGCGCTCTCGCTAAGTTCTCTGGTTTGTTTAGGGCGTTCAACGGTGACTGGATTATTGTCAACTTGTGGTCTTCAGTTCCAGGATTGGACAGCGGCATACCGTTTGTTTGCACGCAATCGCATCAACATGTCCCGGATTTTCGACGTTGTGCGTAATGAAGCGCTCGCACAACTTCCGGCAGATGTGCCGTTGTCTATTGCCATGGACGATTCATTGCTGCGCAAAACCGGAACTCATGTCCACGGGGTCGCCTGGCGAAGGGATCCTTTAGGTCCTCCATTTCAGATCAATTTCATTCGTGCACAGCGGGTTTTGCAGCTGTCGCTTGCTCTGCCCTGCAACGAGGGCACTTCATCTGCCAAACTGGTTCCCATCGATTTTGCGCATGTGCCAACTGCACCGAAGCCAAGTCACAATGCGCCGCAGGAGGCATGGACGGAATACAAGAGTTACCAGAAGCTGGCCAACATTTCCCTTCAGGCGGTATCACGACTTAAGCAGTTGAGCGAGAAACTGGAAAATGATCCATCTCTATCTAAGCGTAGTGTGTATCTGCTGGTCGATGGCCGTTTCACCAATCGGGCTGTTTTCAAAGGGCTTCCGCAAGGCATGCTTTTCATAGGACGTATTCGGTCCGACGCTAAGCTATATGCCATCCCCTCCCTCGATGTGCCAGCAGGCCGAGGTCGCAGACGATCCTACGGGGAAGGGCTTCCCACGCCGGAACAACTGCGGCAGGATAAATCGGTTCCCTGGGATACGGTTCGAGTATTTGCTGCAGGCAGGGAACACGATTTTCGCATCAAAAGTCTGTCGTACGTGCTCTGGCGTGCAGCAGGAGCTAAACGTTTACTGCGCCTAGTAGTCATCGCGCCTCTGGGCTATCGGCCACGCAAGAATTCGAAAATTCTGTATCGTAAACCAGCCTATCTCATTACCACAGATGTCACTTCAGATCTGAGCCGGATCCTACAAAACTATGTCTGGCGCTGGGGCATTGAGGTCAACTTTCGTGAAGAAAAAACTCTTCTGGGTGTTGGGCAGGCTCAAGTCAGAATCCCCGCCTCAACCGGAAACGTACCGGCAATGATCGTTGCCTCCTACGCCATGCTGCTACTGGCAGCCCTGCGCAATCGCAGTACTCTCACACCTGAGAGCACATTACCATCAGCCAAATGGTGTCGACTCCGATCAGCTCCCTTTACAACACAATCACTAATCAATCAGCTCAGGGCCGAGTTGTGGGCCAAAGCCCTAGGAATCGAGAAAATCTCTAAGTTCTCATCCTCAATAGACCCTGACCAGAAGCCCGAGAAATTGCGCCCCTCATTGCCATCGGCCGTCTTGTACGCAGCCGCCTAACTCTTATGGGCGAAAAAAAGGCCAAACGTCAGGGACGGCTCTCCAGAGCCGTCCGACCTTGTAATCCCGCACATCGGACGGGTCTGGAGACCCGTCCGCACAAAAACTACTTTGAATAGATGGGACTGGGAGCCCTCTTGTCTTCGACCGGCTTATCGATGGGAATTACCGGGATAGTGAGTATCAGCAGGAATGCCAGGAACATCGCACCGGCCGCGATGATGAAAACAATGCGCAATCCGGATTCCATGGAAGTGCGGATGGCCCCGACCGTTTGCTCAAAAAGAGCCTCCCCGTTGCTGCTTGCTTTTGTGAGGGTTTCCCGAAGTTCGCGCATCGCCGGCGCCGACAGCAAAACGCGCGAATCGCCCAAGGATCTTATTGTCGCATCGCTGGCCGTTTGAACAATTGCTCCCGGCAGCGATGCTTTAAGGGTGCTGTTGTACCGCATATTCATCGCCGATCCCAACAGGGCGGGAGCGGTCGCCATTCCCATCGAAACGCTGAACAGCAGGGCGCTGGTCGCCACTCCCAGGAGCCTCCTGGGGACGGCCGCTTGCGTGACGATCGTATTTACGGTCGGCATGGCACCCAATGCCAGACCGGACAAAGCAGCTGCTACGAATCCAAAATAGACCGGCGTATTTTTGTCGAAAAAGATCATGCCGAACATCACCAGAGAGACAAGCGCATATCCCAAAACAAGCATCCATTTATAGCTCTTCGTCCGTGCAACCAGGAATCCTACCGGCATGCCTACGAACGCCATCACAAAACTAAGCGGAGTTATGATCTGCCCGCTCTCCATAGCGCTTATGCCCTGGATGCTTTGCATAAAAAGCGGATAATAAAGCATAAGAGCCATCATGCCAAAAAAGGAAAGGAAGCCGGCAATTGAAGCTGTGAGGAAAGCCCGGTTTTTGATCAAATCCATATCAAAAAAAGGTTCACTGGCTTTTGACTCAGCCCGCAGAAAGAGCGCCCAAAAGATCGCCGAGACTGCGAGCAGGCCGATCACCTGCACGGATCCCCAGGGAAAGGTTGTTCCTGCAAAGGAGAGACCAAAGATCAAAGTCGATGACGCTATCGTAATCAGTATGGCACCGGCTACATCGATTTTGTGCGCAGCTCCCTGTACGAGAGGAGGCATGCCGGATTCAAACACAAGACACAGCAGAAGCAACGGCAGGCTCCACCAGAAAATATGACGCCAGCTCAACGCGTCCACCATCCATCCACTCAGCGTAGGGCCGATCAGCGCCGAAATGCCGTACGGCACATTCAGCAAGCCTATCCACTTGCTGCGTGCTCCTCCCACGAACATGTCGCCGACAACTGCAAAGCAAAGCGGTGCGACCGCTCCCTGACCCAGGCAGAGAAGTGTGCGGGCGGCGATCAAAGTTGTGAAGGTCGGGCTCAGCGCACTCAGGACCGCGCCCAGAATAAATACGAGAGTGGATCCCAGCATAATAGCCCGGCGCCCGTAAATGTCCGAAAGCTTGCCGGCAAGGATAGTTCCTATAGCAAGGCCGAGAGAGGGGATGGAAACGCTCCAGGAATACAGCGCCATGCCGTTCAAGTCCGCAGCGATCCTTGGCGCCGCGACATTCAGCGTCTGCATAAAATACCCATAAGCCAAATAGATCAATAAAATTGCCGCCAGCGACATAAACGCCTGTTTCTTCGAAAATGCCGGACCTGATAGTTGCTGTTGCGCTTGTGCCATTCCCTGTTCCTCCAGGTTGTTAAGCTATATGCGGGACGTGGCTTTTGTGACACGTATGCACCGGCGCTTGCAAGCATAATATTTGAAATTCCGGGACTGTCTCTGCATTTCAATGGATGTTATACTCTCGGAGGGTACAATCGGGGGTAGGCATGAGTGCAAGGGTAAAGGTTTTGCTGGGCGGCATCGTAGTTGTAGGGGCATTGATTTGGCTGGGCTTCGTTGGATTTCAGGAAAGCAAAGCCTACTATGTCACCGTGGATGAGTACCGCTCCATGCAGGGAACACAGGACGGCAGAACCTTGAAGTTGGCCGGCGAGGTGATCGCGGGATCCATTGATCGCGCAAAACCCCAGATGGAGTTTGTCTTAGCGAATCAGGATAAAACAATCAGGGTTCGCTATGTGGGCAAGGACATCATCCCCGACACATTCAAGGACGGGACCAAAGCCCTGGTGGAAGGCAAAGCCGCTTCAGACGGAGTCTTCCAGGCTACCCACATAGAGGCGAAGTGCGCATCAAAATACGAGGCGGAATACCAGAAAAAAAGCACGTCTCGATAGGCAATTGTAATTCAGAAGTCAGAATTCACAAGCCAGGAGTCAGAATTCAGAATTTGGAAAAGTGATCTGCATTTCTATAAGATAGAAGCAACTATTAGGCCGGTGTCCTTATTCTGGATTCTGGATTCTGGATTCTGACTCCTGGCTTCTGACTCCTGACTTCTAACTTCTGACTCTTGAATTCTTTGATCCCAGATGAAGACAAAACAATACCCTCTAACCTATCTAATTCCGTATCTCGGGAAGTACCGGGCGAAGATCGCTCTTGGATTCCTGATGGTCGTGTGCACGGTGATCGCCGCTGCGTTTCAGCCCTGGATTTTGAAGTATGTCGTAGATGGGCTGCAGCAGGACCTGAATAGGGAGAATCTCCTTTTGTACGCGGGAGGGATTCTGGGACTGTCGATCATTGAAGGATTCTTCCGGTTCTGGATGCGGAGGATCTTGATCGGCGCAAGCCGGGACATCGAGTTCGATCTCCGGAACGATTTTCTTGCCCACGTGCAGAGGATGTCGCTTTCATCCCTGCAGTCCCGCAGCACGGGAGATATCATGTCCCGGGCGACCAACGACCTCAACGCGGTACGTTCGGTCCTGGGCCCGGGAATCATGTACTCGATGGACACGATCGTCCGGGGCATCATCCTTACGTACATTCTTCTCCGGCTGAATTGGCAACTGACTCTGCTCGCCTATATTCCTCTTATCATCATGTCGTTTACGGTCAAGAGAATCGGCGGGCAAATCCACGATCGATTCGAAAGCATCCAGGAACAGTTTTCAAACCTTAGCACAAAAGCGCAGGAAAACATCTCCGGAATCCGTGTTGTCAAGGCATTCGCCCGCGAGGAATCTGAAATTGCCGATTTCGGGAAACTCAACGTTGATTATGTCCGCCGCAATGTTTCGCTGATTCGCCTCTGGGGTTTGTTCTTCCCCTTGATGACCGCACTTATCGGATTTTCTTCCGTAGTCTTGCTCTGGTTTGGAGGAAGACAGGTCGTCCTGGGACACCTTTCACTGGGGGATTTTGTCGCTTTCATGGGATACCTGGCGATGCTGACCTGGCCCATGATCGCCGTCGGCTGGGTTATGAATATATTCCAGCGGGGCGCCGCCTCGATGGGACGAATACTGGAAATCATGGACGTGCAACCGGAAATTCAGGATGAGCCCGAAGCTAAAGCTCCCTGCACCATTTGCGGAGCTCTGGAACTCCGCAATCTGACTTTCCAGTACCCGAACACGAGAACGCCCGTTCTGCACAATATCAGCGTATCCGTTCCTGCGGGCACTACCCTGGCAATCGTCGGACATACGGGAAGCGGAAAATCGACGCTGATCAACCTGATACTCCGGCTTTTCGATCCTCCTCCAGGGACCCTGTTCCTCGACGGGAAAGACGTTCGCCAGTGGCCTCTTTCCGAATTGCGCAAAAACATCGGCTACGTCCCCCAGGAAACGTTTCTGTTCTCCGACACCATCCATCAGAACATTGCCTTTGGGTGCGACGAAACCGTCGAAACGGCGCAGGTGGACTGGGCGGCACGTGTTTCCCAAATTGCCGGCGACATCGAGACGTTTTCGCACAAGATGCAGACGTATGTCGGGGAGCGGGGCATCTCGCTTTCAGGAGGTCAAAAGCAGCGGGTGGCCATCAGCAGGGCTGTGGCAACCCTGCCGAAGGTTCTGATCTTCGATGACTCTTTATCCAACGTGGACACCTACACGGAAGAACGCATTCTCGAGGAACTGACCAAGGTCATGAAAGACCGGACAACAATTTTGGTTTCGCACCGGATTTCGACAGTCAAGAATGCCCGGCAGATCGTCGTTCTCAAGGAAGGAACGATCGTGGAACATGGGACGCACGAGTCCCTGATGGAAATGCAGGGGGTGTACGCGGATCTCTATCAGAAACAGCTTTTAGAAGAGGAACTCGCCACAATCTAAAATTATGCCGGCAGACGCTAACGAAGAACAGATATTGGGAAAGGCTTACGACGCTCGGCTCATGCGCCGTCTGCTCAAATACATCAGGCCGTATCGCGGCTCCGCGTATCTGGCCATTGTGTGCCTGCTTCTGGGATCGGCGTTTTCAATCCTGCAGCCGATCCTCACCAAGATCGCGATCGATCGATACATCAAGAACAACAATTTGGCCGGACTGAACCGAATCGCGATTCTGTACATAGGCACCCTAGTCCTGGTTCTGGGCCTGAGTTTCGCCCAGACGTGGCTCATCAATTTAATGGGCCAGAAAATCATGCGCGATCTCCGCATGGAGATCTTCCGGCATCTTCAAAAGCTCGATGTCGCCTTTTTCGACAAAAATCCGGTCGGCCGCCTGATGACGCGCGTGACAACGGATGTCGACGCCCTGAACGAGCTGTTCACGGCCGGCGTCATCTCCGTTTTTGAAGATGTCTTCATGCTTTCGGGAATCATCATTTCCCTGTTTTTGCTGAACTATAAGCTCGCCTTTGCCATCGTTGCCATTCTTCCGCTTTTGATTCTGGTCACGCTGATGTTCAAGATCAAGGTGCGCGACTCCTACAGGAGAGTCCGGACGGCGATTGCGCGCATCAATGCCTTCCTGCAGGAAAATATAACGGGCGCGGCCGTTGTCCAGATCTTCGGACAGGAAAGAAAACAGTACCGGAAATTCACGCACATCAACAAGGAACACCTGGACGCCAACGTGCAGGGGATATTCTATTATGCGATTTTCTATCCGCTGCTCGAACTGATCTCGGCGATGGCGATCGCTTTGATCATCTGGTACGGCGGGCATCAGGTACTGGCCGGCGCCCTGACGCTGGGGACACTTGTGGCGTTCATCCAATACTCCGACAGGTTTTTCCGTCCCATCTCGGATCTCAGTGAAAAATACACGATTCTCCAGGCCGCCATGGCGTCCTCGGAAAGAATCTTCAATCTTCTGGATACAGAACCATCGATCGTGTCCGCTCAAAATCCAAAGGCGCCAGAAGTGCAAAAAGGCAGCATCGAATTCCGGAACGTTAGTTTTTCCTACAATCCCGGCGAACCGGTGCTTCAGGATATTTCCTTTAAAGTAGATCCGGGACAGAAGATCGCCGTTGTCGGCGCCACCGGCGCCGGCAAATCGACGATCATCTCACTGCTGAGCCGTTTCTACGATGTCCAGCAGGGCCAAATCCTGATCGATGGACAGAACATAAAGGATTTCAATCTGCAGGAACTGCGCCGTTCCATCGGCATCGTGCTTCAGGAAGTGTTTTTGTTTTCGGGAAGCGTTGCAGAAAACATACGTTTGGGAAACAAAAACATCGCCGATGAGGGCGTGCAGCGGGCGGCGGAAACGGTTCATGCATCCGGTTTCATCCGGGAACTGGAGCATCAGTATGCATCCAAAGTCGGAGAACGGGGCTCTTCTCTTTCGGTGGGGCAGAAACAGCTGCTTGCCTTTGCGCGTGCCCTGGCCTACGACCCGAAAATCCTGGTCCTGGATGAAGCGACCTCCAGCATCGACACTGAAACAGAGATGCTGATTCGAGATGCGCTTGAAAAATTGATGGCGGACCGAACGTCTATCATCATCGCGCATCGCCTTTCCACAGTGCAAAATGCAGACCGCATCATTGTCCTGCACCACGGCCGCATCCGGGAAACCGGCACGCATCAGGAACTGCTTCATCTAAAGGGTATTTACTGGAAACTCTACCAGTTGCAGTACAAGGACCAGCCCGGCACCCCTCGGCACGCATGAGCCCAGAGGATCATAGGATTAAAGGATTAAAGGATTAGAGGATTAAAGGGTAAGAGAGGCAAAGAGAAAAAGGTTGAATAGTAGAGAAGTGGAGAGGTGCGGCGTAAAGGGAAAAAATTCAGTAATAATTACTTTATTTCTTTACTCCTTTACTCCTTTACTCCTTTATGACTCTACCCCTTTAATCCAATCCTTTAATCCTTTAATCCTCTAATCCTCTACTCCCCTATGCGCCGATAAATAAGCGGGCTCTGTTAGAGCGCAACATATGCTCAAAAACCGCAAGCTGCTGGATATTTATCAGGAAATACACAAAAACGAGCTCAGTGGTGTGCTTCGATTTGAAAAAGGACAGGAAAAGAGGCAGCTGGTCCTGAACAAGGGCTTGCTCGTTTTCGCCGAGAGCAATCTTCCCGAGGAGCATCTTGTTCGCATACTCGTCAAACTTGACTTGCTGCCGCGAGCCAAGGTGAACGAAATTGCCTTGCTTATGAAAGCCGGAAAGACAAGCGAAGAGGCGATTCTAGGTTTATCCGGCTTTGGCACGCTGGAACTTGAAAAAGGGAGGCGTGAGCAGGCAACAGTCATTCTAGCTTCCCTGTTGGTCTGGGATACCTGCGAAATGCGCTTTTTCCCCGGGGAGGATTTGATCCGGTGTCAGTTGAATCTTGGCCTGCCTTTGTCTGAGGCTCTTGTGCTTGCGGCGCGACGTGCCGCATCCGACCGCCTTATCCAAATCCCGCCGGATTTTATGCAAGGGACCTTCCAAAGGGTGGAGGATTGTGCAGCGACGGCTCTGGGCTTTCCGCTTAACAACTGCGAGTCCTACGTTTATTCACTGCTGCATGAGCCTGTCCATGCCTCGGAAGTGCAGGCTCTGCTTCCGGCAACAGAAGCAAAACCTGATGAGATTCTGGCGTGCCTTTTTCTGCTTGGCATGGTGGAAATGCCACAAGCCGCCGATCGGGCCGGCGAAACCGGCGCGGCACCGGAATCTAGTTCTATTGTTCAGATGCTTTCGGACATGTTAACGAATTTCGAGGCTGCCAGCTTATACGAAATTTTGTCGGTCCCGCCGGGAGCAAATTATCAGGAAATCCAGGCCGCGTATCACCAGATGGCGAAGCAGTATCATCCCGACCGTTTTCAATCCCACGAATTTTCAGCGGAAACCCGCAATATAGCGGAGCAGGTCTTTACTTATATCAATGCGGCTTATTTTACTTTGAAAGATCCCGTATCTCGAGCCGGCTACGACGAAAAACGTTTAACTACAGGAAGCAAGCTGGAAGCCGGACTGAAATCCAGAGCATTGAAACAATCTGAAGATGAAAAGATAGCAGAAGGGCTCTTCCATGACGGCCGGGTCTTGCTGGCAAAAGGCGATTTTGAAAAAGCGGTGGAGCGGCTGAAAGGCTGTGTATGGCTGGATCCCGCGAAGGCCGTCTATCATCATTATCTGGGCATGGCTGAATCAGAAATGCCAAAGCTCAGGAAGAGTGCGGAGCAGCATTTCTTAAAGTCTATTGAACTTAATAAAATGAACACCGCCAGCCGCCTGGAACTGGCAAAACTCTACATTAAGGTGGATCTCTGCCGGAAAGCAGAGCTTCAGTTGCAGGAATTAATGCGCTGGGATCCCGGAAACTCAGAAGTTCAGAGGTTGCTCACCGGGCTGAATAAGCATTCATCCCCTCGATTCTAGAAGCCCGTCCCCATTTTCCGTGTTACTATTGCGCTCTCGCAAGCAGAGCAATGTGCGGCGCTGCGGATGCAATACTCAGATGGATATTTTCTGCGAGGTTATTACATGAACGAGAAACAGTCACTAAGTTATCGAACCGCGGGCGTAGATTCGGGACAGAAGGATCAGGCCATGCAGCGCCTTGGCAACTGGGTGGAGCGGAGCTTCTCCTTGCGCCCTTCAGAAGTAGTGTTGCCGCTTGGATACTTTGCCAATGTCATTGATATAGGGAACGGTATAGGAATTGCCGTCTCCACGGATGGTGTCGGAACGAAAATCCTTGTAGCCGAAATGCTGGAAAAGTATGACACCGTCGGCATCGATTGCGTGGCCATGAATGTCAACGATATTCTCTGCGTCGGAGCAGAGCCTCTCGCTATCCTGGACTATATCGCCGTGCAGGTCCCGCATCCGGACCTTTTGGAAAACCTGGCTAAAGGGCTTTATCGCGGAGCCGAACTCGCTCGCGTCACCATCCCGGGCGGCGAAATCGCGCAAATCAAGGAAATGATTCAGGGATTGCGTGAAGGGTATGCCTTTGACCTCGTGGCGACCTGCATCGGCAAGGTCCCGCTGGATCGCGTTCTGATCGGGCAAAATGTCGCGGAGGGCGATCTCATCATCGGACTGGCTTCGAGCGGCATACACAGCAACGGTTTGACCCTGGCGCGGCGTGTCTTCTTTGAACGATCCGGCTGGAAAGCGGATCACTATGTGAAAGAACTTGGCCGGACCATCGGGGAAGAGCTGCTTGAACCGACTCGCATCTATGTGCGTGAAGTGAGGGAAATGCTGGATGCCGGACTCCGGATCAAGGCGCTGGCTCATATTACGAGCACCGGTTTTCTGAATCTGAACCGCGCCGCCGCTCCCATGGGCTATGTCCTGGACAAGCTGCCCGAACCTCTGCCCATTTTCCATCTACTGCAAAGCCAGGGCGCCGTTTCAGACGAGGATATGTATTTTACCTATAATATGGGTATAGGATTTTGTATCGTAATAGCGCCTGAAGACGCTGATGCGGCGCACGCCATTGCGCGTAAGCACAATGTCCAATCTTACTCCATCGGATACACGGTGAAGGATCCCGAGAAAAAGGTGCACCTTCCAGCGGTAAAGCTTGTGGGATTCGACGACAAGTTCAGTCGCCAGTAGGTGGTCTGCTTTCGGCTATCAGCTTTCGGCATCCTTGATAGGTGGAGGCCGGCTGCCATGTCAATGACGCGAATTGTTCGCTGAAGCGCTGATATCCAATTGCTTATAACAGCTGACGGCTGATAGCTGAAAGCTGACAGCCGATTAACTACTGCTGACTATCGACTGCCGACTGCCCACTGTTTTTCAGGCTTTCCAGGGCCAGGCGGGCGGCAGATTGCTGTGCTTCCTTCTTTGTTCTGCCTGAGGACTCCGCAACCACTTCGCCGAGAATAACGACTTGAACCACAAACGTTTTCCGGTGGTCCGGACCTATTTCATTTACGACACGGTAGATCGGTTCGGGGCGGCCGAGATTATGCAGCTGTTCCTGGAGAGCCGATTTAAAATCTCCATATGTCAGCTGTTTGAGATCAAGCCCTTCCAGAAAACCTCCGAGCTGGCGCCATACGAAATCCGATGCGGACTCTACGCCTCCATCGAGATATAGGGCGCCGATGATGGCTTCATAGGCATCCACCATGATCGCGCGCTTCATCCGTCCTCCGGTTTTCTCTTCGCCCCGGCTCAACCGGATGAACCCCCCCAGATGGATGCTCTCTGCCAGCCGAACCAGATTGGCTGCGCTGACGAGATACGCCTTAATCTTGCTGAGCTCGCCCTCGGTCAATTCCGGATAGTGCTGGAAAATGCGCGAACTGATGATAAAGCCGAGAACCGAATCCCCCAGGAACTCCAGCGATTCGTTATTTCGGAAATACTCTTCTTCGTGCTCGTTAACAAAAGACCGGTGCGTCAAAGCCTGGAGAAGCAGTGCCTGATTTTGAAAATGGTACCCGAGAAGATTCTCCAAGTCACACAAAGATGGGGTTGGGAGTGTCTCTCCTGAATTCTCGCTCATAACTCCCTCAACGTGAAACATTAATTCTATGAATATTAAGTGTACGACCAAATTACTTCCATCTCAATGCTCGTGAAATCAAAAAGAAAGAATGCGGAAGTCAGGGCTGTACCTGACGCATCTTTCGCTGACGGATCAGGACAAGCGCGGCGATGTAGGAGAAGGAAGATAGGAAGATAGAAAGGATGAAAGAGCCAACGATCATTGGCTTCAGGATATGCCATTGTCCCGCAAGCTGCCCCCAAAAATCAACGCTCCAGAGCGAACGCAACTCAAAGCTGGGAAGAGCGGGCATCTGCGGAAATCCTATGAGCAGACCTCCAAGGTATGTTCCAGCGGCGTAAATAGGAACGAGAGTCCACGGGTTGTTGATAAATAAGCCGAGAAGCATGGCAAAGCGATTCAGGCCGCAAAAAAATGCGAGTCCAAAGCCCAGTACGATATGCAGGCCAATCAAAGGACTAAACGCCAGAAATACACCCAGGGCAAAAGCCTTCGCAATCCGCTCCGGCGTATCCTCCAATGCCAGCAATTTCTTAAAAAAATGCGAAGGCTTTTCTCTCATAGTCCCAATTACCATATCGAGCGAAACCCGGATTTGCTTTAGATACTTGGGATTATGGGATCGTTTAAACGAAGTAAGTATTGCAGTGAAGAGGCAAAAATCGGGAGGCGTTGAAAGTGCGGAGAAGACTTAAAACTTTAACCGCAGCTTATTTTTTTTCTGGAGCGGCGGGAGAAGTGGTCGTATCCATGCTCCAACAGCAGGCTGCGATCTTTCCCCGTTTCGAGCAACCATATTTTTCCGGTATCCCGGGTCAACCTGCCAATCCTTGTAACCTTTGGAAAATGGGAGGGGTACGTATCTTCGAAAATCCGGCTTTTGGAACGCGGCACCGAAAAGAGGAGTTCAAAATCTTCGCCGCCGTGAAGAGCCATTTCGACCGGATCACAGTCCCATCGTTGGGATTCCGCGAAAACCGGAAGGTTTGCAGCTTGGATCTCTGCACCGACTCCGCTTGCAGCGCATATGCGGGGAAGGTCCATGGAGAGGCCGTCGCTCAGGTCCATCATGCAGTGAACCAGGCCGCACTGAGCCAGCCACATTCCCGCCTCACAACGCGCCTCCGGCCTCTGATGGATACGGATCGCTTCCTTCTGTGCACGGGATCGCGGACGGATACATCCGTTCTGAAGCAGCCTGAGACCAGCGGCAGACTGACCCAGAGTGCCGGTCACATAGAGGAGATCCCCGGCGCGTCCTCCGGTGCGATAGAGAACCTTCCGTTTTATGGATTCTCCCAAAGCCGTTATTGAAATGGATATCCCTCCGTCCGTATGCGAGAAATCCCCTCCGATCAGTTGCGCGCTCCCGGAGCGGTCAGGCTCCGTCAATCCGTCATATAAATCCAAAATCCAGCGCTCCGAAATTCCAGCGGGGACAGCCAGCGAAACGGTAAAGAAAAGCGGGCGGGCTCCCATAGCAGCCAAATCACTCAAGTTCACGGCAATGGACTTGTAGCCGAGACGGCGGGGCGTAGTCCACTCCCGACGGAAATCGATCCCTTCCAGAAGCATGTCTGTGGTAACCAGCAGATATTCTCCCGCATGCCTGGGACGAATGACCGCGGCATCGTCCCCGATCCCTTTTTTGACTAAAGGGCTTTTTGCCCCGTAGCGCTCCAGCAAGAGCCGAATAATACTGTTTTCGCTGATTAATCCGGACATGGAGAGGTTGATGCTTGGCTCGTTTTTACTGTTTTTTCTCAAACAGTTCGTTGATTTCGGTCATGAATTCGCTTACATCCTCGAACTCCAGGTAGACAGAGGCAAATCGAAGGTAGGCAACTTTGTCTATCCGTCTCAGTTCGGAAAGAAGAATTTTCCCGATGTTCACGGAATCCAGCTCGCGTTCAGGGCTTTCCTGTACGGTTTGTTCCACTTTGTCGACGATCTTCTCGAGCTGCGTGAGGCTGACCGGCCTTTTTTCGCACGCCTTCAGAAGCCCATTCAATATTTTGTTCCTGTCGAACCTTTCTCTACCGCCGTCCTTTTTCACAACCATGTACGGTATCTCATCGCTGCGTTCATAGCTGGTGAAACGGCGAGCGCAGTTCAGGCACTGGCGCCTGCGCCGGATCGAATCTCCGTCGCGGCTTTCCCTGGAGTCTACGACTCGGTCTTTTAAAAATCCGCAGTAGGGACACTTCATAATTTAGATTCCGGATTCCAGATTCCAAATTCCAGATTGTATTTAGTCTGGAATCTGGAATTTAGGATCGAAAATCGATTGTATCTACGCCTGTCTGCGCCGCCTCGCTAAAAAACCCTGCGAAAAATGCAGGTTCTAAATCAAAGATCTTGCAAGTATTAATAGGAAATTCCCCAAAACGTCAAGCAGAAACAGTGGGTGGACGGTAGTCGGCAGTGCGCCCGGCCAGTGAAATCTTTACTGGGTTGGCACGCTTCTGTGTTAATTTTTATGCATACGCTCTTGCATTTTATTGAACTTTATAACGTATCGCTTCGTTTTCATGGCTAGGAACAGGATAGCTGCCAAGGAGTCAACGGTGCTCTCGGGCGATCAAAAACTTGTAGAGCGCTGTCTTCAAGGAGACGATGCTGCTTGGGAACTGGTGGTGAACTCCTACGGGAAGCGTATTTATAACCTGAGTTACCGCTACACCAACCGCAGAGAGGAAGCGGAGGACCTGACGCAGAATATTCTGATCCGGGTTTATCAGAATCTCCGGAGCTACCGTTCGGATGCCGGCAGCTTTCAAAACTGGATTTTGCGCGTGGCCCGGAACCTGATTATTGATCACTACAGACAGGTCCGTCGATTTCCGCAGACGGGAGGGAGCGAGGAATTGGAAACCATGAACATCCGAGATGACAGGACTCCCAATCCTCAGCGAGCAGCGGAACAGGCTGAAGCATCCCGGTTTCTGCAGGACGGGCTTCAGGCATTATCACCTGAACTCAAAGAGGCCATTATACTTAGAGATATCGAGGGGACAACGTATCAGGATATTGCCGAGCTCCTCGGCGTTCCCGAAGGAACAGTAAAGAGCCGGATCAACCGTGGGCGGATTGAATTGGCCAAATTATTAATGAAACGACGTACCCTGCTAGAGATGCAGATGTAGAGGCTATTTATGGATTGTTCAAAGGTTGAGCTCTGGCTGAGCGATTATCTG
>Ga0208980_10001175_pt1 | contig 15665 bp, 10 predicted proteins | sample WetSurMetagenome_3_FD_187993 | JGI IMG/M metagenome (GOLD analysis project Ga0208980, IMG submission 187993) | Wetland microbial communities from Twitchell Island in the Sacramento Delta, sample from surface sediment Aug2011 Site A1 Bulk (version 2) | ecosystem: Environmental > Aquatic > Marine... | reverse complement strand
AGAACAACTGAGCAGCATATCCGAAAGAGTCAGAATAATTAAGGAAAACCTCGAAAAAGCAGGAATATCAGTGAAATATGACGACAGAGATAATAATAAACCCGGCTGGAAATTTGCAGATTATGAGCTGAAAGGAGTTCCGGTAAGAATTGCCATAGGTCCTCGCGACTATGAAAACGGAACCGTTGAGATTGCACGGAGGGATACTCTTGAAAAAGAAACGATTCCTATGGCTGGAGTAACAGCTCACATTATCGAACTCCTGGAAGATATTCAGGCGAACATTTTCAGAAAAGCACTTAAGTTCAGATCAGATAATACCTTCTATGTAGATAAATGGAGCGAATTCCTGGAAGTAATCGATAACCCGGGAGGATTTATCATGGCCCATTGGGATGGAACCTCCGAAACAGAGGAAAAAATAAAAGAGGAAACAAAAGCAACCATAAGGTGCATTACTTTTGACGCTGCTGAAGAAGAGGGAAGCTGCATCTATTCCGGGAAACCATCAAAACGTCGGGTTCTGTTCGCAAGATCATATTGACCAGGACGAATGATTTTAAATTTTTAATTACTAATTTAGTGGGGTATATTATCAAAAATGTTGAATCATGTCGGAACTTGAAGAAAAGAAAAATGTAATTGTAGGGACTCTCAGGGAAAAATCGATTTTAAAGCAAAAAATCTATGACAATACCCTCGAATGGTTCAGTATAATTAAGGACATTCTGAAAAACCTCTCGAAAGATGTAAATGGAAGCCTTGGTAATATCGACAGCAGGGTAAAAATGGAGTACACCGACAGAAGCACTTTTGATGCGCAGCTAAAGGTTGCCGGTGATATTCTGCTTTTCAGCATGCATTCAAATATCTTTCAGTTCGACAGGGAACACCCTGCATGGAAAACACCTTATATTCAAAAAAACAAATACAATGCTTATTCAGGGATTATAAACATTTATAATTTCCTGTTCGATTCATTTAAGTACTCAAGAATGGATGACCTGGGATACCTGATTGCAAGGATTTTTATAAACCATGAAAATCAGTACCTTGTTGAAGGGAAAAGGCAAATGGGGATGTTATTCTCAAATTATGGCAACGAAGCCTTAACCAGGTCTTCTTTGCAGGTTATCATTTCGACTGCAATTCAATATTCCCTTGAATTTGATCTTCTTGTCCCGCCATACGATACAGTAAAGATAGCCACCGTTGGCCAGGCTGAGGCAAAAATTCAACACTCAAGGGTAATAACAGGAAAACGTCTGGGATTCCAGTTTAACTCAGATGATGTGTTGATCAAACCCGAACATGAGACCTGAACCTGTTCATACAAGAAATTACCGCCTATCCAGAAGACTAATTTACTTTCCGGCATTCATCTTTATTTTTATATCATCCTATTCTCAGGAAAAAACAATTACTGAACCTGGCTCAATTGCCCGTGACACTATTCCGGCGTTGAATGAAATAAATGTACGTATAACATTTAACGGTCCTGTAAATCTGTCAACATCCAAACCAATACCACCGACTGATACGGATAATGAAAGGACTCTTATTTTCCTTGACACTCTGAAAAACAGAGCATCCAAAACCTTAATTACAAAGAAGTTATATGACTTTGTAATAACCACTCGCGAACCCGGATCCGGTAAAATAGCTGAGGGTTCCAGCGATCGCAGCTTTGTTAACTTTACAGGAATGAGAATCCGGAAAATTGAGATCAAACGGCTTGGTGTTTTCGGAACCAGCATCAATACCCCAGATTATTATGACCCGAATAAACTGGAAAACTTATTGAATAAGACACATTTTAATACTAATGAGAATATTATCAGAAAGAATCTCCTGTTCCATGAAGGAGATACAATCTCTCCCCTGATCTTAAGTGATAATGAGAGATATATTCGGGACCTTCCTTATATAAATGATGCCAGGATACTTGTGGTTCCTGTATCTGATGGTGAGGCTGACATTATCGTTGTAACCAAAGATGTGTATTCACTTGGTGCAAATATTAACTTCAAAGGTTTCGACAGAGTATCCGTTTCTGTTTTTGAAAAGAATATGTTCGGAATGGGACATCAGTTCGGGGTTGAAATCCCATATAATTCAAATCTTGCAAGTGCTCCGGGATTTGGTGTAAATTACCTGATCAATAATTTCAGCAAGACATTTATAAACTTAAAAGCATTCTATTACGATGCCCTCGGGAAAAAAACATTCGGAATTGATCTGAACCGGAAACTTATGAGCGCCACTACAAAATATGCGGGAGGAATAGCAGCCTATGAAACATTTACTTCTGATGATCTAGATACGCTTCCTGAACCTGCTCCGGTTAAGTTCACAATGCAGGATTACTGGGTTTTGAGATCTTTCCTGCTTAGCAAAGAATCTGTAACCAGATTGGTCTTTGGAGCGAGGTACATAAATAACAATGTTTTCAGCCGTCCGTATATTGAACCCGATTCGTATCATCAGCTCCAGAAATACCAGATGTTTCTGGGTTCGGTTTCGCTCTCTGTTCAAAAATACTACAAGGCAAGTCTGATTTATGGTTACGGGCGAACAGAGGATATACCTCATGGAGGTTTGATCAATTTCACCTGGGGAAAGGAAATAAATGAATTCAAAAACAGATACTACCTCGGAACTACACTGTCGGTGGGTGAACCAATCCGCCGACTGGGTTATTTATATACCTCAGCAGGTTTGGCCGCTTTTAAAAATGAAGGTAAAACCGAACAGGGAATGTTCCTGTTAAGGACAAACTTTTTTTCCAACATGTCATATCTCGGAAGGTACAGAATGAGACATTTTCTGAATGTTGATTACACAAGAGGTATAGGCAGGTACACCGATGAATATCTTGATTTTATTTCTGAGAATGGTTTTTCCGGATTCAGGAATGATTCTACGGGGAATTCCCAGAGATTGACAATCGGCTATGAATCCGTCCTGTTCACTCCCGGCAATTTCTATGGTTTCAAGTTAGCTTTCTATGGATTTGCCGACTATGGGTTTCTGTTCGGAACACATGAATACCTGGGCAGTGGAGATGTTTTATCAGCAGTTGGCCTGGGCGTGAGGATCAGAAATGACAATCTTGTATTCAATACTCTGCAGATAAGACTGTGTTTTTATCCGAATCTGCCTGATTATTCAAGTATCAACCATCTGATAATATCAGGAGAACAGCTTCTGAAACCAGATAATTTTGAACCCACGCGACCGTCAGTATTACAATTTAAATGAGGCATTATGGATTTTACTCTTTTTGAGGAGTTCCGGAGCTTTATTATAGAAAACAATCTTTTCGGAAGCGATAAAAGAGTGTTGCTGGCTGTAAGCGGAGGGATTGACTCTATGGTGATGTCTCACCTGTTCCTGAAACTTGGAACAAAAATCGGGATTGCTCATTGTAATTTTTGCCTTAGGGATGGTGAATCCGACAAGGATGAAGAGCTTGTTAAAAGTTACTCTGATAAAAACGGAGTTCCTTTTTATACAAGAAGGTTTAACACAAAAGAATATTCAAAGAAAAACGGCATCTCAGTTCAGATGGCAGCAAGGGAATTAAGATACTCCTGGTTCGAAAATGTACGGATAGAAAATGGTTTCGATTTTATTGCAGTTGCCCATAACCTTAATGACAATATTGAAACTCTTCTGATAAATCTTATCAGAGGAACCGGAATTACCGGACTTTCAGGGATGAGGCCTGTCAGCGGAAAGATCATTCGTCCATTGCTTTTTGCTTCGCGGCGTAAAATTGAGGATTACTGCAATGAAAACCGGGTCCCTTTCAGGGAAGACAGATCAAATGCTGAAACCAGGTACACGAGGAATAAAATGAGACACCTGATACTCCCGCTTTTAAAGGAGATCAATCCTTCAATAGAGGAAACATTGACCGAAACAGCCAATAAACTGGCAGGTATCGATGAAATTGTATCGGATTATATAAACGGCATCCTGAAGCAGTTATCGGTTAAAAAAGGTGAGACAATTATTTTCAATATTGAAAAGCTGAATGATTTGAAGCCAGGTAAAGCGCTGATATTCGAGCTTTTCAGTCCATTTGGCATAACAGGAGCCACTTCCGGAGATTTAATAAAGGTACTTGGAGGGAATTCGGGGAAACAGATATTTACCAGAACCCACAGGATGATCAGGAGCAGGAATGATCTGATTATTGCTCCCATCGGGGCAAAAAAGCATGAAAATTACAGGATAAACAGCCCTGAAGATCTTTTATTGATTCCAGGAATAGTATCAGCCGGAATAGTAACACGCGAACTTGATTTTAAATTACCTGATAATCAAAAAATTGCCTGCATCGATTTTGAAAAGGTCAAATTTCCGCTGATGATCCGTGCATGGGAAAGCGGCGATTATTTTTTCCCGCTTGGAATGAATAGTAAGAAGAAGCTGAGCGATTATTTTATTGACAGGAAATACTCACTTGCGGATAAAGAGAAGGCACTTGTCCTAGAATCCGAAAATAATATAGTCTGGATAATCGGGGAACGGCTTGATGAGAGATTTAAAGTGACAGGATCTACATCGAGTATATTACAGATTGAAACCGGTGATCGTGTAAATTGCTAATCCGGAATTACCTTGAACCGTGAATCCCTCGGTCGATAAGAAGAAGATCAGCAAGCGCTATTGCTGAAGCCGCCTCGATAATGACGGGCATCCTGAGCGCAATGCAGGTATCATGGCGGCCTTTAACCTTCAACTCCGTCATATTCCCTCCATTGAAATCAAAAGTCTTCTGCACGATACCCGTCGATGAAGTTGGCTTGACGGCTACCCTGAAAATTATCTCATTGCCATTCGTAATGCCACCATTTATTCCTCCTGCGTTGTTCGTCAGTGTCCTTCCGGTTTTATTAATAATCGGATCATTATGAACTGATCCCTTCATTGCGGCGGCAGAGAAACCTGAACCGAACTCGATACCCTTGATGGCTGGTATTGAGAAAATTATATGACTGAGTGCTGATTCGACGGAATAGAAGAATGGTTCACCAAGAGCTTTTTGGGGATCGGTGACTGTACACTCAATAATACCCCCTATGGTGTCACCTTCAGCCATGGCTTTCTCAAGTGCCAGGTCAATATCTGCCATGCCCCCTGCAGAAATAAGCTCGGCATTGATCTCTGCTGGACGAATGATAATTTTTGCAATTACACCGGCAACGACCAAACCCCATGTAATCCTGCCTGAAAAATGTCCGCTGCCTCTAAGATCGGCAAATCCAGAGTATTTTATCCCGGCAACATAATCAGCATGACCAGGACGTGGAACGCTTTTAAAGTCGTCATAGTCCTGAGATATCTTGTCACTGTTTCTTGTCATTACGGTGATCGGCGATCCTGTTGTATGGCCATTGCAAACACCGCTTAAAATCTCAGGAAGATCCGTTTCATGCCTGCTGGTTGTGCCTTTGCTCCCGCTCCGTCTTCTGGAGAGATCCTTAATAAAATCATCCTGCGCAATAGGAATCCCTGACGGACAACCATCAATGACAACTCCTATCGCACTGCCATGTGACTCGCCAAAAACAGATACTTTGAACAAAGCACCAAAAGAATTCATAATTATAAGTATTAGTTGCCAGGTTTATTCTGCCGGTAAAAATCGATTACCTCATTTATGGGAATCTTCCCGACAACTGCTTTTCCTATTCCTTCAATAAAAATAAAATGAACTTCGCTGCCGGATTTTTTCTTGTCCCTCATAACCAGTTGACTGATCTGATCATCCGGTACGTCATGCCTGCGAAGAAGCCTGAATGATCTCAGAAGATTAATGATCCTGTCATATTCCGAAGAATTAATCATTCCTTTGGATAATGAGAATTTGGATGCAAGTTCAATTCCTGAAGCAACGGCATACCCGTGTCTGAAAGACTTATACGCTTCTATTGCATGGCCGTATGTATGTCCGAAATTCAGAATCTTTCTTAGTCCTGATTCCTTCTCATCTTCTGAAACAACGGCTGCCTTAAAATTAACCGCCATTGAAACAAGCATGGAGAGAAGTTCAGTATCTCTTTTTAATATTCCATCATTATTTTTCTCAATGATCTCAAAAAGCTTCTCATCCCCTATTATTGCAGTTTTTATCAGTTCAGCAAGGCCTGAGTAATACTCTTCTTCAGGTAATGTCTGAAGCATTGCCTGGTCGCAGATTACAAATTCAGGCTGTTTAAAACATCCAAGTATATTTTTAATCCCTCCCAGGTTAACTCCGTTCTTTCCGCCGGTACTGGCATCGACCTGAGAAAGAAGAGATGACGAAATATATGAACACCTTATTCCACGCATATAAATTGAAGCCAGGAATCCGGTTATATCACATACAACTCCTCCCCCAATGCCCAGAATAAAGCCTGTCCTGTCAATACCAGACTCAATTAACCTTTCGGCAAGAGATTCAACAACTTCCATCTTTTTGCTCGACTCACCTGCTTTAACCTGGAATACAGGAAAATCCGGAAACCTGTCGCCGTAAATCCGGTGCACATTATTGTCAGTTACGATTACCACTCCCGATTCAGGAAGAAGTTCGCGGACAGAATCCCATTTCCTTCCTATAAGGATCTCAGAAATGGAACCGTTTGTTTTTATTACTATTTTTTCCAACAAAATATGCTATTACACGCTAAAGTTAAAAAAACATCTTTAAATCCATATATATAGACATTATATTGACAACAATAAAAAGTCAGCTCAATGACCTGATTTTATGCAAAAACAAAAAAGTATTACCTTTCACCCTTTAGCATTTCAAATAATCATGACCATTAAAGAAAGATATAAAAGAACCATTGAGTACTTTCAGTTAAACAGGCCGGAAGCAGATACAGAGTTAATGTACACTGATCCATTTGAACTTATTGTTGCAGTAATATTATCAGCTCAATGCACCGACAAAAGGGTCAATATGATAACACCATCCCTGCTTGAAAAATATCCCGATGCAAAAGCGATGGCAGAAGCAGAACCATCTGAAATTTTTGAATATATTAAATCGTGTTCATATCCTAATAACAAGGCAAAACATTTGTCAGGTATGGCCAGGATGCTTGTCAAAGAATTTGGAGGCATTGTTCCTTCGGAACCATCCGATTTACAGCGACTACCCGGTGTTGGCAGAAAAACTGCCAATGTGGTGGCTTCAGTTGTTTACCGCAAGCCTGTTATGGCTGTTGATACACACGTATTCAGGGTGTCAGTAAGGCTTGGACTGGTACGGAATGCAAAAACACCTTTAAGCGCAGAAATCCAGCTGTCTGAAAACATTCCGGAGGAAATGATGTATAAAGCACATCACTGGCTCATTCTCCATGGCCGATACATATGCAAGGCAAGAAATCCGCTCTGCAGCCAGTGCGGTTTAAATGATTTCTGCAAATACTACAGAGAAAAAATTAAAGGGAAAAAGACTCATTATATATAGTATTCACCTAAATCCACGTTTTCTTTATACAATTCTGAAAAATATTATGTTTTATTCAACTATGTCAGATTTTTAAACCTGTGTATGGCTGATAACAAAATAAAATTTGAAGAACTCCTTGAGGCCAACAGGAAGCTGAAGGAAGAAGTAGATTCCTTAAGATTAAATGCCCAGAACACTGAGGGGCATGATCTTAGCGGGCATACTTATGCTGCCGATAATTCAGATAGTATTATAAAGGATATTCTGGATACCATAAGTAGTTACCTGGCCATATTCAGAGTTTCCGGGGATAACAGGATCATTCTCCTCGACCTTAATGAGAAAGCTGAAGATGTCGAATCGGTCAGGAAAACAGAAATCAAAGGACAATACATTGGTGATACACCGCTTGGAAAAAGAATTAATCTTGTTGAGCTGATTCACAGGGTCAATAAAACGGGTATTGCAAAAAAAACAACTGTCTCGGTAAAGAATGATGATTCAGAAGGCTATTATATCGGACTGAAACTAACATCCGGGTATATACTGATTACCTGGGAACCTGGTTTGCTCCAGAAAAGTGAAGATGACCTGTTAAGGCAAAGTCTTGTTTTTGAAAAATTTGCGGAGATGCTTCCGGAAATGATCTACGAGGTCGATCTGAAAGGAAGGGTTCAATATGGGAATACCCATGGTCTTAAGTTCTTCGGATACACCAAGGAGGATATCGCCAAAGGTCTTCACCTGTCAGAAGTTTTCCCTCAGAATTACACTAAAATGGTCGAAAATCTTATGGGGCTGACTTCCCCCGAACAGATTTCAAGCAATGAATATGTCGCCAAAAGAAAGGATGGAAGCGAGGTTCCCATTCTGACACATTCCTTTGCAATTTTTCATCATGACAGGATCGTGGGATACCGGGGAGTGGTAACTGATATCACCAGGCACAAAAACTACGAGAACCAGATAAACAGGGAAAAGGCATTCCTTGAGCACCTTATTGATTCAATTCCTGAAGCCGTTGTAATTATTGACTGCGACGGAAAGATCACGAAAATTAACAAGGAATTTGCAGATCTTTTTGGATATACGCCTGAGGAAGCATTTGAAAAGAACATTGATGATCTTATAGTTCCTGAAGATCTTAAGGATGAGGCAGTAAGCATTGAAACGCTTGCTGAGGAAAAACATAAGGTAATCAGACAGACTATAAGACAGGACAAGAAAGGGAACCTGATACATGTTTCACTCATTGCAACAAAAATTCAGGTTAATAATGAGATAGTCTCTTTTGTGGGTATTTACAGGGATATTTCCCTTGAAAGGAAGAACCAGACTATCCAGGAGATCCTGTATAATATTTCAACCGCTGCCCTTAACCAGATGGATATCAAGGATATCTATCCTACGATCGTAAAAGAATTAAGCAAGATCTGGGACACAAATAATTTCTTCATTGCCCTTTATGATAAAAAGAGCGATACCCTTTCGATGCCATTTTTCTCGGATGAAATTGATAAATTTGAAAATGTTCCGGCACGTCAGACTATTACGAAATGGGTAATCAGCATGAAGAAGCCGGTCTTGCTAAAACTTAACGATCTGAAGGACCTTGAGAACTCCGGGGATATTGCCCTGGTTGGCACTCCCTGCAAAATTTGGATGGGGGTTCCTTTAAAAGCCGATAAGGAAATAATCGGTGTAATGGCTCTTCAGGATTATCATAACGAGAATAAATTTTCACAGGACGATGTCAATGTCCTTGAATTTATAGCTAACCAGGTTGCTATTGCCATCCAGCGGAGAACTATGATTGATAATGTGATCCTGGCGAGCCGCAAAGCTGAAGAAGCAGCACAATCCAAACAGCAGTTTATGTCGACAATGAGCCACGAGATCCGTACTCCGCTCAATGAGGTGATCGGTATAACGAACCTTCTTTTGCAGGGCAACCCGAGAGAGGATCAGATGGACTTTATCAAAACCCTGAGGTTTTCAGGAAATCACCTGCTTACCCTGGTTAACGATGTCCTTGATTACAACAAAATGGAATCAGGGAAGATAGTTTTTGAACAGGCGAGGTTCAATCTCGATGACTTCCTGAAAGACATTATGAGAACCTATTCATTCAGGTCCAAATCTAAAAACCTTGAATTTGATATTGTAAAAGATACCCGGTTGCCTTCAGAGGTGACCGGAGATTCAATAAGGCTTAACCAGATCCTTTCAAATCTGCTTTCCAATGCCCTGAAATTCACACAGAGAGGCAGTATCCATGTAATTCTTAAAGAGCTTGAACGAAGTGATAAAATTACAAAGATTGAATTCCAGGTGAAAGACACCGGCATTGGTATCCCAAATGATAAGCATAATATTATTTTTGACAGTTTTACTCAGGCATCACCAGATACTACAAGGCATTTTGGAGGAACAGGTCTTGGACTGGCTATATGTAAAAAGCTTGTCGAACTTCAGGGTGGTATAATCGACCTGGAAAGCGAACCTGGAAAAGGATCCACGTTCAGATTTGTCCTGACCTTCGGTATGCCGGAAAAAAGCGACAAAATGCCTTCAAATGAAGTGTCTGAGTCATATTCCGGCCTTGAAGGTAAAAAGATACTTGTTGCTGAGGACAACAAGATCAACTTCTTTGTTGCAAACAAGTTTCTTACAGGATGGGGTGTCGTGGTAACTCATGCCGAGAACGGGAAGGTTGCCCTTGATATTCTGGAAAAGGAAGATTTTGACCTTATTATAATGGACTTGCACATGCCGGTCATGGATGGGATTGAAGCTACCAGAGTAATCCGGAAATCAGATAACCCACGAATAAGTAATATACCTGTCGTTGCCCTGACAGCTGCGATAATGTCAGAAAGCCATGATAAAATTGATGATCTGAGTATTAACGATTATGTTCTGAAACCCTTCAAACCACGTGACCTGTTTGACAAGATCATGAGGAACATAAAATAGAATCCGGTAAGTTGCAACTAATTAATGCAGTACCTGCTTATGTATTCCGTGGCTCTCCTGTTACCAAGGTTGAATGACCTCCTGAAATCAAAACATGCATCATCTTTCTTTCCTGAATTTATCAGGGAAATTCCTTTATTAAGCCAGACATCTGAATTTGCAGGCTGAAGGTCGAGATACATGCTGTAATCTTTTATAGCCCAATCCCACGATTTTGAAACAAAATAGGCGTTAGCCCGGTCGAGGTAACATTCCGGATCGTTTGGATGAAGCTTCAGGTTTTCTGAGAAATAGGTAAGTGCTTTTATATTATCGCCCGAAGCTGATTCAATTTTCCCGGCAAAGCTGAGTGCTTTTTTATTGCCGGGATAAAGATCAAGGTACTTCTCAGCATCTTCCTTCGCTTTATTCATCACTCCTGTTTTCCTGTAGCATTCTGCTCTGAGCATCAGCAGTTCAGGATCCGGAATATTGAGGTCAAAAAGCTTTGAATATGTGGATGATGCACCAGCATAATTGCCGGAAGCTTCCTCGGTCTTAGCAAGTAACCTCAGGGACTTTTCATTTCCGGGTTCTTCTGCAAGCAGGTTTGTAAGAGATTTGATCGTCTCTCCATATTTGGTTTCCGCAAAGCTGATCAATGCGCCGGCGTAATTAATGCTGTTGCTCCCTGAATAATTTCCGGAAAGATCCGATAATACCCTTTTTGCTTCTATTATGTCACCTCTGGATACTTCATACTCAATTTCTGCTACCCCTTTTTCAATTTCCCCAAACCACTCTTTCTTCCAGAACTGACGCCATTCAGGCTTATTCTCAATAAGACTGAACGCAGGATCGAGGAGGATATCCTTTTCACTTTTCCTGAACGATGATTTCAGACAGGCTTCCAGGTGATAAACCGAGGTTGCAGCATTACCTTTCAGGCCATATATCCTCGACAGACCATATTCACCCGAAGAGGGTGTTATATTATTTGCCGAATTGAGATCATTGATGGCGCTGGAATAGTCTCCTTTTGCCATAAATGCTTCGGCACGCCCCAGATAAATCGAACTTTCGATGAAGGTTTCAAGTGCCTGGTTCAGAATAGCGATAGCATCATCAGTCTTGCCCTGTTCAATAAGAGCTTTGCTTTTCATCAGATAATCAACCGGTTTTTGTCCGTTCATTACCATGGACCAGGCAAAAAATGAAGTGATCAATAGTATCTTTTTCATTGCTGAAAGTCTCTGTTTTAATTACAACTCCGGCTTTGTAACAGTAGCTCCCTTCTCAGTAATAACATGCACAAATCCTGAAATATGGAACTGTTCGAGGCCGGAAATTCTCCTTTCAAATACATCGCACTGATAGAAATAAACACCGGGTGAGACTATTTTACCCTTGTATGTTCCATCCCAGTTAAGTTTAGGTTCTTCAGTTTCGAAGATCAGCACACCATAACGGTTGAAAAGCTTGAACACTACCTTTTCAACCAGTCCCGATGCTTTTGCTATAAGCCAGTCATTGATATCATCTCCGTTTGGAGTAAACACATTCGGGATTTCATAAAAATTACACGAATCGACGCATATCATTACCGACTTCAGTCCTTCATTTCCTACCTGATCAAATGCATTAACCGCATAACAACCGGCTATAATCTCACCTGGATAATGTTTGTAACTGAAGGTATTTTTGTCGTTTATAGTGGTCAGAAGAGAAAGATTCTCATCGTTCAACAATTTGTAATAGACATTGTATCCTGCAACATCCGCCAGGCAATTATTGTTGGTGAAGCTCCAGAGGACAGTATTGTAAAGGCTGTCACACTGGCTTGTAACTGTAATATCCGGCTGGCATGGAGGTTCATTATCAACAGGTGTTGCACAGGTTTCCTGTGAAAAATTAATGAGGTTTTTAGGCAGATCAGCTGATGAATAACCTCCTGTTGACCTGACCTTATAACAGTACTGCTTTCCGTTGGTAAGTCCTTCATCAGTGAATTCCAGCAAGTTTGTTGTTCCTATGGAATCATATTTCATTGTAGCTTCATTCAATCTGAAGTAATCATACCTGTTATTGATCCATGGTACGTTACGATTGATAACAAACCTGACTTTACGGTCACCTGGATTTGCAGTCAGGAATATTGAAGAAGCGTAACCAGGTTCTCCGATCAGAAATCTGTTCCCTGTTGCATTATTGTACAGCTCAATTTTATAAATAAACCCTCCCGACTGTGTATTTATCAGAGTATCAACAAAAGAAGTCTCATTAAGGGTTGCAGTGAGTATAGATCTTATCTGCTGATAATCTGTCCCGGTAATTCCTGTTGCCCTGTAAATAATATATTCATATGGCCCAAGTGCCGGAATTGTATCGAGCCTGTCGGGCTTTTTCCACCTCACAATTATGGAACCTTTAGTTGCAGAGGTGCTTCTTACGCTGACATGGGTAATTACCGGAACACCCGATACAAGAGATGATGCGACTTCGTTGGAAGATTTGCTTTCAGCGCCATTCAGATATACTGCGACTATCCTGTAGCTATATTCTTTGCCAAATACAAGACCCTGACCGTTGTCGGTGTCAAGAAATGAAACAGTCGAGCTTCCTGCTATATATCCCACCTTCACAAATCCTGTTGAGGAAGGAATCCCTGAAGAACAGGAATCAGGTTTAAAAGATGAAGCTCCCTCTTTACGGTAAATGTTAAATCCTGCGATGGCAGTCGTACCGTAATTATTCCAGGTCAGACGAATAAATTTCCCTTCCGGGACTGCACTTTTAAGAACAGGAGAGGGACCCAGGACCTTAATATTCATATTATCAATGTCAGAAAGCTTCAGTTCGTCGTTGTAGTCATCCGATTTAATAATGACATTGTAGGGTTGGTTTCTCACCGCCTCATGGCAAGGAACCCAGTGAAGCTTTGACGTGGCAGAGCCGGGGACTGAATCGACCTTAGTAAATGTCGCAGGGCAGGCTTCAATAGTAAAAATGCCGGAAGTAGCCTTAAGGCTAATGGGATCATTATTGGGATCAGTTGCCGTCACATTAAAATCCACCACATCTCCGACCTCAACGCATAGATCTTCCAACGGACCATTAACCGGAGGCTTGTTGTCGGTATCAAACACCTCTATCTGCATGTCCCTGACAACGACGCCAATCTTCTTCCCGTATCTCCACTCCCTGATTTCCATGGCTACATTATATTTACCGGTATCTCTAGGTGTATTCCAGATAAGGTCCCCGCTTATTGAGTCAACCTTTATATAATGTGTTGCAGGGGGTAAAGTATAGTTTTCAATAGGCTTTCCGTCTTCACGTGTGCATACGGTAAGTGCGTATGAAATGCTGTCACCGTCGGGATCATAAGCTCCCGGGTTATGAATAAAAACATATCCCCTGGCAGCTTTATCATACGGCGGATTAAGGAGTACCGGAGTATTATTACGTCCTATTGCAGGATTGACAATGAGGATTGTCGAAATTGAAAAAACAACATTTACTGAATTGGGGATGTTAAGTACATCAGCATTCCTGTTGGGATCCTGGACGACAATTTTATAAACCCCTGGTCCGGGGTAAGTGTGTGTGATCCTGTAAATATTCCTTTTATAATAATTCGGAAGAAAAAGAATGCTTTCCCTGTTGGCTACTGAGGTTGAATTATCGCCCCATTCAACTGTAAGCTGAGGCCTGTCGGCATAACTCAGGGTGTAGGTAAATGTCGTGATCGTAATTTCAAATGAAAGGTCCGATAACTGGACATAAGTGATCTCGCCTGCCCTGTTATGAGTCGCATAAGCATTAAAGAAACAGGAAACCAGGAGGGCGCTTGTTATCATTATTTTTATTCTCAAACTCTTCACTTTATGTAATCTCCTCTCAACCTTTAGTTAATTAATTTTAAATGTCTTTTCTGTCTCTTCGGCCGTTAACTTAACCCCCTCCTCATAATTGTTTACCCTTACAATGGTCATATTTGACTGATCATTATAAAGCGAGGTCATAATAAGGTTCCTCACAGTAATCGTGTTTACTTTTTTCACAGAATTTAAAACAAGATTCATTCTTAGTTCATTATCCGAAAGATCCATATTCTGAAGCTGCACTGGCATCGGCTTGTTGTTTACGGTTATCCTGAGCCTGTTGTTGACATAATTTCCCAGAGTCTCTCTTGTAAACTGATTATTTTCTGAAAAATTCAGGTTTTTCCTGTCATCAGCACTTATTCCTGAATCAAGAAGGAAATCATCAAAATAAATCCTTATGAATACATTAAACAAAGCCTTCTCTGGTGCATAATCGATACTCAAAAGTGATACATGAACCGGATGTGCTGCAAGCCATAACGAGATAAACAGCAATTTTACCATTTAAAATGTATTTATGGCCCAAAAATACCCGCAAAAATCAGACCAACATTAAAACATTAATCTATAATATCAACGCGGTCCCTTAGATACTCGACACTCCCAACTTCAATAAATGAGAAACCCGACCCTCCGGAGAAATTTCCTGCAAGCACAACGATAACATCTTCATCTTTTACATAATGATCTTTTGTCATATTCTGAAGGGCAACTTTCATAAAATCGTCAATTGATTTCTTTTTTTCCTGATAGCTTGCATAAATGCCGTATGAAAGCGCCAGCTCCCTCATAGTGCTTTTAAGATAGCACTGCGCCAGGATAATGTTGTACCCTCTGTAAGCAGCCATATCCCTGATGGTTCTGCCGCCGGTTGTATCAGCAATAATTCCGCGTGCATCTATTCTGACTGCTGTTTTAACTGCAACTTTTGCCAGATAAGCCGATACTTCACCGCTTATCCTGACAGAAGGCATATCGATAAATTTTTCTTTATTATTCTCCACTTCAAGAGCAACCTTTGTCATCGTTTTCACAGCCTCAACCGGATATTTGCCATTTGCAGTTTCGCCGCTCAGCATTATTGCATCAGTTTGTGAATAGATCGCATTGGCTATATCGCTTACTTCAGCCCTTGTGGGCCTTGGATTGGTTATCATCGACTGAAGCATCTGTGTAGCCACAATGACAGGCTTTCTGCTGTTTATGCATTTTGAAATTATCATCCTCTGAATACCCGGGATCTTTTCATACGGGATTTCAATAGCCAGATCTCCTCTGGCGACCATTATACCGTAAACACTTTCAAGTATTTCATCGATGTTATCAACACCCTCCTTGTTCTCTATTTTTGCAATTATCTT
>Ga0208980_10001174_pt1 | contig 15665 bp, 9 predicted proteins | sample WetSurMetagenome_3_FD_187993 | JGI IMG/M metagenome (GOLD analysis project Ga0208980, IMG submission 187993) | Wetland microbial communities from Twitchell Island in the Sacramento Delta, sample from surface sediment Aug2011 Site A1 Bulk (version 2) | ecosystem: Environmental > Aquatic > Marine... | reverse complement strand
TGTAACAAATGCTGACGGATGCACATCATCCGCCTCCCCGAATGTGGTTATCAATCCCGCGCCAGTAGTCCCTGTCCCACCTACAGTTGGAACAATCACTCAACCCACATGTCTTGTGTCAACAGGCAGTGTCGTACTCTCAGACCTGCCGTCTACCGGTACATGGACACTTACCCGGGCACCTGGAGGGGATACCTCTACAGGCACCGGGACCAGCACGACCATATCAGGACTTGACCCGGGCACCTGGAGTTATACGGTGACAAACGCATCAAGTTGTACATCAGTATCTTCTGCCGAAATAGTGATTCTGTCCGGTCTGGCCGTTCCGGCAGCACCTGAAACAGACACAATAATACACCCGACATGCACAGTATCAACAGGAAGTGTGACGTTGACAGGGTTACCTGCTTCAGGGTCCTGGACGCTGACCCGTTATCCTGACGGAGCGATTTTCTTAGGCACCGGAACAAGCACGACTATAATTGGCTTTAATCCTGGAATATATCACTTTACCGTTACCAACTCAGGCGGGTGTATCTCACCTGCATCATCAGACGTAGTAGTTAACCAGCAACCACCTACACCCGGAGCACCGGTACCAGGAACTATTACGCACCCGACCTGTGAGGTGCCGGGAGGGATTGTAGTACTGAACGGAATGCCTCCTGCAGGTGTGTGGACCTTGGTACGATTACCCGGCAGCATTACATCGACAGGAACCGGAACAAGTACAACCGTTTCAGGACTTGAGCCTGGCATGTACAACTTCTATGTCATAAACGCAGCCGGTTGTTCTTCGACAGTATCTTCCAACGTGGTGATCAATCCCCGGCCAGGACCAGTCCCGTCGGTGAACATCACAAATCCCGCGCCTGTCTGTTCGCCTGCAACTGTGGATCTCACGAATCCGGCAATAACAGCGGGTTCAACGGAGGGTCTGACTTATTCCTATTGGTTGGATATAATAGCATCAATACCCTACACAACCCCGTCACAGGCCCCTGAGGGCACGTACTATATCAAAGGAACGACAACCTCAGGATGTTCTGACATCAAGCCTGTTACCGTAACTGTCTTGCAGGCGCCTGTGGCCGTAGCAGGACCAGATCAGTTACTTGAATACATGTTCACGACGACAATGGATGCAGATATACCAGATGAAAACCTGACCGGAACCTGGTCTGTTACATCAGGATCAGGGCATTTTGCAGATCCGCATGATGCAAAAACAACTGCGAATGATCTTGCGGCGGGTGAAAATATCTTTGCCTGGTCTGTTGACAATGGTGTCTGTCCTCCGGCTCTTGATTATGTTTCAATAACAGTACATGACCTATTGATTCCGACATTAATTACTCCAAACTATGACAACTTAAACGATTTTTTCGTCCTGAACGGACTGGAGTCGCTGGGGAAAACCAGTCTTACGGTTATCGACAGGCGGGGTGTCATGGTATTTGAGAATAAGGAATATGACAACAGGTGGGACGGTGTAGATTATAAAGGCTTTCCGTTGCCGGATGATACATATTTTTTTATACTCAAGCCTGAGAATCGCGAACCGGTCACAGGGTATATTGTAGTGAGGAGATAGTACGCAGCAATTAAGAATTAAGAATTGGGGATAAGCAGTTATTCGGGTGGATAAACAAGAATGTGGCTTAGAATCAGGTCACCCTCTTTCATTATAAAATCAGGAGTTAGTAACCCCCATTCTGCTGACTTCTGATGGCCGGGGTAATAAAGACGCAGCATGTCGAAGTACTTTTGACCTTCCGCAAAAAGCTCTTTGCTCTTTTCACCAATTATCATTTACATAGTTACCTTCGCATAAGTCGCAGAAGCGAGGCCAACGTCTTTGATTAGCCCGGAACATGACTGAAAAACAGCACGACATTTTTCTGTGACAAAGTGATACTTTTGTTTATTAAGCATTCCAGAACGAAATACCAAGATAAATGAAACCCTTAAAGACATTTCTTCTGTTATTACTGATCGTATTCGGATGCTCTACGGCAGACAGGTATGATATCATAATCAGGAACGGACAAATTGTTGACGGATCCGGATCGCCGGCTTACAAAGGAGATATTGGCATAATAGCGGATACCATTTCCGGAATAGGAGACCTGAAAAATGCAAAAGGCACGACAGAGATAAACGCTGAAGGACTTACTGTTGCACCAGGGTTTATTAATATGCTAAGCTGGGCTGTCGAATCTCTCATAGAGGACGGCAAATCACAGGGCGACATCAGGCAGGGAGTCACTCTTGAAGTAATGGGAGAAGGAGATTCGTGGGGCCCGTGGAATGATAAGATGAAAGAGGAAATCAAGGCTTCAATGGGTGATATAAAATATGATATCGGGTGGACGACATTGGGTGAATACCTTGAATATCTGGAAAAGAGAGGTATGTCTACAAATATCGCATCATTCGTTGGTACAAACACCCTAAGGATTTACGCTGTCGGGTATGACGACCGTGAACCCTCGGCAGCAGAGATGGACACGATGAAGTTCCTTGTAAGGCAGGCCATGGAAGAAGGCGCTGTGGGCATCAGCTCCGCACTGGAGTACGTCCCCGGCAGCTTCGCCAAACCTGACGAGATAATTGAACTGTGCAAGGTGGCGGCCGGATATGACGGCATGTACATATCCCATCTGCGAAACGAGGATGATCGGCTCCTCGAGTCAATAGATGAGCTTATAAACGTGGCCAAGAAAGCAAACATAAGATCTGAGATATACCATTTCAAACAGACCGGAAAAACAAATTGGGATAAGCTTGATAAGGCAGTAGCCAAAATTGACTCGGCAAGATCGGCCGGTCTGTATATTACTGCCGACATGTACAACTACGTGGCCAGCTCAACCGGATTCGACGTTCTCATGCCTGAATGGGTACAGGAAGGCGGTTTTGATAAGTGGATTGAGCGGCTGAAAGATCCGAAAGTCAGAAAAATCATCGGGCCGGAGATCATGAACACTATACTCCGTAAACCGGGATCACCTGAAAGAGTCCTGATAGTCGGTTTTGACACTGATTCACTTAAATACCTGCAGGGAAAGACCCTCGCTCAGATTGCTGCCATCAGAGGAACATCACCGGAAGAGACTGTTATGGATCTGGTGATACAGGACAGAAGCCGGATTGGTGTAGTGTACTTCTCGATGTCCGAAGATAATATCAGGAAAGAAATAGCACTCCCATGGATGAGCTTCTGTTCCGACGGCAAATCGATGGCCCCTGAAGGTGTCTTTCTGAAATCTTCGACGCATCCCAGGGCCTACGGCAATTTTGCTAGACTGCTCGGGAAATATGTGAGGGATGAAAAGGTCATTCCATTGGAGGAGGCAATCTACAAACTTACAACTCTGCCGGCAACAAACATGAAGATTGATAAACGTGGCGCCCTGAAGAAAGGATATTACGCTGACGTCGTGGTGTTTGACCCTGCAAAGATACAGGATCACGCAACATTCGATAATCCGCACCAGCTTTCAACAGGCATGAGACATGTGTTTGTCAACGGTAAACAGGTGCTGAAAGACGGTGAACACACGGGAGCAATGCCGGGCAGGGTGATCAGAGGTCCTGGTTATGCCCCGAGGTGAGATTTGCATTAAATAATTAAGTGGCTGATGCCCTACGGGAAATAAATTTCAGAAGTTAAGTAATAAGGCTGGGACATGGGGATGTCTTCGCTGCTGAAGAGCTTGAAAAGGACAGGATCCTGAAGAATGCCTGTTAACAGGACAGGTTGACCGTCGAGGAGAACCTGATTATTGATAAATCTTATTCCGTGGCTGTAGTCAACATACCACCAGACATGGCCACTGTAGGCAGGCTGGATCGGATTGCCATCGGTTTTGTGCCAGCCATAAATCACAACCCTGTCGGGCCGTTCAGCGATAACGGATGAGATGATCACATCTTTCTTGATGCCTGCGACAAGCTGCCCGTGTTTCCCTCCCGCCTCTGAAAACTGTTTTTCAATCTGGGCATTATGCATCACAAACTTATCGACAAGCTCATTTGCATTTCCTACGGGCGCATAATAGAAAGGTACGAGTTTCAGCTCCGCCATGCTGTAGATATAATCACTCATCGCTGATGTAATCAGAGATGTCCCGAAAAGGTTTGCAAGTCTCTGGGCAGTACGTGGATTCATTGGCACCCTGCAGAAATCACTGTCACTGCCTACAGCAAGATAATCGGGCATGACCTCATATTCTGCTTTGTGCACAATTCCATCCCTGTCTTCAAATTCACCCTTCAGGGTGATTGTCTCTCTCAGGAAGTCAGGAATATTTCCGGAGGCTATGGCTTTGAAAATCTCATCCTCGCGATCTGCAAGAGGCAGGTCACTTATCCGTTTCATAAAATTCGTGCCGGCCTCGGCTTGAGAATCACGCTCCGGAATGTTCATCCTCCGAACAGGAATGATTATTGTATCCGCAATAAAATCAGAATATGCTCTGTCTCCAAAATATCTGTAACTCTTCTGTTCGTATTTCGTGCCACTCAGCATACTGTGAATAAAGCCATTATATTCAACCTGCTGAGTATGAAATATCTTCTTATCCGGATTAGTTTTAAGTATGAATTCCACCCGGCCTTTAAGTGCACGGTACCATATAAGAGAGTCTTCATCCTGTTTTTTGAAACGGTAAAATCCGGCGAGATATTTCTGCATCATCCTTGTACGATACCACGTCCCTCCAGTGGGAGAAACAAAAGGTTTACCTTCATATAAAGCAACACTGTCATTGTAAGCCAGGGTACATAAATATTTATTCTGTCCGGAATTCAGCCATTCTGTCAGTTTCGGACCGTATACTGTATCTTCATACCCATAGTCGCTGTCAAGAAAAGCTATACGCACGACATCAGAAGGTATCTTACCCGCAGCATCAAGATAACTGAATATGAATCTCCCGCCGCCGCTGTGGCCATTAAGCACAATCTCTGGCTGCCAGGGCTCAAACAATGTTTTGACATCAGCAACCATTTTACTCACCTGTTCACGGTAATCATGGGTAGCGGCGGCCCATGCCGGCCAGCTCCTTTCCTTGTTTTCAAAATATGCAACTACAAGGGTCCTGTCTTTCAGAATACTCCTGAGAAACCTGGTCTGTGCTCCTATATGCTGGATATTGAAGTGCCAGTCATCGCCTTCCTTTACAGTCTTTCCGAAAGTCTGCTCAATGGAATTACCATTCGGCAGTGCATAGATCACAAGAAGAACGCGGTCTTTCTCTCCAAACCCTGCCAGGGGCGCATTTATCAGTATGCGGGTACCGGGCAATGCGTTTTCAATGACCATCTGTTGTTCATCAAAAAAACCGGACACCTTGAATCCGGGAAGAAGCTGGGCATTTAATATTGAGGTTCCAGAAAGGACCAGTATTACATATATTGCCATTCTTTTCAACACTCCGGAGTACTCGGGTATCATCGACAAATCAATCATGACATGTGGTTAATAACGGAAGTAAATTTACATGCATATTTATTCAGTCTTTCCACTTTTTGTCAGGGATTTTAAATAGTTATATTTGTTTTTGCCATTTTACGATGTCGAATTCCTTACTCCGGAAGAAGTCAGTTTCAACTGCGGATGCAGAAGGTAAAAGCACCAGCATGCGCCGGGTGCTTACGGTCGGCGATCTCACTTTCTTCGGAATTGCAGCCATCATTGGCGGCGGAACCTTCAGCGCCATAGGAAATGCATGCTATTCCGGCGGCCCGGGTGTCATATTGTTATATGCCATATGTGCCGTTGCCTGCGGCTTCACGGCGATGTGCTATGCAGAGTTTGCATCACGGGTGCCAGTCTCAGGCAGCGCCTACACCTATGCCTATATAACTTTCGGCGAGCTCTTTGCCTGGATTATAGGGTGGGCACTGATAATGGAATATTCCATTGGCAATATTTACATCGCCTTTTCATGGAGCGGATATTTCACCAATCTTGTACATGGCATCCCGGAATGGCTTACAACAAATTACAAGTCAGCACATGCAGCCTTTGTATCCGGCACACCTGGAGAGGGACTGACAGCATGGCTCAATGCTCCTAAGGTTGGAGGCCTGAGGATTATTTTCGATATGCCGGCTCTGGCGATCAATACATTCCTTACAGCACTGGTGTTCATCGGCACAAGCGAGTCAAGAAACCTCAGCAATCTGATGGTAATATTAAAGTTAACAATAATTGTTCTCGTGATCATAGTCGGGGCATTTCATGTCGACATCGATAACTGGACGCCTTTTATGCCCAACGGGTTTAACGGCGTGATGGCCGGGGTGTCAGCGGTCTTCTTTGCATACATAGGGTTTGACGCTGTTTCCACCCTGGCGGAAGAAAGCAAAAATCCACAGAAAGACCTGCCACGGGCAATGATCTATTCGCTTATTATCTGTACTGTCATTTATATGATTCTTGCACTTGTGATCACGGGCATGGCCTCCTACAAGCTACTTGGCGTGAGCGACCCTCTTGCCGAGATCTTCAAGATCAGAGGTGTCAAATGGATGCTGTTCATTGTTTCGTTAGCAGCAGTTATTGCAATGACCAGCGTTCTGCTTGTATACCAGATGGGGCAGCCGAGGATATGGATGAGCATGAGCAGGGATGGCCTGCTGCCTAAAAAGTTTTCATCAATACATCCAAGATTTAAAACGCCGGGCTTTGCCACAATTGTCACAGGACTGGTCGTGGGTATCCCAATTTTCTTTACCGATGAAAAACTCGTCCTTGATTTTACAAGCATCGGAACATTATTTGCTTTCGTTCTGGTCTGCGGAGGGATTTTAATTCTGCCCAGGAACGATAATGTCAAAGAAAAAGGCAAGTTCAAGATACCTTATATAAATTCGAAATTTATTGTCCCTGCAGTTACACTCGCGAGTTTCGCAGTCATTGCCGTATTCTATCCCAACTCAATATATTCAGATGCAGGGAACAGCATACTTAACATCCCGATGATCATATTTTATATCGCATGGGCGACCGTTGCTGTTCTTTCTTACGTCAAAAACTTTTCCCTAATCCCTGTCATAGGGCTTTTATCGTGCTTCTACCTGTTGACAGGAATGGGCTGGACCAACTGGGCCATGTTCGGGGTATGGCTCGCAATCGGCCTGATAATATACTTTCTGTACGGCTACAGGAAAAGCAGACTGGCAAGGCAGACAAACACTTAACGATATGTTTCTGCAATGCCGTTAAGATATTCCTCAAGCATTGTATAACCTGATCCGGCAATCCGGTTGCGATCTTCAGGGTCAGCGGGATTCAGTCCTTTTGCTTTCTCCCAGTCGTCAGGCATCCCGTCTTTATCAGAATCAATCCTTACGTTATAAGTTTTCAGATCAGGCCATCCTCCGACACTGTTCTGTGAATCGATAATACCTGTTCGCGGCCCGTATGAATCGCCGTAAGCACATTTGCCAGCGGTCACCTCTTTTATTATTCTTTCATCGCAGGCATCACGGGCGGGTAATATTGCGCCGGCATTTTTCAGGACTGATTTGAATGCCTTTTTTGCCGATGTCGTTTTTACAGGTGTAATCGGAAACGCTGTCTCTGACCTAATCGCTGCTACGTTCGCATAGTCACCCTGCACTCCCCCGGCCCAGTTGTCAGAGCTTATCTTCCTGTTGCCGGTCATGTAATTGCCATGCAGATACCACCTTCCAAGTGAATCAAAAGGCTCCACAATTCTATGCCGGACTAATTCTTTGGTGGCAGGGCCTGCTTTATAATAATTATTTATCATGTTCTGTTTCCCCATCTCACCTCCGTATGAGCTGTTAAATCCCCAGTTGAAGATTACGTTGTTTCGGAAATCAACCAGTTCTGTCTCCCTGGTATCAATATGATATCTTGCACCGCAGAAACGAGGCAGCCGGCTTGTGTGGCTTGCGAGCAGGTTATGATGAAACGAAGCTCCCTCACCGCCCCATATGCCTCCGTAGCCGTGCTCTCCCTTATAGTGGCCGGCATTGTAAAGGCTCTCGGAGATAATGCACCACTGCATAGTAAAGTTGGTGTTGTTATAGAACGAGGCAGTCTCGTCAACCGACCAGCTCATCGAACAGTGGTCAATAATTATGTCCTTATGCCTTGTGCCCGTGATTGCATCGGGAGGTGCTTCAGTAGGTTCGCCAATCCCGCACCGGAACCTGACATACCTGATAATCACATTGTCAGCTTCCACAGAAACGGGCTGTCCTTTAATGCAAATACCACCGCCGGGGGCTGTCTGCCCCGCTATTGTCACGTTTCCCTCTGAAATATTGAGAGTGCGTTTCAGGTCTATCGTACCTGAGACGGCAAAGACGATGGTCTTCGGGCCGGGTTTATTAAGTGCCCACCGCAGCGAGCCCTCGGGAGGTTTTGTGACTGAGTCCCGCAGGTTGGTGACAATATATACAGCTCCTCCACGGCCTCCGGTAGTATTGCGTCCGAAACCCTCCGCGCCAGGAAAAGCAGGAAGCTGAGCCTGCGCTGCTGAAGCTATAAAAAGGAAAATTAAAGCCAGTTTTTTCATTTGTCGTTTCTGTTTTAATTCCCGGCCTTGACCGGTAAAGGTTTCGGGGGTCCAAGATTTTTCATTGCGTTGAAAATAAGAGAAGCAACGGCTGCGGCTCCTGCCGGCTGGAAGTGAGTGTTATCCTTGCTGCCTTCGGGATATCCTTCATAAAGCCCCGCAGGAAAGTTCATGAAGTAAGTACTGGTCACATAATCCTGACCCTTTTCAGTGAAGAACTCCATGCTGAGTGAGGTAAGGTCTATGAGATACACACCAAGCTCCTCTGCCACTGCCTTCATACCTGCGGGATAGTCGCCATGCGAATTACCGAGTTTACCATCCTCCCACGGATAATTCCTTGCAACAGGGGTAATAAGTATCGGTATGGCGCCCTTTTCACGCGACTGGTTCACAAAAAGCCTGAGAAATTCCTTATATCCGGGCAGTGAAGTATAGCGTTCACCTTTGCTGACCGAAGCATCATTATGTCCGAACTGGATCGTCACCACGTCACCCGGTTTCAGTGACCGGTATATCTCAGACCATCTCCCCTCTTCGAAGAATGAACGTGTGCTGCGTCCTCCCCTGGCCCTGTCATCGACAATGGCGCTGTCACTTTTAATAATCTGTCTGACCAGACGGAGGCTGTCGGAAGACATAAACGACTGGAATACCTGCCCCCAACCCATTATCGGGTATCTCTTTGTCTGATAGTCGGGCTCAAGCGAATAATCTGCTACGGTTGAGTCGCCAATGATCCAGACCTTTACCAGCTTCTTTTTAGAGGCTGCACTGCATTCGACCGAAGCGCGTTCCCCGATAAAAGCAGAAAACACTCCTGTCAGTAAAACCATTATAATAATCCTCGTGAATCTCATATCCTATTTCTGTATATCTGTTCTGAACCAGTCGATATCAGCATATCCGGAATCATTTATAAAGCCATTGCGAAGAGCAAAGAAGCCGATCTTTGCCCCTATCCACATGCCTGCCTTTGCAGTGAAAGTTTCTCCGGCCTCTGTGAATATGCTGCCATCAGTGGTGTAGCTGAATTTACATTGTGCACCGGGTTCCACTGATATCCTGAAAAATATTTCACCGGTATTCACCTCCCCTGTGAAGAGTATTTCTTCCCGGCCCTGGTGGTTAGCCTCCCTGCATCTCACTATCCTCAGCAACAGTTTTTCTTCAGATCTCTTCAGTGAAATGTATTGGTAATCTCGTCCCATAATGATCATACCCGCCTCTTCGCCTTCAAACTTCAGGTTACATTTCAGTGAGGCTGTCGTGATAAACTTCTCTGCCGGAAGTTTCTGAAGGAACATGTTAGGCACATCCCAGAGGTTAAGGGAAGTATCCGGTTTCGGGATGCAGTTCAGTCTGAAGCATCCATAAGCCTCTGACGGGTAACCCCATGTAAGCAGAGGGTTTGCTTGCCACTGCCACTGAAGTCCCATCATGCCGTTGTTGAATTCATCATCCACCTGAAGAGAGAGAGGAGGTCGCGGTCTGGCTGTGCCGGGCTTTTTGAATGAGGTCACAGGTTCACCGGTGCCATCGCCGTCTTCATCCGAACCAATAACCGGCCAGTCATCCAGCCATCTCAAAGGCTGCAGATGTAAAATTCGTCCGTAAGCTCCCTTATCCTGAAAATGAATAAACCAGTCTTCTCCTGTTTCGGTTGTCACCCATGCCCCCTGGTGAGGCCCGTTGACTGCCGTCTGACCCTGATGCATTACGACCTTCTCTTCATAAGGCCCGTATATGTTCTTCGCTCTGAGGACGAGTTGCCATCCGTTGGTAACACCGCCAGCAGGTGCAAATATGTAATAGTATCCGTTACGCTTATAGAATTTCGGACCCTCTACTGTAGGGTTAGCATCATGACCGTCAAAGACCATCACGCCGTCATCGGAGACAAGTGTGCCCTCGGAATTCATCCTGCTTACGATGAGCACGCTCTTCACTCCTGCCCTGGTGCCTGCAAAGGCATACACCAGCCAGGCATTGCCGTCGTCATCCCAGAGAGGCGAGGGATCGATCATGCCCCTGCCCTTTCTGATGAGCACTGGTTCTGACCATGGCCCTGCGGGGTCCTTTGCCTTTACCATGAATATTCCCTGATCAGGATCAGGGTAAAAAATATAAAACTCATTGTTATGATATCTCATGCAAGGGGCCCATACACCGCCTCCGTGCTGAACCTTGTTGAAACGATCGTATGGCTGTAACCGGTTCAGCGCATGGCCTATCAGCTGCCAGCTGACAAGGTCTTCTGACCGCAGCACCGGTAAACCGGGTACACAGTTGAAAGAGGAAGTTACCATGTAATAGCTGTCATCAACCCTGATTATATCAGGGTCTGAATAATCAGCGTGCAGGACCGGATTGGTATATTTTTCCGATGTTTCGCGGTTCGCGCTGTTACATGAAGTGAAAAGAAGCATCACTAACGGAAGTGCTGCACAGCAAATCTTATTTTCCATTCCCATCACTCTTTTGATTCAAATACCCAACTTTCATATCAGGCCGCAGAGTAACCAGGTCTGCAAGGTCAAAATAATTCAAAATTCCCGGAACGACGTAGGAGTACCAATCCTTTTCCATCGGACTTTCGGTAATTTCCACATATGATTTTACGGTTTCTGACAGATCGAGAGCAGCAATACGGTCATCAAGCACAGTTGCAAAAAGTGCAGGCATTGCTGCGGGTCCGGTAGCAATGATCCTGACCGGCAGGCGACCAAGGTCCGAGGAAGAGTCCAAATAATCAAGCAGCGAAAATATATCCCTAACGCGCTGGCCGGGCAAAGGTTGTCCGGTATGAAGGCTCAGAACTGCATTGTGATATTCAGAATTATAATATTTAGGATCATTTGCCTGTGGTTTTTCGGCTGTCTCGCCCATACCCCGCAGATCAGCAAGAAGAATCACATGGCCTTTGCCGGTTTGCGTTCCGGCAAATGCGCTGTCTTTAAGAACCGAAGCCTTCCCCCGGTGGTCGAGGTACAGGATAACCGTGTCACGTATGTCTTTACTTTGCGGAAGAAAGACAAGGCACGGCAACGGGACCTCACCTTCCTTTCTGATGATTATCTTTTGCAGTTCATATCCCGGATACTCTTCATAAGCCGTTATCTCGACATTAATTTTATTATCTGGTGAATTAACTGCCAGCAGTCCGCGCAGTTTTTCCTGAACTGCCTCTTTGCTGTTTTGATTCATGAATTTACTCCGCGTCTCACACAGGTTCAAGGCATTCTTAAGATTTACGGATTGAACCGTAACCTCATCAAGGAAGGAGCTTGTTACCTGGCCTGTTGAAGTACAGTAAGTTTCCTTTTCAGGAATGGGTACATTAATATCACGAGTTATATCCGACGTATCGGCGTAAAGCCATTTTCTGAACCATTTAGCGGCAGATTCACGTTTCAGTTCAGATATGCCATGTCCGTCTTCGCCGGTGAAAAGTTTTATTTTGTCAGCCTCACCAAGCATAGTGTAGACATCTGCAAGTTCCCTGTATGCATCGACTGTGCCTGTATAGTCGACAAAGTCGTACCTGCCGGCAAGTATAAGCAGCGGTTTTGGTGCAAACATAATCAGATAATCAGCTATTTCCAGCAATTCCCTGCCCTCGGAAGGTATCTGCTGGCAGCCGTCACCAGTGCCGTTGATTTCATATTCGCGTTCCCTGCTTGTTATAAAACTGCAGGGAGCGGCTGCCTTAATCCTTTCATCATACGCTACAAACCATACAGTCTGCGCTCCGCCGCCCGAGTTCCCCAGGCAGCCTATCCTGCTGCTGTCAACTTCAGGCCTTGAAACCAGGTAATCGAGTGATCTTACATTGTCAAACAATTCCCACGCAACAACGCTTGAGCCTGTCAGGCTGGCTCCGGCATTAAGCAGGGTATGTTCCGTGGTGCTTCCGCGAAGGATACGCTTTCCGGCAGAGTCGGTAAACTGTACCCGTTCGCCCTGTGACATCGGATCGATGACAAGTGCGGCAAATCCGTTCAATGCTAAAAGTATCGCTGTTTCCTGGTATGATTCTGTTGCCTTGGATGTCATTTCGTGACCGCAGAAAATCAGTATGCCGGGGAAAGGACCTTTTCCATACGGGAGATAAAGGTTCGAAGTCACATGATGCCCGGGTCTTGATTCATAAATTATTTTCTCAACAGAATAGCCTGTCCTTTGAATACTCCCTGTAACCATGGCATTCAGTGGAGTTTTTTCAGGCATCTGACCCAGAAGTTGCAGGTATTTCTGTCTGCACTGATCCCTGTAATGAATAATTCCCGCAGGTGTCAGCATGGCGGTGGTCAGTGCCTCGCGGCGCATGTCATACTGCTGATGCACCCTCTGCAGGAGGTAAGACCTGAGCATTGTCTCCGTCTTCCAGTCCATGACCTTATAGGGATCCTGCGCTCCCGCTTCCGCAATCAGGCAAATAACAATAATGATCAATAATGAAAATCTTTTCAGTAAAGCCACTATGATCTGTTTTAAAAGATGCAAAATAAAAAGGATCAGGATGCGGGGTATTATGTTCTTTTGCCTTCCGCTGATCCTGATCCTTTTTTCAATTATGCTCAGGGTCTCCAGCGCGGATCACCTGCAGTTGCTTTCCCTGCAAAATTAGTATCCAGGAATGTAAAGTCCCCACCAGCAGGATTTGTCCATAAAGCGGTTGATGCACCGGCATAAGAGGTCATTGACGTAACAATGGAGCTGCTTACATTTACGAAATCGGCTGTATAATAGGAACCTGTAACCGTTAATACCATCTGGTTATTTCTTACGCCATTTGCTATTGCACTGGTCTGACCGAAAATACAGTCGCTTATGGCCAGGGTTCCGTTCGAAAGGTTGCCAGTTGTTCCAAAGTCAATGAAATATCTTGCTGTAGATGCATCCATTGTAACTGCATTGAAAGTACAGTTATCAACAACAACACTCAGGCAGCCTGCCCCGCTTCCATAATTTATGATACCCCCCCTTATATTATAGACAGTGGTATTGGTGAATTTTATGTTTATGAAATTACCTGTGGTAGCCCCGTTCAGCACACCGTAGTGGCTGTCGAAGGCAAAGTCATACATGATACAGTTATTAAATTCAACCTTATTGATAACCTGACCACCAGTGAATCCACGTAATCGGATTGCACTACGTCCGGAATTTCGTATTATACAATTATTGAATTTAATTGCTCCGATAGTAAATGCTGAAGCTTCCTGATCAATAACACCTCTGTGCCTGGTCACTCCTCCATCATCATAATAAGAGCTGATATCAACATTTTCAAAAACCAGGGAATCAGAAAGTGTCATTCCTGTACCTATATCAAACATATGATTACCACCACCAGTGGCCAGGCAAATAATCGGACGGTTATCCGGATATACTCCCCGTATTTTGATACTTGCAGTGACAGTATCCGGTTCACTTAAAGTATATTTTCCGCCGTTGTCTAATAATAAAACGCCGCCAGATGTCAAAGCATCAAGTGCAGCATTCAGATCACCACCGGAAGCAAGTAAAGCATCGCCTTCAAGAACAAGATGCGTAGAACCCCTGGAAAAGGAACCGTTCATTAATTTGATCTCGTAATTTCCGTTAGGCACCCCTGTAAGCGTTTTTTCACCGGCAGCGAGTTCCGCTGAAGTGGTCGGGTAAGAAATTTCATTAGTCCCGGCCACAAATAAGAGTGCAGTTGCAACTGAACCTGGCTTCCACCTTACGATACATGAGTTTAATCCGGTCATTTCGCTTTCATAACCTGTGAACAGGTTTTCTGGACCAGATTTGAATTCAGCGTATGTCCATTTTGAATCCTCAACCCCTTCTTTTGAGCTGACAGATTTTAACTTGGCAAAAAACTGTGTATCTCCGGCAGGCAAGACATATGTATATGATATCTGTGTTGCATCTGTGGACGGTATATCAACAGCATGAACCAGTGAGCCCGGAGAAGCCGAAGTCCCCTCGTATATTTCCAGGACATAATGATCAATGTTCGTAGCCGCCGACCAGTTCAGGGTCACTGTTGTCACATCGCTTATCTGAGCAACCAGGCCTACAGGTATGAATGCCCTGCTAAATTCAAGCTCCGAGACAACCGGGTCAATTTGATCTTTACATGCACCAACAAGGAGCATGGCAAACAGCCCGATAGTTAATCCGGTATTTTTATATATTTTTTTCATATTTAACAATTTAATATTGTTAATAGCCATAATCATTTTTAAGCATACCATTGCTGGCATCAATGAAAACCTGCCATATGGGCCAGAACTGGTTCAGATCCGGATTGTTAATATAGAGGGTGCTAATCCTGGTATCTTCAATTTTTGTCGGTCCCACCCAGCCATTTAGGACCCCGGAATACGAACCGGACATATCAGCAGTTTCTCCCCGGTTAAGCCCGTAGATATCAAGTTTGGTAGCCTGCCCGTCTTCATCAGCAACATATTTGTAGTAAAGATTGGTTGGCACATCAGTATACTCACCGGTCTGATTGCGAAGGTTATCCATTTTAACTTTCGCTTCATCCATTTTTGTCTTTAAAAGGTTCCAGCGAATAAGATCGGCCTTGCGTTCCATTTCTCCGCAGAACTCAAAACCCTGTTCCAGGACAATGGCACTGAACATTTGTTCTTTGGTTGTCAAAGCATTAACGTAAGCATCCACTTTTGTCGGCCAGTCAGCTGATTTAAAAGCTCTCTGCCGTATGGTCTTCAGATAAGGTGCGGCAGCAGACGGACCCGTAAGTTCATTTTCAATTTCAGCTGCCATTAACAGAACCTCAGCATAGCGCATATATATGTTATTGACCCCGTCATCGTTGGTTGAAGTCACGTAGCGATCCATCCATTCATAGCGCCATTTCCCGAAACACCAGCTATTCAAAGCCCTTAACTGTTGCTTTGCAACACTGTTGACAGCAGTACCATACTCATAAGGAACACAGGTGACATCCCTTCTGGTATCTTTAACGTCAAAGTCATAAAATACGTTGGGTAAAGGCCCGAATACACCACCCTGGGCCTGACCCGTGTACTGATCGACGCTCCTGTGTCTTACACCATACGTATACAGATGACGGCCACG
>Ga0208980_10001173_pt1 | contig 15667 bp, 18 predicted proteins | sample WetSurMetagenome_3_FD_187993 | JGI IMG/M metagenome (GOLD analysis project Ga0208980, IMG submission 187993) | Wetland microbial communities from Twitchell Island in the Sacramento Delta, sample from surface sediment Aug2011 Site A1 Bulk (version 2) | ecosystem: Environmental > Aquatic > Marine... | reverse complement strand
CCGGCGAGGTCGAGTTCCGCATAGTCGAAGGCAGTAACGAGCGCATACAGCTGGAAGCATTACTGGCCTATCTGGTATTGGTCGGATCGACCGCTGTGAAGCGATAAATATGCTTCGCGAGCTCGAACCTGCCTCCCGCTTGAACGAGTCTTTGGCGAAGCGAGGAACCAGAAGTCGCTTTTTCTGCCAACATTTTTATATTCCCTCCTTATTCCCACGGCAGAGGCTTCATTATGGCACGATTCAAGGAGGCCGACGCAAGGCTCCTCAACAAGATGATCTGCATGAACTGCTACGCGAGGAACGCGCCAAAGGCCACCCGCTGCAGGAAGTGCGGATACACCAATCTCCGCGCGAAGGCGAAGGAGAGCAGGAAGGCGTAAGCCTTCGACCAATCCTTTTTAATCAAAATCCTTCTAGCACGCGATGCTTGAATCCTCGACCAGGGTCGATATCAATCTAGCAACTCGAATGGATATGTTTTTTATGCCATCGTTTAATCTAGTCGCGTCCTAAATCATGAATGGGGGCGTTTGAAATAAAGAAGGTCTTGGTTGTCGACGACAACCCCGATGTCCTGGCCATCGTCTCGGAATTAGTGGCAGCCTCGGGATACCAGGCAATCACCGCCAGCGGAGGCAAGGAGGCCATCGAGAAGGCCAAGACCGAGCTGCCGAACTTGATCCTTTTGGACATCAACATGCCCGATATCGATGGATGGACGGTCCTGCGCAATCTCAAGGAGGAGGGGCTAACCAATAAGATCAAGGTGATGATGCTCACCGCCTATACCGACATAGGTACTGATATCTTCGGGCTACAGGACGTCGTCTCTGGTTACGTGCGCAAGCCCTTCTCCAACACAGAGCTCTCCGATAAGATCAAGGAGCTCCTCGAGACCGAGGAGATTACCATAAAGCCATCGACACCGGAGCCCGAGAAGAAGGGTTTCCTCGACAAGCTCTTTGGCAAAAGGAAGGAGACCCCAGGTGGGATGGAGAAGGCCCAGAAGACCGCCATGAAGTTCGAGCTACGAAAGGGCTATGGCTACATAGTGAAGGAGACCAAGCCGGAAAAGTCGTTCGAGATCTTCGTCGATCAGGTCACGCACAACATACAAGGGCTCTGCATCACTCGCGAGCATCCCGGCATAATCCGAAAGAAATGGGGAATGGAGAAGACCCCGATCATCTGGCTTTCCAATCAGCTCGGGCGCGTGTATGTCAATCCCACTAACATCGGTATCCTCTCGGACACCATCATCCGTTTCATCGAGAAGTCAGGCGACAGCGTGGTAATGATCGATGGCATCGAGTTCCTCATCGTGAACAACGACTTCGAGAAGGTGCTGCGCATGGTGCATCATATCGCTGAGGCCACTATGGAGTATAAGTGCCGGCTAATCATCTCTGTGGACCCCCGCACCTTGGACATAAGGCAAATGGCGCTTTTGGAGAGGAATATGGAGATTATCGACACCATGTCGTCCCAGGCACCTGCGAAAACCTATTAGGTAGTAGATTGGATTCCTCTCTGACTGCAAGTGCGAGGAGAGGATGTTTCTGGCAAGTTCGAAGATCGTCGAGGTTAAGGCGAGAGAGGTTCTTGATTCACGTGGCAACCCTACAGTGGAGGCGGAGGTCCGAACCGCTTCCTTCAAGGTTACGGCAATTGCCCCCTCCGGTGCGTCAACTGGCATGCACGAGGTGCTGGAGCTCAGGGATGGTGGGGCGCGGTTCTTGGGGAAAGGCGTTCTCAAGGCCGTGGACAACGTGAACAAAAAGATCGCCCCTAAGCTAAAGGGTCTGGATGTTGAGGAACTGAAGGCGATCGACGAGGTCATGATCAAACTGGACGGCACGTCGAACAAGGCGAATCTGGGAGGAAATGCCATAGTCGCCGTCTCTTTGGCCGTGGCGAAAGCGGGAGCATTGTCCAAAGGGGTGGAGCTCTACGAGCATTTAGGCCCCGGAAGCCGCACATTGCCGGTGCCCATGATGAACATCATCAATGGAGGTAAGCATGCTGGCACCGGTCTGAGCATTCAGGAATTCATGGTGGTTCCAGCCGGAGCGAGGCGCTTCTCTGATGCCTTGCGCATGGGAGCTGAGGTCTACCAAAGCCTCAAGGGGATTCTCAAGGAGGCCTACGGGCCAAGCGCGATAAACATAGGCGATGAGGGAGGCTTCGCGCCGCCGTTTGAGACCTCGCAACAGGCCATGGACACCATTGTCAAGGCGATCGATAAGGCTGGCTACACACCTGGTAAGGACGTCTTCCTCGCTTTGGACTGTGCGGCCTCGGAGTTCTGTGGTCAAGGCGTCTACAGCATCGACAAGAGGCGGATTGGACCGGTGGACCTCATGGAGACCTACTTCTCCTGGGTTAAGCGTTATCCCATCGTAAGTATCGAGGACCCGTTCCACGAGGAGGCGATGGACATGATGTCCCTCATCACCCTTAGGCTGGGGCATAAGGTCCAGTTGGTCGGCGACGACATGTTCGTGACCGATGTTGAGAGGATCAAGCGGGCGATAGAAAAGAAGGCGGGCAATGCTACCCTCCTCAAGGTCAATCAGGTTGGGAGTGTGAGCGAGGCCATCGCCGCGGCCCAGCTATCCTTCGACAACGGCTACCGGGTCGTGGTCAGCCACCGTTCTGGTGAGACGGAGGACACCTCCATCGCCGACCTCGCCGTGGCCTTGGAATGCGGTCAGATAAAGACAGGTGCGCCAGCTAGAGGCGAGCGCACCGCCAAGTACAATCGTCTGTTGCGGATCGAGGAGGAGCTTGGGACCAAGGCCAAGTTCCCCGGTTACACCCTCTATGCCAAGAAGAGCAAGGGCTGATGCGGGCTGCGAGGTGCGACCATGCAGGAAGGGGAGTTCAAGGTGCACGTGGAGCCGCTCGGGGGATACGAGTTCAAGATCAAGTTCTGCAAGGAGGATCTTCCCGAGCTAATAATGGATGAGCCCATTCCTTTAGGGAAGGGCGAGCACCCCAATGCCGGCCTCTTATTGGCGGCAGCGGTGGGAAATTGCCTATCAGCTTCGTTGACCTATTGCCTCAGCAGGGCTAGGGCAGAGGTCAAGGGCGTATCCGCAGACGTGTTCACCACATTGGGAAGGAACGAAAGAGGACGCTTGCGCATCACGTCCATTCGAATCCAATTGTTCCCCGAGCTGGACGACCCGAAGAAGCTTGAGAGGTGCCGGGATATCTTCGAGGACTTCTGTATTGTGACGCAGAGCGTCCGAGAGGGAATCCCCGTGCAAGTAGTGGTCGAGACTCCAACTGGTTCTCCTGAAGATAAGTAGCGAGGGTTGACCTCCAATCTTTGCGATTCGGAGTCCAGATCATCAGGACCGGGTCCATAGAGAAAAGGAGTTCTCTCTGGTATTCCTCCAAAGAGGGGCAGATGTTGATGTCCACGCTCCGTTCCGCGTTCTGCTTGAGCACGTGCCGGAGATGGGAAGGCGACCTCCTCAGCTCCCAAAGCCTCCAATGAACGTCGCCTTTCTTGCCGACCGCCTCGTACATCTTGAGCGTCTGGTCCGAGTCATATATCAGCAAAAGGTCGATGTCCTTTGGCCTTTCCTTATTACGCAAGAAACCCCCGAACAGGTATACCTCCTTGATCGCCATAGGAAGGTGACCCTGGTCCACCTTATCCATAACCCGTACCAGCTTCTTGTAAAGCCAGCGTCTCCTCTTGCTCTGGAAGAGCAACCCCCTCCCCCGGGGCATCGGATGATTATCTGTCCGTCATAGAAGAAGTAACTTTCCATCGTTGCGCTGATCGCAGAGGCGCTCGTCTAGCCTTTCAACGTGCCGACTTCAGGGAACCTTTCCAGCACCTCGCTCTCATGCGGCGCGTCAGTGATATCCTTGGTCATATCCGCTCCTGCCACGTGCATTCCCTGATGCTCTCCCCCTTCCCAGAGGGAGCTGTTGGAAACGTCATAGACCTTGCCTTTGTGCGCGATATAAATAGGCGCACCATTCTTGCCGTTGAACTTGGCCAGCTCCTCCTTGGTGAACTCCTTCATACCACAGGATTGGGATTTGCGATTAGATAATGATTGCCTTAGGGCTGCTCAACATTTATCCTAGGACGAGCGGATATGGATGACATGCTCGATGAGAAGGATCTTGCCATTCTCAAAGCCCTTGAGGAGGACTCGAGGCGCACGACCAAGGCCATCTCCGAGGACTTGGGTATTCCGAGGGCCACGGTGCATGAGCGGATCAAGCGCATGGTAGAGAAGGGCATCATCAAGCGCTTCACCATCACCCTGGACCATTCGGCTCTGGGCGAGCCGATTGTGGCTTTCATCTTGGTATCCTTCCTTCCCAACGCCAAGGCATCGCAGCGCGAGGTGGCTCAACGCATTTCCCATCTGGATGGCGTTTTCGAGGTCCATCTCATCTCTGGAGAGTACGACATGCTGGTAAAGGTCCGAGGAAAATCCATGGAGGACATCGGTGCCCTGGTCATCGACCGCATCCGCGATGTGAAGGGGGTTGGCCGCACCCTGACTTGCGTGTCCTTCGCGCAGATCAAAGGGCAGGACCATTAATCGGCGTTGATACTGGCAGACACTGGATGGTGATGCTCCAGTGACAGAATGCTCATTATCTACCTTGGGTCACCCATAAGCCAGATAATTATCTTAGGTGATATTATGGAATTGTTTTCGTAGCTTTCCCCTTTTTCATCCATTGCATGACGCCCGTCTGACACTGAATGTCGGACATCTGGATGAACGAGAGAAGCGCTTGCGAAATGTTTAAGTTAGCACTTCTGATTATCTTTTTTTGCTCGGATAAATGCACAACAAAGCCTAATCCGCCGGTTGCAAATGATAGGGATGGGGCAGAATAGACTGGCGTGCGCGTTTTACCGTAGTGGGGGAGATAAATTGTATAGCACAAGGCAACCAGCGCAGGCTTTGACATGCCAAGAAGCCCGGCTGACAAACGAATCGTCCAATGGAGCCAGAGCATACAGGGGAGATCTGGCCTATTCAATAATAGGTATGCCGGTGCGTACAGGGCAGACGACAGTGCTCTTCGGGGATTCCCCCAAACGCAAGGTGCTTTGCGCTTGCGGTGTCATCGCCGAGGTGGACCAGAGCGTCGCATCAAATAAGATTTCGTTGGGAAAGGCCGTGGAGTGCCGCGCCTGTCGCAACGAAAGGATTGCCCGTGAAAGGGAAGAGCTGGAAAAACATTACTCTGGCGATGGGGAAGAGGAAGATAGTTGGTGAGTCCCTTCTCGCCAAATAACCTTCCAACCTCAGAATCTGAAACTGCTCACTTTTAAATACAGTCGTCCTGATGGCTTTGCTCAAATGCCAAAGGTGTGTCTATGGACCTGTTATTGATTTCCGGTTTTCTAGGTTCTGGCAAAACGACCATGGTGCTATCAACCATCGATGAGATAACTAAGCGGAAGCACAAGAAAGTGGTAGTGATCGTGAACGACTTCGGAAAAATCGGTATCGATGGAAAGGTCATGGAGAAGTACGGATTGAAGGTCAAGGAGATGCCAAGCGGCTGTATCTGCTGTACTCTAGGCTCTGACCTGCTCACCACGCTAAGGGATGTGGCGGAGAGTTTCAAGCCTGATCTTGTGGTCATCGAGCCCACGGGAGTGGCGGACCCAGAGGCCATCCATGGCACATTGAAGCTGTACGTCGGTCCTCCCATCGAATCGACCAAGATTGTAATCATCGTGGACGCAGAGAGGTACGAGGTCATCGCCAAGGCTTTGGAAAGGCCTCTAAAGAACCAGTTAAAGGCGGCACAGGTGATCATCCTGAACAAGATGGACCGGGTCAGCCCCGAGGTATTAGCGGGCATCGAGGCCAGGATAATGGAATCTGGCGTTAAGGCCAAGATCATCCCAGCCTCGGCCACGGAAGGGACCAATCTTGACAAGGTAGTGGAAGCGATGGTGGGCTGAATGATAACGGACGACTTCGTCGCTTATGCGGGCAAGGTGCATGCGCATTTCGACCGGGCCAAGGAACCGGATGAGATTAGGTCCCTGGTATCAAGCACCATATCCATGGTGGCCAAGGAGTGCATGAAGGATGGAGCTCATTTGATCGGCCACATCAAATGCATAGCCGAAGTGGATTCGGGCAAGTACATTGCATGCAGCGTGGTCTCGGCGGAGAACGATGCCATGTGCCGAGGGGAGCTAGATGGCAGCTCCAAGAACCTGAACCTGATCCTCAATGTCCTAATCTACGGACTTGACAAGCCCAAGGTGGAGGCCATCGTGGTCCGCTCCGCGAAATCGGTCTTCCATGGAAAGAGCACACACGTCAAGTTCGAAAACCTGGAGTTCGAGGGGCACGAGCATTGCGAAGATGGCCACGAGCACGACCACTGAGCCTCTTATTCTTCCTTCTTGCTTTCAAGGGACTTTCCCCTGGGTTTTCTTGATTTCGGCTTGGATGAGCCCTTCTTCTTAGTCGCCTTGGATTTGGCGCCAACCTTTTTTTTCAGCTTGCCCGAGGGCTTCTCGTCCTTCCCAGACTTGGGCTTGGGCTCTGTCGCCTTCTTCGGCTTCTTGACAGCCTTCTTCTCCCGCTTGGGGCACTCCATGTTGACGCAGAACCTCCATGGTCGGCCCTTGTTGATGACCAGCGCGATCGGCGCCTTGCAAGCATCGCATACCTCGCCGGTCATCTTCAGGGCGCCGAATTGCGGAAGTGGATAGGTGCGCCTGCAATTGGGATAGGCAGAGCAGCCAAGGAAGCGCTTGCCTGCGCGCGAATACAATAGGCGGAGCGTAGCGCCGCACTCGGGGCAAATGCCCACGGAAGTTGCCTGCTTGTTGCTCTCGCAATCGGGATTGATGCAGTGCTTCTGCGGAGAGCTTCCCCTGCGAATCAGGCGGACCACGGGCGATTTGCAAGTCTCGCATATCTCCTCGGTTGCTTCCAGCTTAGCCCCGCGGGGCTTGGGATATGCCCTCTTGCACTCTGGGTAATTGGAACATGAGATGAACTCGCCCTTGCGGGAGCGTTTGACGCGGAGCTCCCCTTGGCAATCGGGGCATTTCCCCACGTAGCTCTGTGCCATGAGGGCGGACCTGATCTCGTTACCGATGACCTCTCGGTTCTGCTCCATGACATCGATGACGTCCGAGAGCATATCCTGGGACTCTTTGACTACCTCGGGCAATAGCGCCTTCCCGTCGGCGATCTCTTCCATATCCTTCTCCAGGTGAGCGGTCATCTTGCTCTCTGTTATGGTCTTGGCATGTTTCTCCAACGACATGGCCACGGCTATGCCGCTCTCTGTGGGTACGAGGTCATTGCCCACCACATACTTGCGGTCATAGAGCTTCTGGACGATCTCATGCCTGGTGCTCTTGGTGCCCAGACCGAGCCTCTCCATCTCCTGGATGAGCGTGCCCTGGGTGAACCGTCTGGGAGGTTGGGTCTCCAGCCTCTCCAGGTCAAGGCCCAACACCTCGACCTTTTCTCCCGTTGCGAGTGAAGGCAGGTCTGTTTCCGTCACGCGGAAATAAGGATAATACTTGCGCCATCCTGGCGCTAGGATCTTGTAGCCTTTGGCCTCGAACATCTCATCATTTATGGCCAGCTTGGCTTGGCGGTGCTCGACCTTGCATGACGGTGCGACCGTCGCAAGGAACCTCCGGACCACCAGCTCATATATCCTCCACTTCTCGCCCTTCAATTCTTTCTTAGTGGCGGCCTCGGTGGGGTAAATCGGTGGATGGTCGGTCGTCTCCACCCGCCCTCGCGAGGGGCGGATCGATTCCTGGGCCAGGACCTCCTCCGCCTCCGTCTTGAAATCCGATTCGCGAAGCTTCTCCAATATCGTCCTTAGGCCCAATGAGCGCGGGTAAACTGTATTATCCGTCCTAGGGTACGAGATGTAACCCGAGGTGTACAGGTCCTCGGCCACCTTCATGGCCAACGATGCGGACATCCCCATCTTTACTGCCTCGGCCAGCATCATGGTGGTGTTGAAAGGGGGTGGTGGGTACTCGTCCTTGCCCTCCAGCGTGTACTCCTTGACCTCGGCGAGCGAGGAACCCTCGCACCTCGCCAAGGCCCCCTTTGCCTCGGCTTCCTCCCAGAAGGGGTTCCTCTCGTGGCGTCCATGGAAATCCATGCCCTTCTTGAACTTGGCTTGAACGTTCCAATAGGGCTTGGGCACGAAGCTGATGATGGAATTATGCTTGTCGACGATCAGCGATAAGGTCGGGCTCTGCACCCTTCCCACTGAAAGGAAATTGGAACCGACCTGTCCTGAAGCCAGAGAGATGAAGCGGGTGAGAGTCGCCCCCCAGGCCAGGTCCACGATCTGCCTGCATTCTGCGGCCTCGGCCAACCTCTCGTCCGGCTTGGTCAGCTCCTGGAATGCGCGCTCAATCTCCACCTTGGTCAACGCGGAGAAGCGAGCCCTCTTGATCTTGGCAGGGTCGACGTCGAGCATATCCACGGTCTCCATGCCGATCAGTTCCCCCTCCCGATCGTAGTCGGTGGCGATGATGACCATGTCCGCATCGCGAGCCTGCTCATGCAGGACGTTGATGATATTGTGGGCGCGGACGCTCTTCACCGGTTCAGCGTAGACTAGCTGCTTGGCCGGAATCTTCTGCCAATCGTTCATTTCCTTTGGATAGTCGAGCTCGATGACATGGCCGCGAAGACCGACCACGGACCATTCGTCGCCGTCCCGCTCGAAGGAGAAGACCTGGACCCCTCTATCCCTGGCGGACTTCTTGTTGCCACTGGAAAGGATGGTGGCAATGCGGGCCGCTGCGTTGGACTTCTCGGAGATGACCAGCCTCTTCATCGGGTCTCGACCAAGCACGAGGGACTATAAAAAAATAGGCTTGGCAATCACGCCTTGCTTCCTTATCGTATCTGGACAAACTCTCAATGGGTATGATGCTCGCTGAGCTCTCCGGCGATGAGCACCGGCTGGCCATGGGTCACTCCCTTGACATTGGTCAAAGCCTTGACCAAGCCTTGGATCCCCTCCACCGTGCCGTGAACAACGAGGACCTCGAGGCACTTCTCCGCGTCAAGGTGGACGTGGATGGAAGAGGAGATCACCAGATGATGCTGGTGCTGCACCTCCATCATGTTCTCCTTAACCCCTCCATGCCGATGATCATAAACCAGGGTAATGGTGCCCACAGCGTGGGACTCGTCGTGAGTGAGGGATTCCTGGACAAGTGCGTTGCGTATTAGGTCGCGGATCGCCTCCGACCTGGTGGCGAAGCCCTTCTGCGCCACCAGGACGTCGAAGCTCTTCAGCAGCTCTGGCTCCAATGAGACTCCGATACGGGTTACGTTATCCATTGCATCCAAGCTACCATCTGCCGAGAGAAAAATCTTTCCTTCCTAAGTGGTCCCTTCCACCTTGGTTCGTTGGAGGTATCTGCCCCTTTCGTACAGGCAGCGCAGCGCGAAGACCGCCCTCCTCGAGGTTCCATAGGTGGGCACGCCCTTCTCCTCCAGCCGACGGAGGATAGGCCGGGGGAACGTTCCACCAACGCAACATACCACCATGGGTTTCCTCCCTTTCCTAGCCCACCTCTCGACCACGTCGACCACCCCTACGGTCATGCCGGGGGGCTGGAAAAGCAGGTTGAGTAGTATGGCGTCCACGCTCTCCTCACCCTGTATCAGCTCGATGACCTCGTGGTACATTTGGTCCGTGACCACCCCGGTGAGGTCGATGGGGTTTTCCACCGACGCGAAGGGAGGGACCTTCTCCCTCAGCTTGACCTTGGTCGGCCCGCTGATGCTTGCCATGCTCAGGCCAAAACCTTTGGACTTGGACGCCACGTAATCCGTGGCGATCACGCCGAAGCCTCCAGCGCTTCCCACTATGGCAATCCTGTCTCCCTTGATTTTCCCTATATGCGCCAAGGCCTTCGATGCGTCAAGCAGCTCGAAGTCGTCGGCCACTCGCAGCACCCCTGATTGTTTGAAGACACCGCTTACCAGAGCGTCGGACGAGGTAGCGATGGCCCCGGTGTGCGACGCCGCGGCCCTCGCCCCGCTCGGGGTTGTCCCGACCTTGACAGCCACGATCGGTTTCTTCTTCGAGACCTCCTTGGCCAAATCGAAGAAGGCCCCGCCGTCAGCGAAGGACTCGATGTACAAGCCGACGCACTTGGTTCCGTGGTCATGCGCTAGGTATTCAAGGAAGTCGTTCTCGTTCAGGTCCGCCTTGTTACCAACCCCAACGCATGAGCGGAGGCCAACGCCATGGTCCTCCGCCATCTCGTACATTCCCACGAGCACGGAGCCGCTCTGAGATATGATGGATATGGAGCCGTCCTTGGGCCGAGGGCTCCTCTCCCTCGGGAGGAAGAAGGTGTCGAACTTTCGCCCCGGGACCAAGACCCCCATGGTGTTCGGTCCAAGGAGCCTGGTCTCCGACCCCTTCACCAATTCAGCGATGCGCTTCTGGATCATATCCCCCTCTGCCCCCATCTCCGAGAATCCACCAGCCACGGAGATGACGAACGGGATCTTGGCCTGAACGCATTCCTCCACAGCAGGCAAAGTGGCGGCCGCGGCAACGCTCAGAATGGCAACGTCGACCTTCTCAGGTAGGGCGCCCACCGAAGGATAGCATAGCATGCCCAGCAGGTCATGGCGGTTCGGGTTCACTGGATAGATGCGGAAGGTTCCGCCGATCAACTGCCTGAGTATGACATTCCCCGCCTTCTCAGGCTGCGAGGAAGCTCCTACCACCGCCACGCTCTTGGGGTTGAACAGCCTCTCCAAGCTTCCGGGCACGGCGAATCATTGGCATGTCGATTTATAATGGTTCAGTGGTGCGTGCTAGCCTTTGACCGTCGCATGCTAGGAAAATGGAAATATCAGAGCCCGGATTGACATCCGTGCCCAACGTTGAAGGCCTCTTGACCGCCCTGAGAAACGCCATGCGAGAGGATTGCGATGAGCCTGAGATCGGCGTCCTCTTCTCCGGCGGGTTGGACAGCACTGTCCTGGCCAAGCTTGCCTCCTCACTTGTTCAAGTCACCCTCTACACCATCGGCATGCCTGCGAGCCATGACCTTGTCGTGGCCGAGGAGACCGCGAGCGACCTTGGGCTGGCATGGAAGGGGATCGTCCTTGAGCAATCGCAGATAATGGAGGCGCTTCCCAGGCTTGCCTCGACGTTGGAAACAGAGAGCCCGTTGGTCCTCTCCTTCGAGATGCCGCTCTATATAGTGGCCCGTCAGGCCAAGGAACACCTCCTGATCTCCGGCCAGGGAGCGGACGAATTGTTCGGGGGATATGCCAGGTACGTCAGGATGAGCGAGCAGGAATTGAGGGCGAGCCTTAACGAGGATCTCAAGGGCCTGCAGGTGGTGGGAACGGAAAGAGAAAGGAGGCTGGCCGCTCATTTCGGCAAGGTCATTCGACATCCCTTCCTGCATAGGGATGTGGTGGAGTTCGCCCAGGCCCTCCCCATCTCAGAGTGCATCGACCAAGGGGAAAGGAAGAAGATACTGCGGGAGGTGGCGGCCTTGCTAGATCTCGGCCCAGTGGTCTCTCGCCCCAAGAAGGCCGCACAGTACGGCTCAGGAGTCATGAAGGAGATGAAGGCTGAGGCCAAGCGCAGAAACGTCCCCCTCGCTGGATTGTTAACGGCTATGCGCCAGGGCGAAACCCTATAAGGTGCCCTCGTCATAATCTGGGCGAAATGGATTATCAACAAGCGTTGGACTGGCTTCAAAATCTTGAGGTCATGGGCATCAAGCTCGGACTGAGCAACATCAAGGAGCTGCTATCCAGGCTGGATAATCCTCAGCTACAATTCAAGAGCGTGCACGTGGCCGGCACCAATGGAAAGGGCTCGGTCAGCGCCATGACCGCTTCCATCCTCAGGGCGCAAGGCTATCGCACCGCGCTCTACACCTCCCCTCACATGGTGGACTTCCGCGAGCGCATCCGGATGGATGGAACCCCTATCTCCAGGAAGCAGCTCTGCCGCCTGGTCCATGAGGTCAGTGGCCAGGTGGAGGACATGTGTCGAGCAGAGCCGGAGGCATGTCCGACCTTCTTCGAGGTGACCACAGCGATCGCCTTCCTTCATTTCGCTGAGCTAGGGGCCGAGGTGGCGGTGGTCGAGGTGGGAATGGGTGGGCGCCTGGATGCCACGAATGTAATCGTTCCAGAATGCTCGGTGATAACTAGGATCGGTTTGGAGCACACCCGTTACCTGGGCGATACGTTGGGGAAGATAACCGCTGAGAAGGCGGGAATCATCAAACCAGGCGTCCCGGTCATAACAGGGGAGCAGAATCGCGAAGTGCTGGAGGTCATCCGGTCCCGCGCCTCCGAGCTGGGCTCGCCCCTGCGCATCGTATCGGAGAGTGTGGACTTTAAGCTCCTGGAGTCCAGCCTGGAGGGCACCAGGCTCAAGCTATTGAAGAAGGGGATGGAGGTCACCTTGCCGCTAATAGGCGCCTACCAGGCCTCGAACGCCTGCATCTCCTCCGAGGCGGTGGAGTGCCTGAAGTCAAGAGGTATCATCGTTAGCGATGAGGCGGTGTGCAAGGGCCTCGAGACCGTCACCTGGCCAGGAAGGATGGAGCTGGTCCGTCGCCGACCTGATGTGATCTTTGATGCTACTCACACCCCTCAGGGGGCGAATGCCGTCGCTGAGGACCTGAGCAGGCTCGCCCGAGGGAGGAGGATCCTGGTGATAGGGGTTCTTGACGACAAGGATCTTGATGGTGTGGTCGCCCCGTTCGCCCGCATCTCCGACGTAGGTATTGCGGTCGCCCCCCTTACCCGGAGGGCGTTCCCTAGCCGGAAGGTCGCGGAGGCGATGTCCCGATATCTGGAGAACGTCGAAGAAGCGGAGTCGGTCGTCGCAGGACTCCGCAGGGCCTTATCGCTTGCAGGACCAGGCGACACCATCATCCTGACGGGGTCGATCTACACCTTAGGCGAAGCCAAGGCTTGGTGGGATGCGCATGAAGGATGCTAGGCTCATCTTATCCCTCGTCAGGAAGGTCTGCCCTGAGGGCGTGTTCCCCGGCAGGAACAAAGGTGAGGTGTCCGATTGGCCAACCGACCCGTTCCACGTCCTGATATCTACTGTGCTCTCGCAACGCACCAAGGATGCCAACACCTTCGCCGCCTCCTCTGCCCTGTTCCAGCGCTTCAATAAGCCAGAGGAGTTAGCGCATGCCGATCTGTCTGAAATCGCTAATCTCATAAGACCCGCCGGATTCCCCCAGACCAAGGCCAAAGCCATCAAGGAGATAGGGCGCAGGCTGCACATGGAGATGGGGGGTGAGGTACCTGACGACATCGATTCTTTGCTCTCGCTGCCTATGGTCGGGAGGAAGACGGCTAACTGCGTTCTGGCCTATGCTTTCCATGAGCCAGCGATTTGTGTCGATACTCATGTCCATAGGATATCCAACCGCATCGGTCTGGTCAGCACCAAGAATGCCGAGGCGACCGAGATGGCCCTGGTGAAGGTGGTGCCAAGGGATCTTTGGATCGATGTCAACTCTCTTTTGGTAAGGTTTGGCCAGAGCGTCTGCCTACCTCGGAACCCACGGTGCTCGATCTGTCCTGTCGCACCTCATTGCGACTACTTTCTTGGGTCGAACAACCAGAGACCCTCGCGAAAAAAGCTTCGTAAACGCCAGGCACGGAACCCTAAAGCATAATAATGCGGGTTTGCGTGTTCCAGGAGCGTGCATGAAGTCTCGGTAATGGCAAGCATCGTGGAGGCGGTGCTGGAGGAGCTCAAGAAGCACGACGTCGAGAAGGTGGAGGAGGTGCACATGGTCATCGGAGAGATCACCTTCCTTGGTCGGGAACAGCTCGAGTTCGCCTATGAGGTCGTCACCAGGGGAACCTTGCTTGAGGGCTCGAAGTTGGTCATGACCGACGAGAAGGTGGAGGTGCGCTGCCGCTCATGTGGGTACATTGGCGGCGTGGAATACGTAAGTGGCGGTGGTCAGGACCACGTCATCCCCAACCTCTCATGCCCTCGCTGCGGAGGGGGCGTGGAGGTCACGAAAGGTAAAAGCTGTGCCGTTACCTCCCTAAAGGTGGTGCAAAGGTAGATGTTCAGGTTCAGGGACGAGGCCACGGCTAAAAAGGTCATCGATTCCATTTCCAAGTTACATTTAAATGTGCGCTTCATGCACGTATGCGGCACGCATCAGGACACTTTGGTCAGGTTCGGCCTCGAGGACATGCTCAAGAACACAGGGGTCGAGATCCGCCAAGGCCCTGGATGCCCTGTTTGTGTGACTACCACCAAAGAGATAGTGGAGGCGATCACCCTGGCGAATTCAGGGGTGACGATAGCCGTCTTCGGCGACATGATGACCGTCCCTACGCCCATTGGTTCCTTGGCGGATGCGAAGGCCAATGGCGCCGATGTGAGGGTGGTATATTCGGTCGAGGACGCCATCAAGCTCGCGCCCTCTGTCAAGGAGGTGGCATTCATGGCCATTGGGTTCGAGACCACCAGCCCTACGACAGCCGCCATCATGCTCGATCCCCTTCCTGGGAATTTCTCGGTGGTCAGCTGCCATCGACTACTCCCACCCGCACTGGAAGCATTATTCAACCTGGGAGAGATCAGGATCGACGGAATGATACAGCCTGGCCATGTAGCCACCATTCTCGGTACGAGTCCTTTCGAGCGTTTCTCTGTGGAAAGGAAGATACCTCAAGTAGTAGCAGGATTCGAGCCGCTGGATCTGCTGGTGGCCGTCTTCATGTTGTGCAAGCAGATCGCAGAAGGAAGGCATGAGGTCGAGAACGAGTATTCGAGGGTGGTCAAGGCCGAGGGGAACCCCAAGGCCCGGGCGATGCTCGAGAAGGTGTTCGAACCCGTGGACCGGAATTGGCGAGGCTTCCCGGTAATACCCAAGAGCGCTTACGAGCTGAGGAAGGAGTTCGAGGCGCATAACGCCAGGGCCAAGTTCTATGACGTGCTCAGGTCCGCTCCCAGGGTCAAGGAGGAGATGGGTGGATGCAGGTGCGGTGAGGTGCTTAGGGGGATAATCGTCTCGCAGCAATGCCCGGTCTTCGGCAAGGGTTGCAGCCCTAAGCGTCCCATGGGCCCTTGCATGGTGAGTCGGGAAGGCTCGTGCAACATCGCCTTTCGTTACTCCAAGAAGTAAGGCGGGCTTTCCCCTCTATCGCGCTTTCGCAATCGCTTCTCAGGACGAGGGGGCGAAGTATTCAAGCAACCTAACTCATACCCTCGGTTCATACAGGGGGCTCGGACGTGGAGGGCAAGCCTTTGAACGGGGAACAAGGCGTACCATCAGCAACGGAATCGTCAGCTACCAGCTTGCCCGGAGGGCCACTGTCCTCGCAGACCCCAAGAGCCGTATGCGTCGCCCTAGCCTCTGGTCATAAGCCGGTCAAAATTTATGGGGAAGCCCCTTCCGAGTTCAGGGAAATCGTCCAGTCTTGCAACATCGCCTGGATTAACTTCGCGGTGGCCGACCTGGAGAAGGACGGGAACGATGTCGCGGCCAAGCTGGGATTCAGCGATACACTAGTCTCATCATTATTGAAAGGTTTCTATTCGAACTACGAGGACAGGGAAGTGGAGCTGGGCCTCATGATTCCTGCGGTCCGCATCCATGGACTTGAAA
>Ga0208980_10001172_pt1 | contig 15668 bp, 10 predicted proteins | sample WetSurMetagenome_3_FD_187993 | JGI IMG/M metagenome (GOLD analysis project Ga0208980, IMG submission 187993) | Wetland microbial communities from Twitchell Island in the Sacramento Delta, sample from surface sediment Aug2011 Site A1 Bulk (version 2) | ecosystem: Environmental > Aquatic > Marine... | reverse complement strand
GATCCTCAGTTCAGACAATCTGCAAATGATCAGGCCTACAGGCTTTTCTCGCTCGCACTGGCCGGTGACGCTGAAAAAGGAGCAATGAACAGGCTAAGAGAAACAAAGGATATCCCCCAGCTTTCAAAGTGGCTCCTGGCTGCAGCCTTTGCTCAGACCGGACGCCCGGAAGTTGCATCCGGCCTGCTGGATGTTAGAAATACAGCAACCGAACCCGAGTATTATGATTATTACTATGGCAGCGGCATACGCGATAAAGCTATAATCCTCTACACTCTGACACTTCTTAAAAATACGGATCAGGCACTGCCTTTACTGAAGGAGATCTGCGATGAATTCAACCAGGATATCTGGTATAGCACCCAATCAATTTCATGGGGCCTTTTCTCCTATATGAAATGGGCTGAGACAATGAAGGAGGATAAAAACTCTGCCTCAACTGTTCAGATTGCATTCAATGGGTCCGCCTGGGAGCAGGCAGTGCCCTTGAATCAGATCTATAAAAAAGAGTTGAAGATTGCAGACGGAGAGAATTCTATAAAGGTGCAGAATATCTCAGATAATCCGATCTATGTCACTCTTATACGAAAGGGCGTCCCGCTGAGGTCTGACCTCTCCAGGGAAGAGAAGGGACTTACTATGAAAATCGATTACACCGATATGAAAATGAAACCTCTCGATCAGAAGAACCTTGAACAGGGGACCGATTTTATGATGGTTGCAAGAGTATCAAATAATACCTTCATCCGGATCGACAACATTGCTCTTACCCAAATGGTACCATCAGGATGGGAGATCCAGAATACCCGGTTGTTTGAAGCTGTGACCAGCATTACCGAAAGCAGCTTTGACTACCGAGACTTCAGGGATGACAGGGTAAACACCTATTTCTCCCTGGGCAAAGGAGAGACGAAGACTTTCGTAATGATTATCAATGCGGCATATAAAGGTGAATTCTACCAGCCCTCTGTCTGGTGCGAAGCGATGTATAAAGCCAACTGCTATTCAAGGTTCCCGGGGAACTCTGTAAAAGTAACCGGAAGGAAGATTGAATAAAAAGATCAAAATAATTCTTTTAGCCGGAGTATTGATTACTCCGGTTTTGCTTTCTCCTTTACCCCGGTTCAGAAGTCCGCTGTCGACAGTTGTAGAGGCCAGGGATGGCTCCCTTCTCGGAGCAAGGATTGCGGACGACGGACAGTGGAGATTTCCCGGTACAGACAGCGTGCCCTATAAATTTGAAAAAGCAATACTGACCTTTGAAGACCGCTGGTTCTTCTACCATCCAGGAATCAATCCTGCTGCAATAGTCAGGGCTGTAATCAACAATATAAAAGCCGGAAGAATAGTAAGCGGGGGAAGCACAATCACGATGCAGGTTGCCAGGATATCGAGGGGAGGAAAATCAAGAACCTATCCTGAAAAGATAATAGAAATGCTCGCTGCATTAAAGCTGGAGCTATTGAGATCGAAAAAGCAGGTACTCCTGATGTACACAAATAACGCCCCCTTTGGAGGAAATACCGTAGGTCTTGAAGCTGCTGCCTGGAGGTATGCAGCGAAGTCTTCCTCCGATCTTACCTGGGCAGAGGCCGCGGCTCTTGCAATTCTTCCAAATTCCCCTTCTCTTGTATATCCCGGAAAAAACCAGGAAATCCTCATGGAGCGACGCAATGACCTTCTGAGGAGGCTTAACAAACGTGGCTTCATTGATTCCCTTACACTGGTCCTTGCACTTGATGAGCCCCTTCCCGGGGAACCCAAAACCTTACCCTCCAAAGCTACTCATCTTACTGACTATTTCTATCTGACCCGGAGAGGCTCCAGGATAAGGACTACTATTGACCCGTCGCTCCAGGAGAGGGTTTCGCAAATTATCAATTCACACCAGAAGGATCTGGAGAACAACCGGATATTCAACTCTGCATGTCTTGTGGTTGAGGTTGAAACCGGCAATGTCCTGGCATATATCGGCAACAGCACCCTGGAAGAGGCAGCCGGACATGGGGGTGATGTCGATATTATCCGGTCGCCCCGAAGCACCGGGAGCATTCTCAAGCCGATCCTTTACGCGGGAATGCAGCAATCAGGAGATCTTCTCCCCAACTCACTTGTCGCCGACATCCCTACGCGCTTCCCGGGATTTTCACCCAAAAATTTTGATCAGAGCTACAGCGGGGCAGTGCAGGCAGGTTCGGCCCTTTCCCAGTCACTTAATATCCCGGCTGTGAAGATGCTGCAGCAATATAACCCGCAGAGGCTGCTTGACCTGCTTCAGAAAACAGGATTCACCTCATTCACCAGGCCAGCCGATTACTATGGCCTTTCCATGATCCTTGGCGGTGGAGAGACTTCACTCTGGGAACTCACAGGCGTCTATGCATCATTCTCACGCATTCTGAACAGATATAACCGGGAGAAAAGATACTTAAAGGATGATTACCATCCTCCCCGGATCATTTCAGGTGAAGACCATACTGAAATGCAAGCTGAAGACAAAGCGCCTCCCCTCTCAGCATCAGCTATCTGGCTCACCTATGAAGCGCTTCAGAAGGTTAACAGACCTGAAAGTGAAACAGGCTGGCAGTATTTTGCATCATCTCCGAACCTGGCATGGAAAACCGGCACCAGCTTTGGATTCCGTGACGCATGGGCAGTGGGGACCACTCCAGGCTATGTTGCGGGTGTATGGGCAGGTAATGCCGATGGAGAAGGAAGACCTGGACTTACCGGTACTTCGGCGGCGGCTCCCGTACTTTTCGATATTGTAGGCATTATGGGATCCGAAAGATGGTTCAGCAAGCCTTCAGAGGATCTGACAATGATAAGAGTCTGCAGCAGGAGCGGATTCAGGGCCGGACCCGATTGCCCGGAAACTCTGGAAATACCGGCCTGCGTAAACGGCTTAAAAAGTGAGGCGTGTCCTTTTCACAGGGTGATTCATCTTAACAAGTCCGGAGCCTTTCAGGTTACTGCTGATTGTGCACCATCGGAAGAGATCATAAATGTGCCCTGGTTTGTCCTCCCCCCCGCAATGGAATATTTCTACAGAAAAAAACACCCTGAATACAGAGTCCTTCCGCCTGTAGCTCCCGGATGCGCCCTCAGCAAAAACATCCAGGTGATGGAATTCATATATCCGGTCCCGGGAATTAAAATATTCATCCCCCGCGACCAGGAGGGAAAGCTTACCAGGGTTGTTGCGGAGATAGCCCACCGCAACCCTTCAAAGAAGATCTTCTGGCATCTTGATGACAGATTTGCGGCCACCACTCATCTCATTCATCAGATCGACATACAGGCCGAACCGGGAAATCATGTTCTCACGGCAGTTGATGAGGATGGCAATTCAATACGGTGCGGGTTTACAATTACCGGTAAAAACTAAAAAACTTTAACAGTTCGGCCAGACTGGACCAGGAACCCTTTGTGCCCCTTCATTTTAACCTTTGCGCTACTTTGTGTTTATTTTAACTCATTTAAACACAAAGGATCACGAAGTATTTTAAAAAGGAACACAAAGGAAAGAACTACAGTAATACCTGTTTTTACCTTTTAATTATTTCTAATTTTGCTCTCTTAATATCTTGTAATGAATTTTTCACTCCTGAAAAAAATGCTGCCGGGGCTGATCCCGCTGATCATCTTTATTCTTGCGGATGAGATCTGGGGAACAATGGTGGGACTTTACGTTGCACTGGGATTCGGAATAGCAGAGTTTCTTTTTTACTATATAAAAGATAAAATTGTTGACCGCTTTATCCTGCTCGATACACTTCTTCTGGTCGCACTGGGAGCAATCTCGATAATCTTTGAAAATGATGTTTTCTTCAAGATAAAACCAGCGCTTATTGAAGCAATCCTGCTGGCCGTCATTGGCTTTTCACTCCGGGGCCCTAAGAATATCATGATGGCAATGTCGGAAAGGTACATGGGGGAGATACAGATGAATCCCATACAGGAAAAATCGATGAGATACAACATGCTCGGGATTTTCTGGATTACGGTCATCCACATTATACTTGTCCTGATATCAGCCTTTTATATGTCAAAGGAAGCATGGCTCTTTATCAGCGGCGGACTTTATTATATCTTTTTCGGACTTTTTTTTGCATTCATACTATTGAAAAACAGGATGTCAGGCAGATATAAGAATGAGGAATGGTTTCCGGTAGTTGACTCAGATGGAAGGGTTATCGGCAAGGCTCCACGCAGTGTCTGCCACGACGGGAAAAGCATGCTCCTGCATCCCGTCATTCATCTCCATATTTTTAATAAAGCCGGAAAGCTTTACCTGCAGAAACGTTCGATGAAGAAAGATACCCAGCCCGGCAAGTGGGATACCTCAGTTGGAGGACATGTTAGTCCGGGTGAGACAATTCCGCAGGCTCTGATCAGGGAGACCCGGGAAGAACTGGCGCTGGAGGGTTTCATACCCCGCTTTCTTGGCAGCTATATCTGGGAATCATCGAGAGAAAGGGAGCTTGTGAATTCTTTCTCGACGGTCACTGAACATATTCCTGAAATAAACAGGGATGAAATTGAGGATGGAAGATTCTGGTCATTAAAAGAGATAAGGAATAATCTGGGCAAAGAGGTCTTTACTCCCAATTTTGAGCATGAATTCAGGATACATATTATATCTTTGCCGTTCTGGTCAAAAAGTAAAACAGAATGAATGTTAAAATTCTTGCACTGAACAACGAGTTTGAAGCCAAACTCCTCGATGAGATATTAACCGAAAAGAGTATTCCCCACATAATCAGGTCTTATCACGACTCCGTTTATGACGGATTATGGCAGATGCAATCAAGCTGGGGCCATGTTGAAGCACCTGTGGAATACAGGGAAGCGATTCTTGCAACCTATGAACAGATGTCTGCTGAGTCGGCAGAAAACCAAAATCCTCAATCTTAACTTTTGTTTGTATCTTCGCACCTCATTTATATTTTTGCAGATATAAAACCAATAACCTGGTTTAACCTTAAAGTTATGACAATGGATCAAAGCCCCACTGAGAAAACAGGACTTTACAAATCTATCTCTGCCCATATAAAATTAGTGATCCCTGTTTTGAAGAACGGGCATTTTTATATAAGCCTCCTTGCTTTACTTGGCGGTATTGGACTTAATAATGCCTCCCAGGCATACCTTCATGATTACATCATCAACGGCAAAACCCTCCCCATACTTTCAGACCTTATTCTTGACAAGCTTCCGTATATAGATGTTTCTTTGATCTACGATATTTTCGCAATTATCCCGATCTTACTGGCTGTCGTGTATATTATACGTAAAAAAGACTACAGCAGGATTCCATTTATCTTTCTGATGATCGGCATTTTTTATATTGTCAGGGGAATCTTTATTGTACTTACTCCTTTCGGAAATCCTCCGATGTTCAACGGCTCCTACCCTCTCTTTCACGGTTTTGCCAACTATGAGCTGGGAGTATACCCGTCTGGGCATGCCGGAAATGTATTCCTTATCCTTCTGCTGGTAAAAGATTACACTTATAAATGGATTATAGGAATTTGCCTGGTTATCGTGATTATAACATTGTTCCTTGCTCACAGCCACTACAGCATTGACATTCTTTCAGGACTTTTCTTTGCCTATGCAATAAGATCATACGGTGAGAAGCATTTCTCCAGGTTTGAGCTGGGCAAGGCCTGAATTTATTTCAATTAATTAAATCAGCTTCCCGGTTGGCTTTTCTCTTTTCTATCCTTTTTATTATGATGTAGGTTACCAGGGCCAGAATCACCATCCCAAGCAGGAATAAAGGATATGATATCCTCCAGTTTTCAGGTCCGGTCATCATCGACCATTCCGACATACCACCTATACCTGCAATTAATGTAAGCGGCATGCAGATTGTTGCAATAAGGGTGAGCCTCTTCATTGAGGTATTTGTTTCATTGGATCGTTTATTCATCTGGTTGCTGATGAGCGATGTATGAAGCTCCATCAGGCTCGTTTCAATTTCACGGTATGTCTCGGTAAGTTCAAAGAATTTGGAAAGATGATCATAAACATCGCGGTATTGCACAATAGCCTTTTCACTAATATAAGGACAGTCAGCCCTGCAGATTTTGACCAGGATCTCCCTCTCATGATAAAGGCTTTTTCTCAGAGCCAGCAGGTCTTTCCGCAGATGTATAAGCTGTCGCGGATGGAATCTCTCCACATCAGTTATGATCTGCTCCTCTGCTTGCTCAAGATCGTCCTCCATATTGTCAAAAGCTGTGTACTTTTCATCCACCAGATGATCGAGAATAATGTGCATAAGATAATCCGGACCTCCTTTACCACTTTTAGGATCATTCTCGATAACGCTCACCACATCGCTCAGGGGTCTTCTTTCTCCTGAATTGACCCCGCTCACTGTTATCAGGAAATTCTTACCAATGAAAAGGTTCACCTCATCGATGAAAAGCTCCTCCTTAATGTAGGTGAATGCATTAAACAGGATGAAAGTGTTGTTGCTGAAGTATTCAATCTTCGGCACCTGCTTTTCATCGAAGCAATCTTCAACTGATAAAGGATGTATCCCGATCGTGTCAACAAGAGATGAGATATCCTGCCTTTGAGGCTTGTAATAATTGAGCCATATAAAGCCACCTTCCTTCAAGGCGGCTATTGCATCTGCCGGAGAGGCAATTCCATAAAACAAGCCTTCTGCTGTAAAGTGATAGAATTTAGATTCAGACATATCCCTTTTTTTTAAGTTAACTGGTCAGTGGTCACCCGAATATATCAGGCTTCTCAATTTGTCAGTAAAGTTATAATCGTTTGGGAAAGTATGGGAGTGCAGGGAAAGATTTCTTAATACATAGAAATTGAAATATAATTTCAAAATATTCTGAATGTGAAAGGAGAGAATAAAAAAAGTTGGGGCCGTTGAAAAAGTCCAAATCCATTAACCGCTAAGGTCGCAAAGAAACTACGCAAAGATCGCAAAGCAATAAATATCAATGGTCTGCCTTTGCGCCCTTTGCGTTTTCCTTAGCGTTCTTTGCGGTTAAAAAAACTTTTTAGATAACCTCAAGTATTATGTACTAACTGAGTTTTTACATTTAAATCCGTTTGACTTTACTAATCATGACTGTATGACGCTTTTCAGATTAACATTTTCATCAGCCATCTGTTTAGCAAAAGGAAGATAAATGTCATTCTTTTAGCCAAGGTTTATGAAGTAGATTTGCATACAAAATTAAAAAAGATGAATAACGCTATATATAATTTCAGGGAACCAAAGAATGAACCGGTCTTATCTTACAGGCCGGGCAGCATCGAAAGAAGGCTGCTCGAAGCTGAACTTTCTGAACAGGGAAACAGGATTGTCGATATTCCCCTCATAATCGGAGGAAAAGAGATCCGTACCGGGAAAACCGGAAATGTCGTCAACCCGTGCAACCATAAGCATGTGCTGGCTACATATCATATGGCCTCAGAGAAGGAAGTGGCACTGGCAATAAGTGCAGCTCTTGAGGCAAAAGGCGAATGGATGAACCTGGCATGGATGGAGAGGGCGGCCATCATGGCCAAAGCTGCCGAGCTTATCTCCAAAAAATACAGATACCGGATAAATGCCGCAACTATGCTTGGCCAGGGGAAAAATGTTCTCCAGGCCGAGATCGACTCCGCCTGCGAAGTGACTGATTACCTGAGATTCAATAATTACTTTGCTTCGATGGTCTATATGGAGCAGCCCATATCAGAAAGTGATACGATCAACCGACTGGAATACCGGCCGCTTGAAGGTTTTGTCTATACCGTTACCCCGTTCAATTTTACGGCCATAGCCTCCAATCTGAATACCAGCGTTGCGCTTATGGGCAATACAACTGTCTGGAAACCGGCAACCACATCCCTCCTCTCAAATTATTACCTCATGAAGATATTCGAGGAGGCCGGCTTGCCCGCCGGGGTAATCAATTTTGTCCCCGGATCGGGATCGCTTATCAGCAGCGTTGTACTGAAACATAAGGAGCTTACAGGAATTCACTTCACTGGGTCAAATGCAACATTCAACACTCTCTGGAAAGAGGTTTCTGATAATCTTTCAATATATAAATCATATCCGAAAATAGTGGGTGAAACCGGCGGAAAGGACTTCATCTTCTCACACTGTTCTGCTGATCCTCTGGAACTTGCAACAGCAGTAGTCCGGGGGGCTTTTGAATACCAGGGACAAAAATGTTCTGCCGCCTCAAGGGCATACATTCCCGCATCTGTCTGGGAAACGACAAAACAGCATGTTCTGAGAATGATCTCCGAGATCAGAACAGGAGATGTTACGGATTTCAGGAATTTTATGAACGCTGTCATCGATGAAGCTGCATTTGACAGGATCATCTCTTACATCAATAAGGCAAAATCATCTCCTGAAGCCCGGATCATAGCCGGCGGCAACGGAGATAAATCAAAAGGTTTCTTTATAGAGCCAACAATTATAATTACCGAAAATCCACGGTATGCTACTATGGAAGAAGAGATCTTCGGACCGGTAATGACTATTTTTGTCTATGAGGATGCAAAATTTGAAGAGACCCTGAAGCTATGCGATGAAACGTCACCTTATGGTCTCACCGGATCGATCTTCAGCAATGATAAATATGCAATGATCCAGGCATGCAGGGCCCTGAGGTATTCGGCAGGAAATTTTTACATAAATGATAAGCCCACAGGCGCCATGGTCGGACAGCAGCCCTTCGGAGGAGCAAGAGCTTCGGGGACAAATGACAAGGCCGGAAGCTATCTTAACCTCATTCGCTGGGTGAGCCCAAGGACTATCAAGGAGACACTTATGCCTTCAACGGACTTCAAATATCCTTTCATGGAGTAGCTTCCGGACTCTATTTTCAGTCGTGGAAACGGGAATGATATGGAACTTATTAACTTCGCATTAGCTTACATTGCGAAAATCTTCCTTACATTTGAGTATGAAAATGCCCGATCCAGAAAAGAAAGAGAAAGCTTTGTTCATACTGAACCCGGGCTCCGGAGTTCCTCCATTGAACTTTGTAATCTCCAAAGAGCTTGACAGAAGAAAAAATGAACTCCACTTCAAAAAGTCTCTTACTAAGGAGGATACGGGCAACCTGATTAAAGAAAATTTCGATAGTCATACTGTCTTTGTTGCTGCAGGGGGTGATGGCACTGTCCACACGGTTGCAAGTCAGCTGGTGAATACTGATAAAATACTGGGCGTATTCCCTCTTGGCTCCGGTAATGGATTCGCCAAAGAATTCGGATTCAGGATGAACATCCGTTCCCTGCTTAATGACATAAAAAAGGCAGAAAGCATGGACATCGATGTTATCGAGATAAACGATAAGCTATGTCTTAATGTGGCCGGCATAGGCCTTGACAGCTTCGTGGCTCACTCTTTCAACACACTGAAACTAAGGGGTTTCCTGCCTTATGTCTGGCTCACTCTGAAAACATTTTTGCAGCTTCGCCCCTTCAGGGTTGATATAAAGTGCGATGGCAAAGAAATAGTATCCGAAGAACTTTTTGTCCTGACCATTGCAAATACGCGACAGTTCGGGAATAATGCCTTCATAGCGCCCGATGCATTGCCCAACGACGGAATGGTAGATGTAGTGCTCATCAGGCCATTCCCAAAAATCCTGGGCCCCCTGTTCATCATCAGACTTTTCACAAAAAGAATAAATAAATCAAAATACGTCAGGCATTTCAAAACCGACAAGGAGATAATAATCCAGACGCAGGAAACAAGGTTCCATATAGACGGGGAACCTTTTTGTATCTCAGGAGAGGTTATTGTAAGGGTAAAACAGGAGGTTCTGAAGGTGCTTAAAACATCCTCCAATAAATGCGCAGCCCGTTCCTGATCCTTTTCGTAACAAAAATTTAAATTGTCAGCAATGAAGGTGCAATTTCAAATGGTCTTTATCCTGGCTTTGCTGATCTCAGCAAGCTCCTCGGGCCAGCAGCAGGCCAATAAACCTGAAAGGGAACAATGGTTCATGGATATGGGGTTCGGCATGTTCATCCACTGGAGCATGGATTCGCAGGTCGGGGCTGTTATAAGTCATTCAATGGCAGGAGCTTCAGAAGATTACCTTCAAAGATTTATTAATGACCTGCCGAAGACATTCAATCCGGGGAAATTCTGTCCTGAAGACTGGGCAGTGCTTGCCAGGCTTGCCGGAATGAAATATGTTGTCTTCACGGCAAAACATCATTCGGGATTTTGCATGTGGGATACGAAAACAACCGATTTCGGAATAATGAATACTCCCTTCCACCGCGATATACTCTGGGAGGTATTTGAAGCATTCCGCAGGCAGGGAATTGCCATCGGAATTTACTTCTCGCCGGAGGATTTTCACTTTTTCCATGAAAATCATATACCGGTCGGAAGATTGCAGGATCCTCAGCATTATCCCGCAAATAATAAGGATCTTATGGCTTACGATAAAGCCCAGATCAAAGAATTACTGACTGGTTACGGAAAGATTGACCTGTTGTTTTTCGATGGTCCGGCTGAAGGACTCAAGGAATATGCCTGGCAGCTGCAGCCTGATGTCGTGGTAACTCGCGGACAGATGCAGACCCCCGAACAGGAGCTCCCCGATAAACCCATCCCGGGACCGTGGGAAGCATGCTTCACAATGGGAACCGACTGGCAGTATAAGCCTACCAACGACCCTCATAAGAGCGGAACTGAAATTATCAATATGCTCATCGAGACAAGGGCAAAAGGGGGAAATCTGCTCCTGAATATCGGACCCAAGCCTGATGGGGAACTTCAGATTGAGCAGGAAGCGCTGTTGCGCGAGATCGCATTATGGAACCTTGTAAACCAGGAGTCAATTCATAATACTCGTCCATGGGAAATAACAAAGGAGGGTGAAGTCTGGTTTACGAGAGCAAAAGACCAGGAAATTGTATATGCATTTATACCGGGAGGCGATAAATGGAAATACGGGGAAAGAAAGGAATTTGTTTTCAAAACTCTCGCCGGCAGCGATAAAACTAAGGTGAGTATCACCGGTTATGCCAGTGAACTGCTTGAATACAAGCCGGGATTCGACGCCCGGATATACACAGCCAATACTCCTGTCGGGCTTGTTATAAGCGCCGTGAACGGGCACAGGCTTTATACTAATAACCAGTGGCCAAATCCTGTGGTATTGAAGCTTGAAAATGTAAGCTATAAGCCACCGGTCCAGGATCAGGGTTCAAATAACAAAATTGACGGTGCAAAATAAACCCTAACCAAATACACTTAAATACAACATCATGACCAGAACATTCTTCTTAACAATGGTTTTCCTGGCATTCACAAATGCATATGGCCAGGAACCATCATTAAACCTGATCCCTCAGCCTGCAGAGGTTCAGAGATCAGGCAACAGCTTTCAGCTGACCGGCTCCTCAACCATAAGCTGCAATGCCGCAGAAGCTCTCAATATTGCCGGGATGCTGGCAGAGAAACTTAAGCTTCCTACAGGCTTCTCCCTCAAAGTTCAGCAGAATACTTCAGGATCGGTGCAGCTAAACCTGAATAGAGCTCCGGTCGACAAACTTGGTTCTGAAGGATACACACTGGAGTCATCCTCAAAGGGAGTTCTAATAACAGCTAACAAGCCTGCCGGACTTTTCTATGGCATGCAGACGCTGCTTCAGCTGATGCCAAAAGAGGTTGAAAGCAAAGCCCCGGCAAAGGTTAAATGGATTGTGCCCGGGGTAAAGATCACCGACTATCCGAGATTTGTATGGAGAGGCCTGATGCTAGACGTAAGCCGCAATTTCTTTACAAAGGAGGAGGTGAAAAATTACATTGACCAGATTGCGGAATTTAAGTATAATACTCTTCATATGCATCTTACAGATGACAACGGTTGGAGAATTGAAATAAAATCGCTGCCAAAGCTTACTGAGATCGGCGCATGGAGGGTACACCGTGCCGGACATTTCGGAGACCGCGAGATGCCAAAACCCGGAGAGACAGCTACAGACGGAGGGTTCTACACCCAGGAAGAGATGAAGGATATCATCAGGTATGCACAGGCCCGTTTTGTCACTATAGTGCCGGAAATAGATATCCCCGGTCATAGCATGGCGGCCGTTGCTTCATATCCCGAACTGAGCTGCAGTAAAAATCCGGATACAAAGGTCGATCCGGGAACTCCTTTTGCAGAATGGTATGGTAACGGAACTTTCAAAATGTTTGTCGACAATACGCTTAACCCTTCCGATGAAAAAGTCTATCAGTTCCTTGATAAAGTATTTACAGAGATCGCAGCAGTCTTTCCAAATCCTTATATTCACGTAGGCGGCGACGAGTGCTATAAGGGATACTGGCAGAATGATCCCGGTTGCCAGGCCCTTATGAAAAAGCTTAATATCCGTCATGTCGAAGACCTTCAGGGTTATTTCATGAACCGTGTTGAACAGATCCTTAAAGCAAAGGGCAAAAAACTTCTGGGATGGGATGAAATCCTTGAAGGAGGAATCTCGCCCGAGGCAACCCTCATGAGCTGGAGAAGCCTCGATGGAGGAATAGAGGCATCGCAGATGGGCCATGATGTGATAATGTCGCCCGTGCAATACGCCTACATCGATTACCAGCAGGGCGACCAGACAATCGAGCCTCCCCTGTATGCCGGACTGCGCATGAATAAGTGCTATAGCTTTGAGCCGGTACCCGAGGGGGCAGTTGCAAAACATATTCTTGGAGGACAGGGGAACCTCTGGACGGAACAGATACCTGCATTCCGCCATGTGGAGTATATGACATGGCCGCGGGGATGGGCACTGGCAGAGGTCTTCTGGTCACCCAAGGAGAAAAAAAGCTGGCCTGATTTCGTTAAAAGGGCGGAAAACCAGTTCGATCGTGCTGACCTTGCCGGAATCAATCATTCCCTGGCTGTCTATGATGCAATTATCAATATCACGCGGAAAGATGGCAAAATGACTGTTGAAATGGATACTGAAATGCCCGGCCTTGATATCTACTATACCATTGATGATACCATGCCCGACAGCTACACTCCAAAGTATACAAAACCGGTAACTCTTCCTGACGGACCGGTTACCCTCCGTGTAATAACCTATCGTAACGGCAAGCCTGTGGGACGCCTGATAACGCTTAATCCAAAGGAACTCGCAAAAAGATAAAACTGAACAGAAATGAAACTGAATTTCAAAATAATCAGAAAGCTGTTAATCGCTGCCATTATACTTTCCTCAGGGATTCAGACAGTTTCGGCCCAGACAATTAATGACACAGGGGCAAACCGGATAACCCTGCCAAACGGATGGAGCTTAACTCCTGCAGGTAAATCCCTTCCGCTAGGGGATCTCCCGCTTAATATTGCCCTGTCACCTTCCGGAAAAATTGCAGCTATTACAAATAACGGCCAGAGTGACCAGACAATACAGCTTTTCGATGTAGAGAAGGAAATGATCCTCGATTCGGTTATTATTGGCAAATCATGGCTTGGACTGGCATTTTCAGACGATGGCAGGTTTCTGTATGCCTCCGGAGGCAACGATAACATCATTATCAGGTATTCCGTCTCTGACAATCGCCTTGCCCCCGTAGATACAATCATTATAGGGAAGCCATGGCCGGAGGAGATTTCTATCGCCGGTCTCGCTCTTGATGATTCACATAACAGGATCTACGCTGTAACAAAAGAGAACAACTCCCTCTATGTTGCCGACACAAAAACCAGGAGAATAATTTCGAAGCATGAGCTGGGAGGTGAAGGTTATACCTGCCTTTTGTCACCGGACCGTAAGTTTCTCTATATCTCATGCTGGGGCTGTGATAAAATAGTTGTCTTTGATACCAGGAAGCAGACAATCAGCAATACAATCAGTGCCGGAGATAATACGAACGACATGTGCATTACCAGGGACGGCAATTATCTTTTTGCTGCCAATGCCAATGACAACAACGTTTCCGTTATAGATACCAGGCAGATGAAGGCAATTGAGACACTGAACTCTGCTCTTTATCCGGATTCACCTCCGGGATCAACCCCAAACAGCGTGGCTCTCAGCGAAGACGAAAAGACACTGTTCATCGCTAATGCAGACAATAACTGCCTTTCCGTATTTGATGTCAGCAAGCCCGGCTTCAGCACTAGCAAAGGCTTCATTCCCACAGGATGGTATCCGACATGTGTGAGAGTGGCGGGAAATAAAATACTTGTGACAAACGGGAAGGGAATGGCTTCACAGGCAAATCCATATGGACCAAATCCATACAGGAAAGATGATGATGTAATATACCAGGGGAGTGGATCCCTGAAGAAGATGAAAGTACAATACATTGGGGGACTGTTCATGGGAACACTAAGTATAATTCCAACACCCGATGTTAACAGAATGGCGTTGTATTCACAGGCCGTATATACAAATACCCCATACTCGAAGGATAAAGAGCTGATTTCACAGATTGACCCGGGAAATCCTATCCCCTCCAGGGTTGGCGATAAATCACCAATAAAATACATTTTTTATATCATCAAGGAAAACCGGACTTACGACCAGGTTCTTGGTGATCTGCCCCAGGGTAACGGAGATCCCGGGCTGGTTCTTTTCGGTGAAAAAATAACCCCGAACCAGCATGCAATAGCCAGAGAATTTGTATTACTCGATAATTTCTTCGTCGACGGGGAAGTAAGCGCAGATGGCCATAACTGGTCATTGGGCGCTTATGCAACCGATTACCTTGAAAAAAACTGGCCAACAAGCTATGGAGACAGGGGTGGATCATACCCCGGAGAAGGGGCACGGAAAATTGCAAACAATAAAAATGGATTCCTCTGGGATAATTGCATGAGGAACGGTGTCACATACAGAACCTACGGAGAATTTATGGGAGAGAAAGGACCGGCTATACCTGTGCTTAAGGATCATTTCTGCCCTTATTTTACCCCGTGGAATCAGAGCGTCAGGGATACGGTACGCTTCGCACAGTGGCGGAGGGATTTTGATTCGCTTCTGGCTGCGAATGCTTTGCCGCAGCTGAATACTCTTCATGTTATAAACGATCATACCGAAGGCCTAAGTCTCGGAAGGCCCACCCCTTTTGTTCATGTTGCGGATAATGACCTTGCAGTAGGAATGTTTTTAGATTATCTCAGCCACAGCCGGGTATGGGATCAGAGCCTGGTTCTTATTGTCGAGGATGATGCCCAGAATGGTCCCGATCATGTCGATGCCCACCGCAGCACTGCTTACATCGCAGGAGGATATGTTAAAAAAGGATTTGTCGATCATACCGCCTATACAACATCGTCCTTGCTCCGCACTATTGAACTCATACTGGGTCTTCCGCCTATGACTCAATATGATGCATCGGCAGTTCCATTATGGAGATGCATGAATAATACACCTGGTCATCCTTCGTTTGAGACCAGGCCTTGCCAGGTCGATCTGGATGAGAAGAACACCGCAATAAATATTTGGCAAAAGAAAAGCGAAACGTTCGACTTTACTGCAGAGGACAGGGTAAATGATTCTGAATTCAATGAGGTGATCTGGAGAGCAGTGAAGGGCCCTGATTCTCCATGCCCCCCTTCGGTCAGGGCAGCGTTTTTTATGAATGTTGAAGAAGATGATGAAGATTAGGTTTTGATTTTTCACGCAGATCCCAAAGAAAATCACCTCTTAAT
>Ga0208980_10001171_pt1 | contig 15680 bp, 6 predicted proteins | sample WetSurMetagenome_3_FD_187993 | JGI IMG/M metagenome (GOLD analysis project Ga0208980, IMG submission 187993) | Wetland microbial communities from Twitchell Island in the Sacramento Delta, sample from surface sediment Aug2011 Site A1 Bulk (version 2) | ecosystem: Environmental > Aquatic > Marine... | reverse complement strand
AATTATTACCCTTCCCAAATTACCCTCATCAGAATGAGCAGACTTTTATCCAGTATTATTTTGATCCTGATCCTTCTTAGCTTCATGTCCTGCCGCAGGGAACAGGGTAAGTTATTCACCTCAATTTCCAACAAGCGCACCGGCATTGATTTCAGGAACTGGGTGAAGGAGAGCGAGGCTTTCAATGTGCTTGATTACGGCTATCTCTATAACGGCGCGGGAGTTGCCACAGGAGATATCAATAACGACGGACTTCCGGATATTTATTTTGCCAGCAACCTTACCAAAAACAGACTTTACCTCAACAAGGGCAATTTCAAGTTCAGGGATGTCACTGATGAAGCGGGAGTAGGAGGACCGGGAACCTGGAGTACAGGCGTGCAGATGGCCGATGTAAATGGTGACGGATTTCTGGATATATATGTCTGCACTTCCACCGACGGCCGGGCAGCATACAGAAAGAACCTCCTGTATATAAATAATGGCAATCTTACCTTTACCGAATGTGCTGCTAAATATGGCATTGCCGATTCATCCTACTCAACTCACAGCGCCTTTTTTGATTATGACAAAGACGGTGATCTTGATCTTTTTGTAATCAACCATGCCCTTAATGCACATGCGGTACCAAAGGCAGAACTCAAAAAAATAGATGACCAGAAATATGAGCACCGCTTGTACAGAAATGATGGAGGAAAATTCTCAGATGTCTCAAAAGAGGCCGGGATGATCCAGAATACGATGAATTTCGGACTTGGTGTGGCTGTAGCCGATTTCAACAACGACAACTGGCCCGATATTTACGTCTGCAATGATTATTTCGAGCAGGATTATTTTTACATAAACAACCATGACGGAACATTCACCGATCAGCTCGAAAAATATTTTGATCATATATCCCTCTCCTCAATGGGAAATGATGCCGCTGATTTGAATAATGACGGATATATAGATCTCATTACCCTTGATATGCTCCCTGAGGACAATTACAATCAGAAGCTTGTGGCAGGCCCCGACAACTATGAAAAGGTGAGCATTCTAAAAAATTCTGGCTTCTGGCACCAGTCAACAAGAAATATGCTCCAGATGAATAATCACGGAAGCTATTTCACGGAGATCGGCCAGTATGCTGGCATCTTCAGTACGAACTGGAGCTGGTGTCCTCTGCTCTGTGATTTTGATAACGACGGCAACAAGGATCTGTATATTAGTAATGGCTACGGAAAGAATAACACTCATATGGATTTTATCAAGCTGACTGTTGACCAGGTGATGAAAAAGAGGACCGGTGAATCGATGATGTCAAGGATGAACCTGCTTGAAAAAATACCTGCAACAAAGCTGAAAAACTACATCTACAGGAATAACGGAGACCTGACATTCACCAATGTTACAGATACATGGGGCGATGAAATGCCTTCGCTCTCAAACGGCAGCGCCTATGCTGACCTTGACAACGACGGGGATATGGACCTGGTAGTTAACCAGGTCAATGATTATGCCCTGGTTTATAAGAATAATTCAAGTGAAAGAAAGCAGAATAATTTCATTAAGGTAAAGCTTGACGGATCCGGCATGAACAGGGAAGGAATCGGCTCGAGGGTACAGGTAACTGCCAACGGGCAAACCTATACCCAGGAGTTAATGCCTTCCCGGGGATATATGTCATCCGGAAGCCATGAGCTCATTTTCGGACTGGGTAAAGGCGTCCTGATAGATTCGCTTAAAATCATATGGCCCGACCAGAGGGTGCAGGTTCTCACATCACTGAATGCTGATCAGACCATAACCCTTCATAATAGCGAGGCTCATGTGCCCGCTGCTTCGGCTGCAAAGGCGGATAATCCTCTATTTGTCAGGCTCGGTTCAAGAAAAGAGCTTGATTTCAAACACACGGAAAATGAATACAATGATTTCAAAACGCAGATTCTCCTGCCTCATATGCTCTCGACGCAAGGTCCACGAATAACCAGGGGAGATGTAAACAATGACGGGCTTGAGGATCTTTTTATTGGTGGCGCCAAAGGTTCCCCCGGAAGGCTTTATATTCAGAATAAAAGCGGTTCGTTTACCCTGCATCATCTGCCATGTTTTGATCAGGACTCAGAATGTGAAGATATAGGAGCACTGTTTTTTGATGCAGACGGGGACAAAGATCCTGACCTTTATGTTGTGAGCGGAGGGAATGAGTACCCGAAAGACTCACCCCTTCTTCAGGATCGTCTCTATTTAAATGACGGGAAGGGGAATTTTACAAAATCCGCGGATCGTCTGCCTGTTATGCTGACATCAGGATCATGTGTAAAGGCAGCTGACATAGACAATGATGGCGATCCGGATCTTTTTATTGGCGGAAGGCTCATTCCGGGCGCGTACCCACTTGCGCCGAGAAGCTACATACTTGAGAACAATGGCAAGGGCTATTTCAGTGATGCAACTGAAAAATACTCAAAATCACTCCTGAATCCTGGCATGGTCACCGATGCTCTCTGGACCGATTTCAGCGGTGATGGCAAAACTGACCTTATAATTGTGGGAGAATGGATGCCTGTCAGGTTCTTCCGCAATGATGGGAAAACATTAACTGAAATTACCAGCCAGTGTGGACTCAAGGATACTGAAGGTTGGTGGAATACCATTGCCGCGGAGGATTTTGACAAGGATGGTGACATCGATTACGCTGCTGGAAACCTAGGATTGAATTCGCAGATTAAGGTATCACCTGCTGAACCGGCAACAATCTATGCCAGGGATTTTGACAATAACGGCTCGGTTGATGCAATTCTGTGCTATTACATCATGGGAGAAAGCTATCCTTTCTATTCCAGGGACGATCTGCAGGATCAGATGCCATTTATAGAAAAAAAATACCCTACTTACGAATCTTACACAACACAGAAGATAACAGACATATTTTCTCCTGCCGAGCTTAACGATGCGCTTGTTCTGAAAGCATCCAACTTTCAGACCTGCTATATGGAAAACCTGGGAGACAGCCGGTTCAGGCTTGTTCCGCTGCCACGTGAAGCACAGTTTTCCCCCGTATATGCTATCACCACCGGAGACTTCAACAATGACGGAAAAACTGATATGCTCCTGGGTGGTAATTTTTTCGGCACAAGGATAAAATTCGGCGAGTATGATGCGAACAAGGGCCTGCTGCTTGAAGGAGACGGAAAAGGAGGATTCACTGTTCTCAGCGACCTGCAAAGCGGGTTTAATATCAGGGGTGAAGTAAGGGATATAAAGAGGGTAAAACTGGCCTCCGGCAAGGAGATTCTTGTATTTGCGCTGAATAATGATTCAACTGAGGTGTACGGGTATGCAGGAGAAAAGTAAAGGGTGCAGGGTGCTGGGTGCCGGGTGCCGGGTTACTGTAAAAAGTTTTCGGTTCTCCTTTATTTATTACAATACTACGCTTAGGTTGAAGGCTTTGAGGTTGGGATGTAAAAACTCAGGTATAAAAAGCTTGATCGGAAACAAACAGGAATAAAAAGAAATAAGTCAAATAAATGAATTTTAAATCTATGAACATTTTAAGAAAATCATCTATACTCGTATTTGCCATTTTACTCATAACAACCTCATGCAAAAAATTCTTCAGGAAGGATCTCTCGCTGACAGAAAAGGAGTATACGGAGAAAGGCATGCCTGACATCGGAAAGGTTTGGTCTGAGCAGGAGCTGATAAAGGCGCACGTGACTCTTGGCAGTCTCAGGACAAAAAAATTCCAAACTCTGCCGGTGAAGGACAGCAGGAAGTCCGGCAAGGTATTCAGCAGGATCATCAGCCGGGAAAACCTGTCTTTTCTTGATGATCAGACCAAGGCCCTTCATGACAAGGCGTATGAGATTCAGACACTTGCTAACTTTATGAATGAGATCAGCAGGATGTATCATGACAATTTTAAAATAGAGCAATATTACAGCAGGGAGCTTATAGAGATCTATCTTTTCGAGATTTATATAAGAGAAAAGATGATGGAACTTTCCGATAAGATCATTAACTCCAAGGATATTGCTGATGTGGCCATGTCATCAGGGCGTGAGGCAATAATAATCGGTTATGTCAACCTCATCACCACACTGGTCATGGAACAGGAAAAAACCAGGTCATATTCTTCTGGAGATCTCAGGAGGCTGAGCGGAGCCACATTAAAATCTGTTAAGGAAAACCTGAAATACCTCAATTCCGAAAGCAAACAGCGGTTATCAACTGAATTAACCAATGCATCCGAAAAAATAAAATCACGTTCTGCCATGAAAGACATTTCTGAAATGTTAAAGTTTCTTTCAGAATAGTTTCCCCATCGCTGTATTGGACAAGTTTTAACAATCTGAATAAGCTCAGAATCATCGTTTTCTGACAAAGCGCCCAAATTATGAGGGTTTAATGCTTATTTTCATTCATTAAAATAGCTTAAAAAAACTCAACATTTTGTTTGGTTATCAAAAATAAATTGTCAATATTTGTTAATTCTTTGTTAAAACTTAAGTAAAGTTTTATTAAAACTCATTAATTATCATTTTTAAAAATTTCTTAACCCTAAATGTTTTCTTATGAAAATGAACCCTTTACTAACTAGTTTGAAAAGTCAGATAAAGTTCCTGCTTTATGCTGCTTTTCTTACTTTATTTACTTGTGCCCCAGCACTGGCACAAGAACGCAAAGTAACCGGTACTGTTACAAGCGCCGACGATAATTCTCCTATGCCGGGAGTGAACGTGGTTGTTCAGGGCAAAACCACAGGTACAATCACTGACGCAGCCGGTAATTTCTCAATTACTGTTCCGGGGAATGATGCTGTGCTGGTTTTCTCCTTCATCGGCTACAATCCTCAGAACGTCACGGTAGGCGGACAGAGCAATTTAAGTGTTAAAATGGCGACTTCAGCCACCCAGCTGGCAGAAATTGTCGTTACCTCCCTCGGTATCAAGAGAGAGAGGAAAGCGCTTACATATTCTGCACAGACTGTCGATGTGGCAAGGTTGACTGAATCGAGGGAACTAAACGCAATAAACTCTCTTCAGGGTAAAGTAGCAGGTCTTGACCTTGTAAGATCCAATGCAGGTGTAGGTTCTGCGTCAAGGGTGGTCCTCAGGGGGAACAGGTCAATCAGCGGAGATAACCAGCCGTTGTATGTAGTCGACGGTGTTCCGATACAGAACTCGATGTTCTTCACAACTTATGGTGAAGGTGGAGGTATGACTTCAAGTGACGGTATTTCAAACATCAACCCTGATGACATTGAAAGTGTCACAGTACTGAAAGGTCCGTCTGCAACAGCATTGTATGGTACACGTGCTGCTAACGGAGCTATCCTCATCACAACTAAAAAAGGTACATCCAGAAAAGGAATTGGAGTTGAATATGCTCTCAACTACAGTGTTGAAACTCCTGTTATCCTGACAAAATTCCAGAACGTATATGGACAGGGAGCTTCAGGCATCTATGCAAAGAACCAGGAATTTGAATGGGGTCCGAAAATGGACGGAACAATGGTTCAGCACTGGACACCCGATGTCAACTCTCCAAAATACGGAACAACCTATCCATTTGTTGCACATCCTGACAATTACAAGGATTTCTTCCAGATGGGGACCAACCTTACAAATACCATTTCTCTGACCAATGGAACTGACAATACACAGGTATATTTCTCTTATACCAACACTCTTTCAAAAGGTATTGTTGAGGGTAATGATCTCAGGAGAAATAACGTTAACCTCCGTATTAACTCCAAATTTGGCAAGAAGCTCTCTTTTGATTCCAAACTCACCTATTTTAACCAGAATGTACAGAACAGGGTATCAACCGGAGACGACTTCTCAAACCCGATGCGTGCTATTCTGCGTCAGCCAAGCAACATTTCTCAGGAAGAGGCTCAGACATTTGAATACTTCGATAATGCCGGTTTCAGGCTGCAGAACTATTGGAACCCTCACTCAAACGGAGGTGAAAACCCATGGTGGATCGTCAACAGGATACCTTATACTGAATCCCGCGACAGGGTTTTAGGCATGGCATCGCTGAAGTATGAAATCATCAACGGCCTCTCACTTCAGATCAGGTCGGCTATCGACTACTCAGGTGACAGGAACAGCCAGAACCGTTACAATGATACATACACTATCGCTGACCGTGGGAACTATATCACCAACAGCCTCACAAACTATGAGATGAACAATGATATCCTCCTGAACTACAACAAACCGTTAGGAGAGAACTTCTCATTAAATATATCTGCAGGTGGTAACATGCTTACTCAGCAGTGGTATGGGATGGGTACAAACAATACCTCCTTGCTGAAACCAAATCTGTTCACAATAACCAACGCAGGACGTCTTACAGCATCTGAATATGGAGCTACCAAGAAGATCAACTCACTCTATGGCTTCGCAACTGTTGGTTACAAGAATTACTTGTTCCTTGATCTTACTGCAAGGAATGACTGGTCGTCTACCCTTCCTCCCGATGCATGGTCATATTTCTATCCATCAGCAGGTCTGACCTGGGTAATTTCCGATATGCTTAAATCATCAATGCCTTCATGGCTTACCTTTGCAAAACTGAGAGCATCCTACGCCCAGGTGGGTAACGATACAGACCCATATCAGCTTAATCCTACCTTTAATTTCTATACAGGAGGAGCCAATGGTTATGCATCCAGGGGCGGAACCCAGCCGGCTACCGATCTGAAGCCTGAGATTACCACATCACAGGAATTCGGAGGCGATATCCGCTTCTTCCAGAACAGATTAGGATTGGATCTTACATGGTACAAATCAAACAGTAAGAACCAGTTGCTGAGCGTTAACGTTCCAGTAGCATCAGGTTACTATAACAAATTCATCAACGCCGGTAATATTCAGAACAAAGGGGTTGAGTTAACTCTTAATGCAACTCCCGTTAAAGGTGAATTTACATGGGATTTATCACTGAACTTTGCCAAGAATAACAGCCTTGTAGTGGAACTGGCTGAGGGAATGGAAAGGTATAATCTTACAGGCAGGCAGTGGATGACCACTACTGTAATCCAGGTTGGTCATGAGTATGGTGAGATCCTTACCAAAAAGTTCATCAGGAATGCTGAAGGTAAAGTTGTAGTCAACGGAACAACAGGTCTTCCACTGGTTACAGACGGACAGACTGAGTATGGAGGGACATACAACCCGGATTGGCTGGGTGGTATGACTAACACATTCACCTGGAAGGATTTTGACTTTAATTTTGCTATCGATTTCCGCCAGGGCGGTGTTATTTACTCATTTACCGAGGCTAACCTTGCCAGTGACGGTTACTCAGATTATACTCTCGATGGAAGAGACGGATTTGTAGTTGACGGTGTTGTTCAGACAAAAGATGCCGATGGCAATGTTATCAGCGAGGCTCCGAACACAAAACAGACAACTTCTGAAGCTTACTGGCAATCACTCGGCGGAAGAAACACCCCGACCGGCGAACCATTCGCATATGATGCTTCCAACTCAAGGTTGAGGCAGGCAGCTATTGGCTATACCAAGCGTTTTAAGAATGCTCCTATCAGCGCCTTAAGGATCTCAATTGAGGGAAGGAATCTCTTCTTCCTTTATAATAATGCTGGAAGAGTTGACCCGAACCTGTCATCCGGTAACACCAACGTTCAGGGGGTAGAAGGATTTGGTCTTCCATCAACGAAATCATTTGGAATGAACCTGAGAGTTACCTTTTAATTTATGTCCAAGCTTATAAAATACGTAATATGAAAACAAACAAATTTATTAATATCCTATTGTCCGGCCTGCTTGGTACATATCTGATCAGCGGCTGTACAAGTGATTTTGAGGAGATCAATACCAATAAAAGGGTATTGGCGGAAATCGACCTTGCGACGGTTGGTAACGTTTATGCCGGCGTTCAGTATGATGGTCTTATGAGTGGATGGAACTTCCAGATCTCACAAAACCTGTTTGCTGACCTCTATACACAGTACTATTCAAACTGGCAAACAAAATTCCAGACTGACCGTCATGTTCTCAACCGTGACTGGCTGGGACTTGCATGGGGCGGATTCTACGGTAACTCGGCAAAAAACCTTGCAGTTATCATGGAGAAGACTGATCCTGCAACAACTCCGGGTTATGAGAAGCAGTATGCACTTGCCCAGATCTGGAAAGTGTTCATCTATCAGCGCCAGACCGACTATTGGGGACCAATTCCCTATACACAGGTTAATAATGGCCAGAACAGTGTGGCTTATGACAAGCAGCAGGATATCTATGCTGACTTCTGGAGACTGCTTGATGAAGCAACCACAACACTGTCAGGCTATACAGGACAGAATGCATTCGGTACCAACGACCAGATCTATGGCGGATCAGTCGACAAATGGATCAAATTTGCAAACACTCTCAGACTGAGAGTAGCAATGAGAATATCCAAGGTGGATGCGGCCACTGCAAAGATACAGGCTGAAAAAGCAGTTGCAGCCGGTGTTATGGAATCAAATGCTGACAATGCCGTATTCAAAACAACATCAGGCGATGGCGGATGGAATCCGCTGCCTATCATGTTGCCATGGAACGAATTCCGTATGAGCGCCTCAATGGAGAGTGTTCTGAAAGGCTACAACGACCCGCGTCTTAAGGCTTACTGGAGACCGGTAGTTAAAAACCAGCAGGGTCAGGCCAATTCAGATCCTAACTTATTCAGAGGAATGAGAAACGGACTTTCAATTTCACAGATTTCAGACTCAACCCGCCATTATGATAAACTCTCAACAATGTCGGCAAGATGGAGCACCCCGGGTAACGAGTATTCTACTCCTATCGAGGTTATGCTTTCATCTGATGCCTACTTCCTGAGAGCTGAAGGCGCTTTGAAAGGATGGAATATGGGAATAACTGCTGAAGAAGCATATAATAAAGGTATTGAGATGTCACTTTCATACTGGGGAGCTGATGCTGCAACAATTGCTGCATACCAGGCCGGAACTACAACTCCTATCGCTCTTGATGATTTCAATAGCCCGCCTATGACTACTATCCCTGTTAAGTTCGGCGCTGATCCTGCAACACAACTTGAACAGATCATGACGCAGAAATGGATCGCTTTATTCCCCGACGGATGGGAATCATGGGCTGATGTCCGCAGAACGGAACTGCCAAAACTCTACCCGATCATTGTATCAGACAACCCGGATGTCCCGGTTGACAAGCTAATGAGAAGAGTTGGTTATGTTCCAAGCGAACTGTCAAGCAACGCAGATGCTGTTCAGGAAGCAATCAGCACTATGCTGGGAGGTCCTGACAATGCTGCAACAAGACTATGGTGGGATCCGGCTAAGTAGTAAGATTTCAATGATAAATAAAAATGGGGCTTCCGCGATGGAGCCCCATTTTTTTGTCATCCTGCTCTAAAGACTTGAACCTGTCCCCCGCTGGCGCGGATTTGCAATCCGTGCCAAAACAAATGAAGCAGGGACCATCTCCATCAAATAATCTTTATACTCGTTTTATAACTTTCCTTGTCTGACTATAATAACTCCGCCTGTTTAATTTCATACCAACCCGCTGGCGCGGATTTGAAATCCGCGCCAGCTGTTTACCTTCCCCGCAATTTGTAGGGACAGGTCGCGACCTGTCCCTACGGCTTTTTCTAAAACCTCTTAATTCGTAAAGAAGAATATCATCCCGACCGACGCTGCAAGAAGAAATATACTCATTGGCAGAGATAGTAAAAACCGCTGCTGCAATCCCATATCTTTTTCAGCCCATGTCAATTTAAGGTTCCTGAGGCTTAGATATGTCCCTGCAAGGATTATTAAACCCTGAAGCCAGGGTGTCAGCTCAGGCAAAAACTGATGCCATGGGATGTTGGAGGTTCCGAAAAAATCCCATCCCCATCCGAAGGGATCAGAAAGCGACTGGGCGATAAAAGTAACATTGACAAAAAGCATCGGGATCACAAAGGCAATCCACAAAGCCATTCCAAGCGGCAAAAGTACCCCGGCCGATCTAAGAAAAACCTCTCTCATAACTTTCTTTGTCTTAGAAGCCGTCCTGCCTGCAAGAGAAAGAAAATAAATTAATCCCGGGACAATTACGACTGCAACCAGATTGAGGATAATCGAATAAATGCCAAATAATCCCCAGTTTTCCTTATCGAGGATATTTACAAAATCCCTGACCACTGGCCAGTGGCCTTCATATAATATACTGTAGACTATTGCAAGGGTAAAGATAGCCATGGTAAGCCATGCCTCGCTAAGGCTGCGGGTACCAAGCTCCGATGCTGCAGGCCGCTTAATCAGGGCCACATTATTATACAGACAGCTTCTTGTGCATTCCAGGCATAAGCCGCAATCGGAGTTTTCCTTCATCTCTCCGACATTAATTCCATAAGGGCATGCCCACCCTTTTGGACTTCCCTTCTGACAATAATGAGGCTTGCATTCACTGCAGACCTTCATGGATTTGCTTCTCAGGGCTATAGGACTCATTCTTGAAAAGGGACCGACAAAAACACTTACAGGACAAACATACCTGCAGAATGCCCTTAATTCCCATATCATAGACATAAGTGTCGGAACTGTCAGCAGACCTATGACAGCAAGTCCTGATACCCTTGGATTCGCCACCAGAGTTGTCGAGAATGTTGCGAGGGCCAGAAAGACTATCAATCGAAGCCAGTCATTTCTCAGAAATTCGGGCCACTTCAGGAAAAGTCCTGAAAACTTATTGTTATATTCATTGGTCCTGCCCTTCTCAGGTGTAAAAAATGATCTCCTCTGGATTAAATCCCCGAACAAAGGCAGAGGACAGATAGTGCACCACACCCTTCCCAAAAATGGGGTAAGTATTGCAACGAGAAGAAAAAGCCACACTCCCCACATCAGCAATACCCCAAGATTTCTGCCCGACATAAGGGTACCGAACATGGAGGTAAGGATAACTACATATATCATAAGCATGGCCAGTATTGTAAAAATAGCCTGCGGCCATCTGGATGTTATAAGGTTCCTCAGTAGTCCCGACCTGGAAAGCAGATCGTCCTGATCAGAATAGTCAGATGAAGTAGCATGCTTTTCATACGGATACCTGAACATTCCAATAATCCAAAGGACAAAAATGGCTGCAGCGCTGCCCAGACAGAAAAGGAGCAGTGTGTTGGGGAGAATTACAAGTTTGCCCTGCTCGAAGGCATGCATTGGCCCGCACCACACATGACACCTGTAATTGCTTCTTGCCACAAGGTAATTCATGATACCTGCATGTTTTGCGGTAAAAGTGTACTCCCTGGTCAGGACAGGAGCAATGGTCGGATCACTGGTCTTAAAGACGGACACCTCATCACGTGCAGGACTGACCTTTGCGTCCATATCGAACTCCTCCAGAAAAAATGAATGCCCGGTATCATCAGTGGAGAATGTAAGGTGCAGCTTATCACCCCGGTTACACCTGATGACAGAAGGATTTTTACCATAGCGGAAACTGGTAATATGTATATGCCTGTCGGTGGGTGCTTTGGCAAAAAACTGACAGATAATTGCCGCAATTAATCCCGCGGCGATTACTACAGTAAAATTTAGGATTGCTCTTCTAAGATCTTTCATTATCTGATCGCAGTAAACATATACCTCCCACTGGCTGAAAAAAGGCGGCCGGAGAACTGGGGGTCATAATCCCTTCATTAATAATTATTGACTCAATAATAAATCCTGAAGAATGTTTTTATTAGTTTTACCATTCTTGTTGAGGGATCAAATAAATAACGATTTTATGAAAAACAATAATAATTCGGGTAAAAAGAATTCAAAAAAAATTAAAAATTTCATCCCTTTTTTTATTGTGGCGCTTGTTCTTTTCGGACTCCCCCTCCTATTCCTGAATTATCAGTCTAAAAAGAGCGGACTCAGCTGGAGTGAAACAATTAAGAGGATCACCTATCAGAACAGAGAAAGCAATGCCGACACGCTTAGCGTAAAAACCAGTATTACGGGTGAGAAGATTGATTTCCTGGTTCAGCAGCAGGTGGGTCAGCAGTTTACCGATCCTCCCCTGATTTCATTTGTTCAGGCCGCAGACCTTGACGGTGACGGTCTTATGGATATAATAGCCTGTGACTGCAAAAACAATAGTGTTTCATGGATAAGGCAGTATCCCGCAGGAACTTATACCGAAACGGTGCTGGCCGATGATCTGATCGCGCCGGCACACACACAGGTTGTTGATTTTGATAATGACGGTGACAAGGATATAATGGTTGCGGTTCTTGGCATGCTCTTCCCAAATAACGATAAAATAGGATCGGTAGTAATTCTTGAAAATACTGGAAGGAATGTTTTTAAAAAGCTTATCGCAGCTGAAAAAATTGCCCGCGTCTCTGATGTCAGGGCTGCTGACCTGGATGGTGACGGTGATATGGATCTTGCCGTAGCGCAGTTTGGATATGATGACGGGCAGACCAGATGGATCGAGAATACCGGCAGCTCGAAATTTGAAAGCCACATTCTGCAAAACCTGTCGGGACCTATTAATGCAGAAATTGTTGATATAGATAAGGACGGAGATCCCGATATAATATCTCTTGTAAGCCAGGAATGGGAGGAAATATGGTGCTATCTAAACGACGGAAAGGGAAACTTCCAGCCAAAGCTCCTGTTTAAATCCAGTAACCAGGATTTCGGTTCAAGTGCAATATGCATGTGTGATGCTGATCAGGATGGCGACCAGGATATTCTTTACACAAATGGTGATGCCTTCGATTATATCCCTCCAAGGGGAAGACCATGGCATGGGATCCAGTGGCTCGAGAACAATGGTGATCTTAAATTTGAATTCCACCGGATCTGTGATTTCATCGGAGTATCAAATATCAGACCTGTTGATGTGGATAATGACAAAGACATAGATCTCTTCGCCGTAAGCACTTTTAACCTTTGGGATAATCCTGAATCACAGAGCTTTATCTGGCTTGAAAACACCGGAAATATGCAGTACATAAAACACGATATTTCTAATACCCCGACTCATCTTATTTCACTGGATATCAGCGATTTTAACGGTGACGGGTCATCTGATTTCGTAACTGGAGGAATGCATACTTTCCCTCCCTTTGACCGTATGGGAAGAGTTACCCTGTGGCTGAATAACGGAAAACTAATTAAGGTTAAGGTCAAATAGAAGCCTGAGGAGGACAATTAATAATCAGCAGAGAAATTGTGGAATCTATTGCTTGTATTTCTGAAGGTCCTTCTGAAGATTATCAAGGATATCCTGCGGAACATTTTCATGCCTGGCCATTCTGATAGTTGTATCAAGGTATCTATAGGCGTTCGCTTTATCTCCAAGAGCCGCATAAGATTCTGATAGACACCGGCCTGCAGAAATAACAGTAAGCGGCGGACTTGATTTGTTTATGAATGCTCTTTCCGCATACACCTGGCCAGCAGTTATGTTTCTAAGCATTGGATCCGGACACATAACTAACAATGTTCCAAGTCTTTCCAAAGCATAAGGATCATTGGGAAAGTACTCCAGAGTTTTATAATAATGATTTATTGATTTCTCCCACATTTCCAGCTTCATTAACAGATCTCCCAGATAGCGTGCTGTTGCCCAGTCCTCAGGATTACCTTTGAAGGACAATTCATACATTTCCAGGGCCTTCTCATTATTACCCTCCTGTTCGAAAGCCTGCCCTGCCAGCTGAAGAACTTTGGGATTCGTTGGAAAGAGCTCCTTAAGTCTTGTCAGATAGGACATTGCTTTTTGCTTATCCCCTATCAGCAGCATAATGTACACTCCGTTAGTAAGGACTTTAAGATTTTCCTTTTTCTCTTCAACTAATTTGTTCATTAATAACGTGGCCTCTTGCTTCTTTCCTTCATTTCCCAGACATAAAACCTTAGCCAGCTTAATATCTATATCATCCGGCAGTAGCTTTGATGCCTGGTCATAATACGTCAACGCCTGCGAATACAGGCCCCTTTTCATACAAAGATCAGCCACCATCCTGATCTCGGTTATGTCATCATTAAAAAATTGAAGATGCTTATCAAGGCAGGGGAGAGCCAGCTTATTAAAACCTCTTGACAGATAGAGCTTTAGCGCTTTAGAAATAACATATTTATTATCAGGGATATTGATCAGTCCAGTACTCGCAAGTTCCAGGGCATAATTCGGATAGCCACCTTTATCGGCATCATCAACCTGCTTCAGAAGATAAGAATCAGAACATGACAGCCGTGACAGAATGTCTGCAAGCGTATCAACCGGCGGGGTAAATATCCTCAGGTCACCAGCCCGGGTCACATATTGTTTGCTCAGTGAATCATTTCCCTTCTGACTATAAACATTACCAAGCAGACGGTAAGCCTGACCAAATGTAAGCTGATCATGAATTATCTCTTTCAGCGTATTTTCTGCCAGATCAAGGCGTTGAGTATTCATGTAGATATTGGCCAGCTGGAACATTGCATATGTCTTCAGAGGGTAATTATCCCTCCTGGATGAATTTAAAGACGGATTTTTATCCACCGCCTGCTTAATAATTCTGTTATAAATACCCTCAGCTTTATCATTTTTACCCATTGACTGATATCCTTCTCCCAGATAATACCATGCAAGGTAGTTTTTTGGCCTTTTCCTGACTACCCGGGTGAAATTCTCAATAACTCCCGGATTATCCCCCATCTCCCTGTCAAGATATCCCAGAAAGTAGTACCATGCCCATTTCGTTTTGTTTTTCCTGATCGCAAGCTTGTAACAATCAGCAGCTTTATCATATAAAGCGGATGAATGGAAAACCATACCAAGTCTGCCAAGGTTCCTTGATGATGGCTTGGCATGAGCCACCTCCCATGCCTCAGAAATCTGCTCTTTGAGCTGAAGAGGCATCGATTGCATTTCCGGCAAAGGAGGAAGCTGGCTCCTGTATTTATTGTCTGAGATATATTTTCTAATCATTGTAAAGTTTTAATAACAAATCCTCCGTACGATTGCATTGTAATATTCACCGGCTTCGATAAGTCTATTTCTTTTTTTAAGAATTCTTTTTCCGAATCTGTAATAATTATATTTCTCGAGGAATTAAAAGGAGAAAGATTTAATACTATCGAACGTTCTGAGGCTTCGCCGTTAATGCCTGCAATGTACCACACATCACCTTTTCTTCTTGCCAAAACAACAAACTTTCCGGGAAATCCATCGATAAATTTTACATCATCCCAAGTTTCGGGTAAAGAACTCATGTATTCTTTAACATAATCTTTTTGCGCTGCCATACCGGTTGGAGTTTCGGCAATATGCTGAATACCTGAAGTAAAAATAACCGACAAAGCAATTTCAAATCCGGGTGTGGTTCTGCGGTTTATGTTTGGTATGCCTGAAAAATTCACAGGCGTAAAATCCATTGGATCAAAAAGATTTCTAGTGAAAGGAATGATTGTGCAATGTGAAGGTTGCTGATCTGCAAAGGACTGTCCAAAAGTAACATATTCTTCTCCTCTGATACCTTCCATACTTACTAAATTGGGATAAGTTCTGTACCAGCTTCTTGGAAAAGTGCAACCATGAAAGTTTACAGCAAGATTGTATTTAGCGGCATCTTTTAAAATGTCGATATAATATTTCATCATAGATTGCCCGTCGCCGCCAAAAAAATCTACCTTAATACCGCCAATACCCATGTCTTTTAAT
>Ga0208980_10001168_pt1 | contig 15693 bp, 11 predicted proteins | sample WetSurMetagenome_3_FD_187993 | JGI IMG/M metagenome (GOLD analysis project Ga0208980, IMG submission 187993) | Wetland microbial communities from Twitchell Island in the Sacramento Delta, sample from surface sediment Aug2011 Site A1 Bulk (version 2) | ecosystem: Environmental > Aquatic > Marine... | reverse complement strand
TCCCCATGCAAACATCTCATAGCTGAAAACCACAGCCCCCATCCTTGCCAGCATTGCACATCTGTATTGATGATCAGGACGGTAACGGCCATATTTGTTGGGATCATCACTGGTTGCATGACCATGAGTGCACAACACAGCAGGGAAAGGACCTTTTCCCTTAGCAGGCCTGTAAAGCGATCCGCACAGATAAACGCCAGGAATAGTCTCAATTGCCACATTTTCAACAGTATAACCATTCATTTTCCTTTTGGAAGTATAGATTGGATTAAGCGGGGTTTTCTTTGGCAAAGGATTCAGGTTCATCTGTTCAAGCATGCATTTTCTCAGTTCAGCCTTGCGCGATTCCCAGGCCGGCAGTGCCGGATAGCTGGCAAGAAGTTTTTCAAGGTGTTTTCTGCCTTCTTCAACCGGCCGTTCATAATAGGTGAATTTGTTGATCTGATATATTTTGTCGCCTGTCTCGGTAAATATCATATCTAAGGGGTAAAGGATATTCCTGAGGGTCTCTTCCGTGTCCGATCGGTAACGCCAGGAGGGATAAAGAACTTCTGCCTTCCTGACAAGATTTTCATCGTACTTCAGTTTAATATCATATCTTCTTTCGAGGTCATTAAGTACCTCTTTAAGAGGTTTTCTGTAGGTATCCTGTGGCAATTGATTAAAGGCTGCCATATTTGCAGACAGAAGGAAAACAAGGATAAGCAGACTATTTCTCATAATCTTAGTGTTATATTTTCAGCTGAATTTAAGAAGATTTTACTTACTTTTATTCGGGTCGTAAACAATTTAAATACTTTTTTGACATGAAAAGACTTATAATTTTTTCATCCTGCTTGTTTTTCTCAGTCTTTATTGCAACCGGGCAGAAAATACCAACCGGTAATCCTGCAGATTTTAAAGTTAAGACGTGCCTGCATTCAGTAAGTTATATGGGTATCTGGAGGGGACAGGCAACCCTGACGGTTGATGAATTCCTGCTGAAAGCAAAGGAACTTGGTTTTGATGGGGTGATGCTTGCCGCCAAACGGCCTCATGTTTCCATTCTTGATTACGATGATACAGCCCGTCAGAAACTGAAGGCAAGAATCAGGGAACTAGGTCTTGAGCTGGTTTGTCTTGCCGGATATTGCGATTTCACGGCCGGAGTTGACAAAGCAGGAATACCCAATGTCGAGATACAGGCAACTTATGTCGGTGAACTGGCACGTCTGGCAAAGGATCTCGGAACAAATATGGTAAGGATTTACACCGGTTATGAGCGTCCCGATGTCCCTTATGATAAGCAGTATTCAATGGTTGTTGAAGGTTTGCAGATGGCCGGGAAACTTGCTGGCAGATATGGTGTTACCCTGGCAATTCAGAATCATCACGACATAGCACTTCATCATGATGCAATGAAATGGCTTCTTGATGAGGTTAATCTGCCTAATGTCAAAGCAGCATTCGATTGCTGGTCACCGACGCTTGAAGGATTGTCATCCGAGGAGATTAAGCAGGCTATTTATACCATGAAGCCGTATATTGTTCATACCACTACAGCTGATTATGAAGAGCTTCCAAGGTTCAGATACGACCTGAACCACACAAATTATTTACCCCAGGAATCTCAGATGAGGGCTGTGCCGATGGGCGAAGGATTCCTTGACTACAAAACCTTTATTAATACCCTGAAGGAAATCGGATACCAGGGATACATCGCATATGAAATGTGTGAAGTACTGAAGGGAGGCGGTTCAATTGAAAACCTTGATAAAAGCGCGAAAGCCTTTCTCGAATATGTGAAGCAGTTTAAATAAAGGCGCAAAGGCTCAAGGGCTCAAGGGCTCAAGGGCTCAAAGGCATAAAGGCATAAAGGCATAATGGCGTTATTAAAGATCCCTTCACGGGAGAGCCTGCCGAGATCTGTTTGGGGCAGGGATGGGTTAATAAAAGACAAAAGACAAAAGTAAAATTCCTTTAATTCCCCTTTGAAGGGGGCTAGGGGGATGTAGGAGAAAAAGTTAATAGGTAAAAGCAAAATCCATTGGATACCCATATTACTGAACTTTGGAGCCGTTATACCTTTGATTTGCAAAAACCATATAATTGTTATATTCTAAAATGCTGATTTTCAATAATAAAGCTCTAAATTAAGTTATATTAGTGAAGATAATTCTTATTAATATATGAAGAAAAAAAGCACTTTTTGTTTGATATATTAAAAATATAAATACATTTGTCGTTCATTTTGTAACAAAATAGTGAGCAAAAGTTTAATAAATATTATCGCCCTCATCCTTATTATTGCCAAAAGCAAATGATCCGGGGATAATATGTAATAATATAAAAATACAGAAGCTTTCCGGATCGGTCGGAAAGCTTTTTTTTTATAAAGAATTGATGAGATGAAGAATCAGCTGAGAAGCTCAAGAACCATAACAGGAAGGAATATGGCCGGTGCAAGAAGCCTGTGGCGTGCCAATGGCATGAAGGAGGATCAGTTCGGCAAACCGGTGATAGCTATCGTAAATTCATTCTCACAATTTGTTCCGGGACATGTTCACCTTCATAATATAGGCCAGGTCATAAAAAAGGAGATTGAAAAGCATGGATTCTTTGCAGCCGAGTTTAATACAATTGCCATTGACGATGGTATTGCAATGGGTCATGATGGTATGCTTTATTCTCTTCCGTCAAGGGAAATTATTGCCGACAGCGTAGAATATGTATGCAATGCGCATCTTGCAGATGCAATGATATGTATTAGCAATTGCGACAAGATAACACCAGGTATGCTTATGGCATCCATGCGGCTGAATATACCTTCAGTATTTGTCTCCGGAGGTCCGATGGAGGCAGGCAGATACCGCGAAAAAAATATTGATCTGATTGATGCAATGGTATCTGCAGCCAACGATTCTGTAAGTGATAGTGACCTGTATGAAATGGAAATGTCGGCTTGCCCTACCTGCGGTTCGTGCTCCGGGATGTTTACAGCCAATTCAATGAACTGTCTGGTTGAAGCACTGGGTCTTGCATTGCCTGGCAATGGCACAATTCTGGCCACTCACTCAAACAGGCTGAAGCTTTTCGAAAAAGCTGCCTCTCTGATAGCAGCGCTTTCAGACAGATATTATAACAAAGGAGATGACAGTGTGCTTCCAAGATCGATTGCTACGCGCCAGGCATTTATAAATGCCATGTCGCTTGATATCGCTATGGGAGGATCGACAAATACAGTTTTGCATCTTCTGGCAATCGCACACGAAGCAGGTGTCGACTTCACCATGAAGGATATCGATGTATTATCACGAAAAATCCCGAACATCTGCAAGGTATCACCGAGTTCAGCCTATCATATTCAGGATGTTAACAGGGCTGGCGGCATTCTTTCAATAATGGGAGAACTCGAAAGAAATAATTTGATTGACACTTCCGTAAAACGCATTGATTATAAAACTCTCCATGAGGCTGTAGCTGACTGGGACATAATGAGCAGCGAATCCGGGGCTGAAGCATTAGATTTCTGGCTTAGTGCTCCGGCAATGAACAAAAACCTTGAGATGGGTTCTCAAAGCACTTATTACGACAAACCTGATACTGACAGGAAAAACGGATGTATAAGAAGCGTGCACAATTCTTATAATAAGGAAGGCGGACTGGCTGTACTTTACGGGAATATTGCCAAAAACGGATGCATCGTTAAAACTGCAGGAATAGATCAATCTCTTTTCAGGTTCAGGGGCCCGGCTGTTATTTTCGAATCACAGGAAGAGGCTGTCGAAGGTATTCTTGGCGGAAAAATTAAGGAAGGCGATGCAGTTGTCATCAGGTATGAAGGGCCTAAAGGAGGACCGGGTATGCAGGAAATGCTTTACCCTACCTCCTACCTTAAATCAAAGCTCCTGGACAAAAAGTGCGCATTAATAACCGACGGACGCTTTTCCGGAGGGACTTCCGGATTATCAATCGGCCATTTATCACCCGAAGCTGCAGCAGGAGGTGAAATAGCCATTCTTAGAACAGGTGACCTTGTTGAAATAGATGTAACAGATCGTAAGATAAATGCACTAATGTCCGATAGTGAGATTAATATCAGGCTTGATGAAGAAAAATCAAAAGGAGTGGATGCTTTCAGGCCATTAAAACGGAAGAGGATAATACCATCTTCACTGAAAGCTTATGCACTACTGGTTAGCTCGGCAGATAAAGGTGCTGTTAGGATGATATGAGATATACGGCATGCGGTGTGCGGTGCGCGAGGTACGAGGTTTAAGACAGGCAAAAATTCCCCCTTTGAAGAGCCTGCCCCGCCCAGGCGTGGGGGCTAGGGGGATGTAAAAGACAAAAGACAAAAGACAAAAGACAAAAGTAGAAAGTAAAATTCCTTTAATTCCCCCTTTGAAGGGGGCTAGGGGGATGTAAAAACAAAACATAAATGATATATTGTTCTTATGAAGGAAGACAAAGAAACGGTAAAAGCTCCGCAACAGACAAACGGGTTCGAGGAAATTTCGGGAGCTGAAGCACTTCTCCGATGCCTGATCGAAGAGAATGTGGATACGATATTCGGCTATCCGGGAGGTGCAATTATGCCTGTTTATGACAAACTGCTCGATTATGAAGGAAAGCTTAAACACGTTCTTACACGGCATGAACAGGGAGCTGCTCATGCTGCTCAAGCCTTTGCAATGGTGACAGGGAAGACAAGTGTCTGTTTTGCGACATCCGGACCGGGAGCTACAAATCTTATTACCGGCATTGCCAACGCGTATCTCGATTCTGTGCCGGTAGTCTTTATAACTGCCCAGGTGGTTTCAAACCTCATCGGAACCGATGCTTTTCAGGAAACAGATATACTTGGAGTTTCCATGCCAGTTGTAAAATGGAACGCACAGGTAAAGAAGCCAGAGGATATACCTGAGACAATTGCAAAAGCATTTTATATTGCCGGAACGGGACGGCCAGGGCCAGTTCTTATAGATATAACAAAAGATGCCCAGATTGAAAAACTGACATTTAAATATAAGAAATGTAATTACATAAGGAGCTACAATCCAAATATACCGCTGCATACAAAGGCGATCGAATCGGCAGCCATAATGATTAATCATGCGGAAAAACCAATAATCCTGGCCGGACATGGTGTTCTTATCTCAGGTGCTGAAAGCGAACTTCTTAAGTTTGCTGAGAAAACAGGAATTCCAGTAGCTCTGACATTGCTGGGACTATCGGCTTTCCCGTCAGGACACAGGTTATATGCAGGATATCTGGGGATGCATGGCAACTATGCTCCTAACATTCTTACAAATGAGGCCGATCTGATCATTGCTGTTGGAATGCGGTTCGACGATCGTGTAACCGGCAACCTTAAAAAATATGCTAAAAATGCCAGAATAATCCATATTGAAATTGATGAGGCTGAGATCAATAAGAATGTGATAGTAGATCTTGAAATAAACAATGATGCAAAAGAGGTCCTTAATCATCTTATTCCTCTTGTAAAAGAGAAGAGCTATCCGAGATGGATAAGGGAATTCAGGATTTGTGACAAGACTGAATATGAAAAGGTAATTAAAGAAGAAACCAGGCCGGAAGAGGGAAAGCTTAAAATGGGAGAAGTCGTCAGGCTTGTTTCTGATCTTACAAATGGAGATGCCATAATCGTTACAGATGTCGGACAGAACCAGATGTCGGTTGCCCGGTACTACAAGTTCATAAATCCTAACACTCTTGTAACTTCAGGTGGAATGGGAACAATGGGTTTCGGGCTCCCTGCTTCTATTGGCGCTAAAATCGGCAGGCCTGATAAACAGGTAGTAGCCTTTCTTGGTGATGGTGGTTTTCAAATGACAATTCAGGAACTTGGAACTATACTTCAATATAAGGTTCCGGTTAAAATCATTATTCTGAATAACAATTTTTTGGGAATGGTAAGGCAATGGCAGGACATGTTCTACTCAAAAAGGTATGCTTCAACTGAAATGGTAAATCCCGATTTTGTGAAGATAGCCAAAGGGTATAAAATACCTGCAGTAAGCGTGTCGGAAAGGAAAGATCTTAAAGAAACACTTATAAAAATGCTTGAGGCTAATGGACCTTACCTTCTGGAAATTAAAATCGACAAAGAGGCAAATGTTCTTCCGATGATTGAACCAGGCGCCTCGGTATCGGAAGTTACTTTGACATATAAGAAATAGGATACGCCCCCCTGCCCCCCTAAAGGGGGGTATATTTTGAGAAAGGAATTAGCCTCCCCTCCGGGGGAATGGAGGTGAAAAAAAAAGTTATTATGCAAAAACAGGAATATACAATTTCGCTTTTTACCGAAGATCATATCGGAATACTTAGCCAGATAACAATAATTCTGACCCGGAGGCAGATAAATATCGAAAGCATAACAGCTTCTGAATCTGCTGTGAAAGGAGTGCAAATGCTTACGCTGGTTGTTAAAACAACAGCTGAAATGGTCCAGAAAGTAGCCCGTCAGATGCAAAAGCTTGTTGATGTTCTGAAAGTGTTTGTCCATACTTCGGATGAAATAATTTACCAGGAAATAGCACTTTTCAAAGTAAAAACCAAAGGAATGATGGCAGGCAATATCATCGATCATATAGTCCGCACCCAGCATGCCAGAATTCTTGAGGTCTCGCCGGAGTATATGGTAATTGAAAAAACCGGACACAAAACTGAAATAAATGAATTGCTTCATCAGCTTGAACCCTGCGGAGTTCTGCAGTTTGTCCGTTCTGGAAGGGTCGCAATCACAAAGCAGGTCAAAGAGCTGAACACTTACCTTCAGGAGATGGATGAAGCAAACCAGTACAAACCTGATAATGTTGAAGCATTTAACTAATAGTCACCATCTGCATATGGTGGGCTGAAAAAAATAAATGAATAAATTAAACAAATAAAAACAATAACCATGGCAAAAATCGATTTTGGCGGAGTTCTTGAAGACGTTGTTACAAGAGCAGAATTTCCCCTGGCAAAAGCACGCGAAGTACTTAAGAACGAAACTGTTGCAGTAATCGGATATGGAGTGCAGGGACCTGCCCAGGCCCTGAATATGAAAGACAATGGAATAAATGTCATTGTAGGTCAGGCACCTGAGTTCAAAGCTGACTGGGATAAAGCGGTAGCTGATGGTTTTGTACCTGGTTTAACACTTTTCAATGTCGAAGAGGCAGCAACGAAAGGTACAATTATACAATATCTGGTATCAGATGCTGCCCAGAGAATTCTCTGGCCAAAACTGAAACCATGCCTTAAGAAAGGTGATGCACTTTATTTCTCCCATGGTTTTTCAATCACTTATAAGGAGCATACAGGTGTTATACCACCCGACAATGTTGATGTGATCTTGTGTGCACCAAAAGGCTCAGGAACCAGTGTAAGGAGAAATTTTCTCGCAGGTGATGGCATAAATTCAAGCTATTCGGTCTTTCAGGATTTCACGGGAAAAGCAAATGACCGGATCCTGGCACTGGGTATTGCAATCGGATCTGGCTATCTTTTCCCAACCACCTTCGAGATGGAGGTATTCTCCGATCTGACAGGAGAGAGAGGGGTACTGATGGGTGCACTGGCCGGCATAATGGATGCTCAGTATCAGGTACTGCGCAAAAATGGTCACTCTCCATCCGAGGCGTTTAATGAAACTGTTGAAGAACTAACCCAGAGCTTGATTCGTCTGGTGGACGAAAACGGGATGGACTGGATGTACTCTAACTGCAGTGCTACGGCCCAGAGGGGAGCTCTTGACTGGCGGCCAAAATTTAAGGCTGCTGTGCTTCCGGTCTTTGAAGATCTTTACAATAAGGTAAAATCGGGCGAAGAATGCGTTAGAGTCCTGCAGTCAACCGGTTCCTCAAATTATAAAGAGTTGCTGGATGCTGAATTAAAAGAACTTGGCAACTCCGAATTATGGAGAGCAGGCGCTGCAGTAAGGAAATTAAGGCCTGGCAAAAAATAGAAATTTTATAATTCATAAATAGTCAATAATGGAAGAAAAGGTAATTATTTTCGACACCACCCTCAGGGATGGGGAGCAGGTCCCGGGCTGCCAGCTGAATACAGTCGAAAAGATCCAGGTGGCACAGGCTCTTGAAGCTCTTGGTGTCGATGTTATTGAAGCTGGCTTTCCAATTTCAAGTCCTGGTGATTTCAGGTCTGTGGTTGAAATTTCCAGGGCTATCTCAAATCCAGTCATCTGTGCCCTGACAAGAGCAGTAAAGAAAGATATTGAGGTAGCTGCTGAAGCCTTGCAGTACGCAAAAAAGAAAAGGATTCATACAGGCATCGGGACATCTCCTTTTCATATCAAATACAAAATCAAAACCACACCCGAGGAGATACTGAAAAGGGCCGTTGATGCAGTAAAATATGCCCGCAAATTTGTCGATGATGTGGAATTTTATGCTGAAGACGCCGGAAGAAGTGAAAACGATTATCTGGCAAAGGTTATAGAGGCAGTAATAAAGGCCGGGGCAACTGTTGTTAATATTCCTGATACCACAGGATATTGCCTGCCTGAAGAATATGGTGAAAAAATAAGGTATCTGAAAGAGAATGTTTCAAATATTGACAAGGCAGTAATCTCAACGCATTGCCATAATGATCTTGGAATGGCGACTGCCAACACAATCATGGGTGTGAAAAACGGAGCAAGGCAGGTGGAAGTGACAATGAACGGAATTGGCGAACGTGCAGGCAACACATCTCTTGAGGAAGTGGCAATGATACTTAAAAGCCATCATTCACTTAATCTTAAAACAGAGATTAACTCCAAGCTTATATTCAGCACAAGCCGGCTGGTTTCGACTCTGATGAGCATGCCTGTGCAGGCAAACAAGGCAATCGTTGGAAGAAATGCCTTTGCACACTCCTCTGGGATTCACCAGGATGGTGTGCTTAAGAACAGGGAGAATTATGAAATAATCGATCCTCATGAAGTAGGGATAAAAGAATCCTCAATCATACTTACTGCACGAAGCGGGAGAGCAGCCCTTAATCATCGGCTTGAATCCCTTGGTTATAATTTCGGCAAGGAAGAACTTGATGATATCTATCACCGGTTTCTTATTCTGGCCGATAAGAAAAAAGATATCAATGATGAAGATCTGAGAATCCTTTCCGGAGAAGTCTTTTCAGGTGAGAAAGCCATGAAGCTCGAACTTCTTCAGGTGACATGCGGAAAATCAGCTATCCCGGTTGCAACTGTCGGAGTAAGGATTAACGGCGAGATACATTCATCGACAGCTTCCGGTAATGGACCAATCGACGCTGCATTTACAGCAGTGAAACATCTTATCAGTAAAACGGTCCATCTCGAAGAATTTCTTATTCAGGCAATTACAAAGGGAAGTGACGACATCGGGAAAGTACATATCCAGATTGAGCACCAGGGTAAAATTTATTATGGATTCTCGGCAAACGTTGATATTATAACTGCTTCGGTTGAGGCATTCATTGATGCAATTTCAAAAATAAAGTAACCCCCCTGCCCCCCTAAAGGGGGATTAAATCGATGCACATTATTAGCCCCCCAACAGGGGGGTTGGGGGGTGAAAGAACAAAATGGAATCTATTAATAACCAGGAAAAAAATTTGATGGAACCAAAAACACTTTTTGATAAGATATGGGATTCACATGTGGTAAAATCGATTGAGGGAGGACCGGATGTCCTCTATATCGATCAGCACTACATTCATGAAGTAACCAGCCCTCAGGCATTTAATGGTTTGAAGCAAAGGGGGATTCCTGTATTCAGACCTGAAAAAACACTTGGAACTGCCGATCATAATATCCCTACAATAAATCAGGATAAACCAATCAGAGATGAGTTGTCAAGAAATCAGGTTGAAAAGCTTGCAGAAAACTGCAAAAAATACGGGATTGAATATTTCGGTCTTAACCACGCGAAAAATGGAATAGTCCATGTAATTGGGCCTGAACTTGGATACACCAGACCCGGCATGACAATAGTCTGTGGCGACAGCCATACCTCAACCCACGGCGCTTTTGGTGCCATAGCTTTTGGAATAGGAACGAGCGAAGTGGAGATGGTTCTGGCCACACAGTGTATTCTTCAGCCTAAGCCCAAAAAGATGAGGATCACAATAAACGGGAAGCTGCACAAAGGAGTGACTTCAAAAGATGTGATAATGTATATCATTTCACAGGTCTCGACTGGTGGGGCAACCGGCTATTTTGTTGAATACACCGGTCCGGTTATTAAAAGTCTTTCAATGGAAGGCAGAATGACAATATGCAATATGAGTATCGAGATGGGAGCACGTGGAGGATTGATAGCTCCTGATGAGGTAACCTACAAATACCTCAAGGACCTGCCATATTTCCCTGAAAGCTTCGACTGGAATTCCCTGCTTCTGAACTGGAAAGAGATGAACACCGATCCGGGAGCCGAATTTGACCGTGACCTGGAGTTTAACGGTGATAATATAAAGCCTATGATCACATTCGGTACAAACCCGGGAATGGGAATGGCCATAGATGATACTATCCCTACTACTGATGACATAAGCAGTGAGGTATCAGCTTCATTTCTCAAGTCGCTTAACTATATGGGATTTGTCCCCGGAATGAAACTTCTTGGACAGCCGGTTGATTATGTTTTCCTGGGGAGCTGTACAAACGGAAGAATCGAAGATTTCAGATCTTTTGCACAGCTGGTAAAGGGGAGAAAAAAAGCTCCAAACGTCACAGCACTTATAGTACCGGGATCAAAAGCTGTCGAAAAACAGGTGATAGATGAAGGATTGGATAAAATACTGAAAAAAGCAGGTTTTGAACTAAGACAACCGGGATGTTCCTCGTGCCTGGCTATGAATGAAGACAAGATACCGGCCGGGAAATATGCTGTTTCCACATCGAACAGGAATTTTGAAGGACGACAGGGACCTGGCGCCAGAACATTGCTTGCCAGCCCTTTAACGGCAGCAGCCGCGGCTGTTTCGGGAAGGATAAGCGATCCTCGCGAATTTATTGATTAGATTACAAAAATATATACCTGAAATGGCAAAAGAGAAATTCAATATTCTGGATTCTACCTGCATCCCTTTACCATTGGAAAACGTGGACACCGATCAGATAATCCCGGCAAGATTCCTCAGTGCAACGACAAGAGAAGGCTTCGGGGAAAATCTGTTCAGAGACTGGAGATATAATAAATCAGGAAATAAGAACATGGATTTTGTTCTGAATGATAATAAATACAGTGGAAAAATTCTGGTTGCAAGCAAAAATTTCGGAAGCGGATCAAGCCGTGAACATGCCGTCTGGGCAATATATGATTATGGATTCAGGGCTGTTGTATCAAGTTTTTTTGCTGACATTTTTAAAAACAATGCACTTAACAATGGTTTGCTGCCGGTGGTGGTACCTGAGAAATTTCTTCAGAATCTTCTCAGCCTTATCAAAAGGAAACCTGATTCACTGGTAAGAATTGATCTTGAGAAACAGTCATTTACACTCCTCCCTACCGGAGAATCAGTAATGTTCGAAATTAATCCTTATAAGAAGGAATGCATGTTGAAGGGACTCGATGACATTGATTACCTGCTCAGTATAAAGGATCTGATAACTTCATTTGAAATTAATAAAAAGAGGGAAAATGAGAATTGAAATTATGGATACAACCCTCAGGGATGGTGAACAGACACAGGGTGTTTCCTACTCGCCTCTCGAAAAGCTCCATATAGCTACTCTGCTGCTGAAGGATGTCCGGGTTGATCGTATTGAAGTTGCCTCTGCACGAGTTTCTTCAGGCGAATTTGTTGCTCTGAGAAAAATTACGGAATGGGCAAGACAGAATAACCTTCAGTCGAAAGTAGAGGTTCTCGGTTTCGTCGACGGGGAGCAATCTTTGAACTGGATACATAATGCCGGAGGGAAAGTGATCAATCTTCTTTGCAAAGGCTCCCTGCGTCATCTTGAGAAGCAGCTTCGCAAAACACCCGAACAGCATGTGTACGATATCGGGGACATTATTAAAAAAGCCAAAGAACTTGATATACAGGTTAACATATATCTTGAGGACTGGTCAAACGGAATGATAAATTCTGAAGATTATGTGTTTTATATGGTTGACAATCTAAAAGATCAAAGTATTTCACGATTCATGCTGCCTGATACTCTTGGCATCTTAAATCCTGATCAGACTTTTTCGTTCTGTAAAAAAATGATCGACAAATATCCCTCTTTGCATTTTGATTTCCATCCGCATAACGATTATGACCTCGCTGTGGCAAATATTTTTTCAGCAGTCAGGGCCGGTGTAAAGGGAGTTCATACCACCATAAACGGACTTGGTGAAAGAGCAGGAAATGCGCCCCTTTCAAGTGTAATCGGTGTATTGCATGACCAGCTTAAGGTTGAAACAGGTATTGATGAATATGAAATTACAAAAGCAAGTAAAATCGTAGAAACCTTTAGCGGGATAAGGATCCCTGTTAATAAGCCGGTTATCGGTGAAAATGTTTTTACCCAGACTTCGGGGGTTCATGCAGACGGCGACACTAAGGATAATCTGTATTACAACAATCTGCTTCCGGAGAGATTCGGAAGGAAAAGGAAATATGCCCTTGGCAAACAGTCAGGGAAAGCGACTATTAAGAAAAATCTTGAAGAGTTCGGACTTGACCTTAACCCTGAATCCCTTGCAAAGGTCACGCAGCGAGTGATTGAACTTGGTGACAAGAAGGAAAATGTAACAACCGAGGACCTTCCGTTCATAATATCTGATGTGCTGGGAAATGATCCGTCCGATTATAAAATATTCATTAAGAACTATTCTCTTTCACTCTCATACGGATTGAAGCCTTTTGCAAGTGTCCAGATCGAAATAGACGGAAACATTTACCAGGAGACATCATCGGGTGATGGTCAATATGATGCATTCATGAAAGCCCTGAGAGTTATATATGACCGACTCGGCAAAGAGCTTCCTACCCTTACAGATTATGAGGTCTCAATACCTCCGGGAGGGAAAACCGATGCCCTTGTTGAAACAGTAATTACCTGGAATTTCAATAACAGGGAGTTCAGAACAAAAGGACTGGATGCTGACCAGACAGAATCGGCTATAAAGGCAACTGAAAAAATGCTGAATATTGTTGAGAACAATGAAATAAGAATTGGTAACAAAATAATAGCTGACAACTCACATGTATAATAACATCTAATAATGATCCTATGAATAAATCATACAATATTGCCGTAATACCAGGGGATGGTACGGGACCTGAAGTTGTGAGGGAAGGCCGTAAAGTACTAAGTGCGGCTGCAAAAAAGTTCGGTTTTAAAATCAATTATGAAGAATTCGATTTTGGAGGGGACAGGTATCTCCGGACCGGAGAAGTGTTGCCTGATTCGGCGCCGGAGCAGCTGAAAAAGTTCGATTCAATATTCCTGGGCGCAATAGGACATCCTGATGTTAAGCCCGGTATTCTTGAAAAAGGGATTCTGCTAAGGCTTCGTTTTGAGCTCGATCAGTATATTAATCTCCGGCCTATTAAGCTGTATCCCGGAGTGGCCACTCCGCTTAAGGATAAGGGTCCGGAACATATAGATTATGTGGTTGTCAGGGAAAACTCAGGTGATGTTTACACGGGCAGCGGAGGTGTTACTATGAAAGGAACGCCTCATGAGGTAGCAATTCAGAATATGGTTTATTCACGGATGCAGGTGGACCGCTGCCTCAGATATGCCTTTGAGTACACCAGGAAGCGAAACAGGAGAAAGACCCTGGCTCTCTGCGGAAAGACCAATGTACTGACTTATGTATTTGATCTTTGGGAAAGGGCATTTCATGAAATAGGAAAAGCAGAATATCCCGATATTACCCGCGAATATTATCATGTGGATGCAACCTGCATGTGGATGGTAAAAAATCCTGAATGGTTTGATGTAATTGTCACTACCAATATGTTCGGGGATATAATTACCGATCTTGGCGCCATCACCCAGGGGGGAATGGGAATTGCAGCTGGCGGAAACATTAATCCTGAGGGTGTTTCAATGTTTGAACCAATTGGCGGTTCAGCCCCGAAATATACTGGCAAAAATGTGATCAATCCGCTGGCTTCAATTGCCTGCGGCGCGATGATGCTTGAGCATCTCGGAGAAGAAAAGGCTGCCCATGCTGTTGAGAATGCCATTATGGATGTAACTGCCAATAAGCTTAAAGATCTTGGAGCCGGCAGAATGGGATTTTCAACCACGGAAGTTGGTGATCTTGTAGCAGATCGAGTATAATAGCTGGCCGTTATTGGCTCCGATTCCCCTGACATTTAAGGGCGTAGTAAGTTTTAAGAAGAAAATAATGACAATTATTAAAAAATTATTACCTTTGTATTGAATTTTTTAAGAAATGTACCCTAAAAAATTACATCATCATCATTTTCACTCTTGCTTTCAGGCGAGCTGAAATTGATATGAAGCATTTTAATAATATCATAAACCCGTCTGAGCATATCTGACGGGTTTTTTATTCCCGGCAGGTTTGCTCAGTCCAAAAAAAGAAGAAATGAGTAATCTGAAAATTGCAATCCAGAAAAAAGGCAGATTAAGCGAAAATTCGCACAAATTGTTGGAAGAGTGCGGAATAAAATTTTCAAACGGAGCTGATGTCCTTAAAACATGTGCAACAAACTTCCCTGTTGAGATCTTGTTTCTCAGAGATGACGATATACCCCAGTATGTCGAGCAGCAAGTGGCCGATATTGGCATTCTCGGAGAAAATATGGTATTCGAAAAGAACAAGGATGTCGAAATCCTTGAGCAGCTTGGCTTCGCTCATTGCCGTCTCTCCTGCGCCATTCCAAAAGAAGAATCTTTCACGGGACCTGAATATTTCATGAATAAAAAGGTGGCGACCAGCTACCCCAGGCTTCTTAACAACTATCTGAAAGAAAATAATATAACAGCCGAAATCGAAGAGATAAGCGGAAGTGTGGAGATTGCACCGGGAATCGGATTGGCTGATGCAGTCTGTGATATTGTTAGCTCAGGCAGCACACTGATGACCAACGGTTTGCGTGAAGTCGCAACTATTCTGAAAAGCCAGGCAGTTATAATCGCAAATAAAAATCTGGATGCCGGGAAACAGGTTATCCTGGATAAGCTTCTGTTCAGGATCAGGGCTGTAAAAAACGCCAAAGAGAATAAATACATCCTTCTTAATGCCCCACTGGAAGCACTTGATCAGATATGCCGGATCCTTCCCGGCATGAAAAGCCCAACAGTCCTTCCCCTTGTTGAAAAAGGATGGTGCAGCATTCATTCGGTTGTCAAGGAGGATGAGTTCTGGGAAAGAATAAACCAGCTGAAAAATGCAGGAGCCGAAGGAATTCTGGTAATACCAATAGAAAAGATGATACTATAATGATATAATAATGATATAATAATGATATAATAATGATATAATAATGATATAATAATGATATCATATTGATATCATAGTGATATCATAGTAATATCATATTGATATTTAAATTATGGTAAAATTATATAATAATGTTGTTGTGAAAATTATTGAATATCCACGTAAGGAAACATGGGAGGCCCTGTGCCAGAGACCACAGTTAGACAGGCCGGGACTTGAAGATGTTGTTGCAGGGATTCTGGGCAAAGTAAAAAATGAAGGCGATCAGGCGCTGTTTGAATTGACAGAAAAGTACGATGGTGCA
>Ga0208980_10001167_pt1 | contig 15716 bp, 11 predicted proteins | sample WetSurMetagenome_3_FD_187993 | JGI IMG/M metagenome (GOLD analysis project Ga0208980, IMG submission 187993) | Wetland microbial communities from Twitchell Island in the Sacramento Delta, sample from surface sediment Aug2011 Site A1 Bulk (version 2) | ecosystem: Environmental > Aquatic > Marine... | reverse complement strand
ATCGCGGAGCTCCAGGGTGTCATCACTTCGGACCCGGAATTCTCGCTCACATATCAGTGGCTGGCCCTGAACTACCAGGCCAAGGGGATGTGGGAGCTGGCCATCATCTCGAGCCGGAGATCCGCCGAGTTGACCGGTTCCGCCTTTGGATTGTGCTTGGTGGGATCGAGTTTCGCCCTGGCCGGTCGGCCGGCCGAAACCCACCATGTCCTCGAGCAGATGGACGCAATGTCGAAAGAACGTTTCGTAGGCTCGCTTTGGTATTCGATCGTTTGGCTGGCCCTGGGCGACAAGGTCAAGGCGTTAGAGTTTCTCGAGAAGGCCCATCAGGAACGTGAATCCGCCCTGGCCTTTCTCGACGTCTGGCCGATTTTCGACGCTATCCGCTCGGAGCCGCGATTCCGGAACTTGCTCAAGGAGCTCGGGCTCGGGCAGTGAGTGCAAACGCGAATCCCAAGCCATTGCTTGGCATTCCCCGAGCACAATTCTGAGTACACCTTCCAAAATCGGTCTTGTAATTCGTTCATCCTACAGCAATTAGGGAAGTAGTCCAGCTGCCTTCTAAGCAGCGGGTCGGGGGTTCGAGTCCCTCCAGGTGCGCTCTCATATTCCCCGAGAAATTGGCCATTTGGCCAGCGTCTCCGGTGCCCTAAAGTTGTCGCAAATTTATACACCCTCACACCGTTTTAGACATCCAATGAGCACAACTTCAGCACAGAGCGAGCCCCCCTCGCGAAACCATGCCCGTCATCCTCCAACCGTGTGACCTGAACCCGGATCCCGGACCAATCTATGGGAGCCGATCACGAGGTCAAAGCTCTTCGGGCTAGAGCCGTAGCCCCCGTCAGGGCGGAGTGAGGATGGAGGCCGGCACCGTCTCCCGGCAAAATTCTTGGATTTTTGTACTTGGACAGGCGGATCCCCTGGCGATCGTCCATTCCGGCCGGAGGTTTGCACTTGAAAAATTCGGCGCAGTGATGTTTATTTATCATAATCAAACCTGCACATTACGCTCCGGCCAGGCATATGGGTTGGCTATAGGAGGCGATTATGAAAAGAACGCGCTCTCTTTACTTTGTATTGTTGCTGCCGGGGCTTCTGTTCGCCCAGGACGACACCTTGCGCCTGGGCGACCTTCTCAAACAGGCAATGGAGAGGAACCCGAAGATCAGGTCAGTAGGATTCGAGGCCAGCGCGATGTCCTCCCGTATCCCCCAGGAACAAGTTCTTCCCGATCCGATGGTCGGTCTCGACCTAAAAAACATGGGTTTTCCGGAATTCACCTATGGCACTTCGGAAATGAGCGGGATCGGCATCTCATTTTCACAGGCCATTCCCTATCCCGGCAAGCTCAAGCTCAAAGGCGAGATCGCCGGGAAGGCCTTCGAAAGGCAGAAGGAGGTTCAGAGCTCGGTCGTTCAGAGCGTCCTCAAGGACATCAAAACGGCGTATTTCGAGCTCTATGCGCTTCATAAATCCATCGCCATTCTCAGCGAGCAGAGAGCCCTCCTTGAAAAAGCTCTCGAACTGACCGAGACGAAGTACTCCGTCGGGAACGGTGTCCAGTCGGATGTCCTGAAGGCGAAGGTCGAGATCTCGAGGATGGACGAGATGATCACGCCAATGACGGAAATGATAAGATCGCTGGAGGCCCGGATCAATCTACTCCTGGATTTCCCCCCGGACAGACCCCTGGGGATCCCGCAGGACCAGCATGTCGAGAACCTGCCCCTGTCGCTAGAGGACGCCAAGAATGCCGCGGCAGAGAGTTCCCCTATGATCAAAGAAGCCTCCCTGATGGTCGAGGAGGGCTCAAAGATGGTCGATCTCTCCAAAAAAGAGCGTTCTCCCAATTTCGTCGTCGGGGGTGGCTGGGAATTCAAGGGCAGTCTGCCCAGCATGTGGGAGGTCATGGTGGGATTCGAGGTCCCGCTCTATCGTAAGAACAAACAGAACAAAATGCTCGAGGAGTCGGTCGCCCGCCTCGAGAGTTCAAAGAGCGGTCTCGCTTCCACGAAGAACGACGTAATCTTCATGGTCACCGAGGATTATCTCAAGGCCCGGTCGGCCGAGAGCCTGATCAAGCTCTATAGGGAAAAGATCATTCCGCAGGCCTCCCTGACCGTGGAATCGTCGTTAGCCAGTTACCAGGTCAATAAAACCGATTTTCTGGCGCTGCTGGCCGATATCAACACATATTTTTCCTACCAAATGGCTTACTACAAGGAGCTCGCGGGACTTTGGAGCTCGGTCGCCCGGCTGGAAGAATACACGGCAAAAGGGATCGTGGAATGGGGAGGGAAGAATGAAGATCAAAACTAGGATCGTTGTCATATGTCTGGCGGCCCTCGGGGTCATTCTCTATGTGTCCTGCAAGGGAAGAAGCGGAACGGCCGCATCGGCCGGGACGCCGGGACATGAGCATGGCCAGACGGCGCCGGCGAAGCCCGCCCCCACGAAGAAGACGATGTACCGCTCCACAATGATGCCCAACGAGGTCTCCGACAGGCCGGGTAAGGACTCGATGGGCATGGAGATGGTCCCGTTCGAGGTCGAGGAGAGCGGAACCGTCATCGAAGTCGGAGGACGGATCCAGGTCAAGATCAGCGCGGAGCGGCAGCAGCTCATCGGCATCAAGACGGCGGTCGTGAAATCGCAGCCCATCCATAAACTCATCAAGGCGGTCGGCCGGGTGGATTATGCCGAGCCCAACATCTCGATCGTCAACCTCAAATTCGACGGCTGGATTGAAAAGCTCTTCGTGAATTCTACGGGCCGGGCCGTTCGGAAGGGCGAGCCCCTTTTCGACATTTACAGCCCCGAGCTTGTCTCGGCCCAGCAAGAGTACATCATCGCCCTCAAAGCCGGCGCGACGCTCGGCGAGTCCTCGTCTCTCCTCAAGTCTGCGCGGGAGAAGCTGAGGCTTTGGGATATCGCGGACAGCCAGGTCGAAGAGCTCGAGCGAACCCGGCAATTCAAGAAGACCGTCACGGTCTATTCGCCGGGGCCTGGAATCGTGGTCGAGAAGAACGTCCTGCAGGGGCAAAAGATCATGGCCGGGGAGAACTTGTATAAGATCGCCGATCTTTCCCGGGTTTGGATCCTCGGCGAGATCTATGAGTATGAACTGCCCTTCATCAAACTGGGGCAAGAAACGAAGATCTCCCTCTCCTATTATCCAGGAGAATCTTTCGCAGGGAAGATCATTTATATCTATCCCTATCTCAAGCCCGAAACGCGTACGAACCAGGTTCGGATCGAAGTCGCGAATCCCGGGCTCAAGCTCAAGCCCGAGATGTTCGCCAACCTCGAGATCCATGTTGACTACGGCACGAGGCTGACCGTCCCCGTCGACGCCGTCCTGGACGCCGGCGTATCCAGGATCGTCTTCGTGGCCAAGGGGGACGGATATTTCGAGCCCCGGGAGATCAAGCTCGGCGTCAAGGGCGAGGACATGTTCGAGGTCCTCGACGGGCTTGTCGACGGCGAGAACGTCGTCACCTCCGCCAACTTCCTCGTCGATTCCGAGTCGAGCCTCAAGGCCGCCCTCAACCGGATGGTCAAGCCCGCGGCGGGAGGCAAGTAGCATGATTGAAAAGATCATCGAGTTCTCGGCGAAAAACAAGTATATCGTTCTCATCTTCGTCGCCGCGGCCATCGTCGGCGCGGTTTACGCCATCCGGAATATCCCCCTCGACGCCATCCCCGACCTCTCCGACACCCAGGTCATCATCTATTCGAGGTGGGACCGGAGCCCCGACGTCATCGAGGACCAGGTGACCTATCCGATCGTGACGTCCATGCTCGGAGCGCCCAAGGTCAAGGCCATCCGAGGTTACTCCGACTTCGGGTTCTCCTATGTCTATGTCATTTTCCAGGACGGGACGGACCTCTACTGGGCCCGCAGCCGGACCCTGGAATATCTGAGCAAGATCACGCCCAGGCTCCCGCAAGGTGTCCAAACCGAAATGGGGCCCGATGCGACGAGCGTCGGGTGGGTCTATCAGTATGCCCTTGTCGACAAATCGGGTCAGAACGACCTAGCCCAGCTCCGGAGCTTTCAGGACTGGTACATGCGGTATTGGCTCCAGGGCGTCCCCGGGGTCGCGGAAGTCGCGTCCGTCGGAGGCTTCCAGAAACAGTATCAGGTCAACGTCGACCCCTACGCCCTCCAGGCTTACAACATCCCCCTCATGACCGTCATCGAGGCCATCCGGGACGGGAATAACGACGTCGGCGGTCGGTTGGTGGAGTTCACCGGTAAGGAGTACATGGTCCGGGGACGCGGCTACGCCAAGTCGATCAAGGACATTGAATCGATCGTCGTCAAGAACGACATGAGCGGGACCCCCGTCCTCATCAGGAATGTCGCCCAGGTTGTCCTGGGCCCTGAGATCCGGCGCGGAGTTGCCGACCTCGATGGCGAGGGCGATGCCGTCGGCGGCATCGTCATCATGCGTTCGGGCGAAAACGCCCTGAATGTCATCAACCGGGTCAAGGACAAGCTCAAGGAGATTAAGCCGTCCCTGCCCCCGGGAGTCGAGGTCGTGACGACCTACGACCGCTCGGAGCTGATCAACCGCTCGATCGAAACGCTCCGGGGTCAGCTCGTCGAAGAAATGATCATCGTCAGCATCGTCATCCTGCTCTTCCTCTGGCACCTCCCCTCGGCCGTTATCCCGATCGTGACGATCCCGATCTCGGTCCTACTCGCGTTCATCCCCCTCTACGGCATGAAGCTGACGTCCAACATCATGTCCTTGTCCGGGATTGCCATCTCTATCGGCGTTCTCGTCGACGGGGCCATCGTCGAGGTCGAGAACGCCTACAAGAAGCTCCAGCTCTGGCAAGACGGAGACCGAAAGGGTGATTATCACGTCGTCCGGCTGAACGCTCTCAAGGAAGTCGGGCCGTCGGTCTTCTTTTCGCTTCTCGTCATCGCCGTCGCGTTCCTTCCCGTTTTCACGCTCGTCGATCAGGAAGGGCGGCTGTTCAGGCCGCTGGCCTACAGCAAGAATCTGGCTATGGCCATCGCCGCCATCCTGGCCATCACGCTCGACCCGGCCATGCGTATGCTCTTCACCCGCATGGACTACAAGCATTTCAAGCCAAAGTGGCTGTCGAGGATCGTTAACACGTTCACAGTCGGCAAGTATTACCCCGAAGAAAAGCATCCGATCAGCAAGATCCTCTTCCGGATCTATGAGCCTGCTTGCAGGTTCGTCCTCAAGTACCGCAAGGCCACGATCGCCGGGGCCCTTATCCTGATGGCCGCGACCGTGCCGATCTTCTTCAAGCTGGGATCGGAGTTCATGCCCCCTCTCAACGAAGGGACGATCCTCTACATGCCGACGACCCTGCCGGGGATCTCGGTGACCGAGACCCAGAACCTCCTCCAGACAATGGACAAGGTTCTCAAAGCGACCCCCGAGGTCGAACGCGTCTTCGGCAAAGCGGGCCGGGCCGAGACTTCGACCGATCCCGCGCCGTTCAGCATGATGGAGACGACCATCGTCCTGAAGCCGGAGAGCGAATGGCGGTCGGTCAGGCGCTGGTATTCGTCTTTGCCGCGGTTCCTCCAGAGGCCGCTCAGTCATATCTGGCGAGGCCGCATCACCTGGGAGCAACTCGTCAACGAGCTCGACCAGAAGATGCAGTTCCCAGGTGTTTCAAACGCTTGGACGATGCCCATCAAGGCCAGGATCGACATGCTGACGACGGGCGTGCGGACGCCGATCGGCATCAAGGTCTACGGGGCGGACCTGAAGGAGATCGAAAAGATCGGGACGAGCCTCGAGACCATCTTGAGAGACGTTCGGGGGACAAGGAGCATCTTCGCCGAGCGCGTGACGGGAGGCTATTTTGTCGACTTCGATATCCGCCGAGAGGATATCGCCCGCTATGGGCTGACCATCAAGGAAGTCGAAATGATCATCATGTCGGCGATCGGAGGGGAGCCTGTGACGACGACGGTTGAGGGTCGCGAGCGATATACGGTGAACGTCCGGTACGCCCGGGAGCTCCGAGACGATCTGGATAAGCTCCGCCGCGTGCTCGTCCCGACGATGTCCGGCGCCCAGATCCCGCTCGAACAACTGGCCGATATCCACATGACGCTCGGACCGTCCATGCTCCGGGATGAGAACGCCATGCTGGCCGGGTACGTCTATGTCGATATCACGGGCCGGGACATCGGGAGCTACGTGGCCGACGCCAAGAAGATCGTCAGCGAGAAGTTGACCCTTCCGGCGGGTTATTCCCTCCAGTGGAGCGGGCAATACGAAAATATGCTGCGGGTAAAGAAACGACTCAAAGTGGTCATCCCTCTGACAATCTTCATCATCTTCGTCCTGCTCTATATGAACACCAAGTCCCCGGTCAAGGCGGGCATCGTCATGCTGGCCGTGCCGTTCTCCCTCGTCGGCGCCGTCTGGTTCCTCTTCATCCTGAAGTTCAACGTTTCGATCGCCGTCTGGGTCGGCATGATCGCCCTCATGGGATTGGACGCGGAGACAGGTGTCTTTATGCTCCTATTTCTCGACATGTCCTATTACGACCAAGTCCGGCAGGGACGCATGAAAACATTCGAGGACCTCAAGGAGGCGATCATCCACGGCGCCGTCAAGCGGATCCGGCCCAAGATGATGACCGTGACGGCGATGTTCATGGGGCTCATTCCCATCATGTGGTCTTTGGGGACAGGCTCTGACGTGATGAAGCGCATCGCCGCCCCGATGATCGGGGGCGTCTTCACGAGTTTTATCCTGGAGCTGCTCGTTTACCCGCCGATCTACGCCATCTGGAAGTGGCGCTACGAAATGAAACATGGGACGGTGGATCCCAGTCAAATTCCGGTACCCCACCTGCGGGGGCATTAAAAGGTAGCCAGCGCTATCAACTTGCTAATATTAAGGAGGTTCGAACATGAAGAAGGCCATGGTGCTAGTTTTAATGGCCAGTCTTGTCGGGCTGACCAGCCTGGCGGCGGACGTACTTTCTTTCAAGGGCGATGTTGTCGACAACATGTGTGCGGCTGAGAATAAGGACAATCTTGCGGATTTCCTCAAAACCCATACCAAAGAGTGCGCCTTGATGAGCGATTGCATCGCTAGTGGATATTCCATCTTTGCAGATGGAAAACTCTACAGATTCGACCAAGCGAGCAACAAGAAGATTGAAAAGTTCATGAGACAGCCGGAAAGCACGCTTCAGGTCGTCGTGAAGGCAGAGAAGGTAGGCAAAGAACTTAAGCTTCTCTCGATCGAAAGCCAAAGATAGACGAGGGGCACTGATGAATAACCGGCCGCTGGCGCGATTCCGGATGCTAACGATCGGCTTTCTGGCGGCTGCCGCAGTCGCGTTCCCCCCAGCACTGACTGCGCAGCACATGGGGCATATGGGGATGGCGCCAATGACAATGATGAGCGCCCTCTTCCCAGCCCTGCCGATGTCGCGGGAAGGTTCGGGGACAAGCTGGCAACCGGATGCCTCGCCGGTCTTTGCCTGGCATACGGCGGCGGGATCGTGGTCCCTCATGATCCACGGCGGTGCTTTTCTCCGTTACACAAGCCAGGACGCCGGCGGAGCAGGGATACGAGGCGGCAATAAACTCGACGCGCCGAATTGGGTCATGATCATGGCCCAACCTCCTCGTGGAGAGAAGGGTGGTTTCACATTCAGAGGTATGTTCTCACTGGACCGGATTACGGAAGGGGGGAGCGGCTACCCGCTCCTCTTTCAGACCGGAGAATCTTGGAATAGCGAGCCCCTGGTTGACCGGCAGCACCCCCATGACCTCTTTTCCGAGCTCTCGGTATCATACGGCCGGTCGCTGGGCCCTGACGCCAGCGTTTTCCTGTATTTTGGGCTTCCGGGCGAGCCGGCGCTCGGCCCTCCCGCCTTCATGCACCGTCCCTCTTCCCTGAGCAATCCCGACGCGCCCCTCGGCCACCACCTCCAGGATTCAACCCACATCACCTTCGGCGTTCTCACCGGAGGCGCAAGATACAAACAGCTCAAGTTCGACGCTTCCGTATTCACTGGCCGGGAGCCCGACGAGAATAGGTTCAATTTCGACCGGCCGCGTTTCGATTCCTGGTCGGCCCGGCTGTCTCTCAATCCTTCCGACTATGTCGCCATTCAAGTTTCGCACGGCTTTCTCCATAGCCCCGAAGCGCTCGATCCCGAAGTCGACGTTCGGCGGACCACAGCCTCGCTAATGATGACCCGTCCTCTGAGCCCCAGGGCGGACTGGACAACGACCCTTGTCTGGGGAGTCAATACGTCTTCGGGTCGCCCGGCAACCCACTCGCTCTTAGCCGATTCCGAGGCCGCGTTCGGACGGGCTTCCGTCTACGCCCGGATCGAATACGTCCAGAGGCAGGCCCATGACCTGAAGCTGGACGAGTTTGGTGCTCGTATCTTCCCGGTTGGCGCCCTAACGGCCGGTGCCGCCTGGCGCCTTGGAGAGTACCGGCCGTTCCAGCTCTACGCCGGCGCTCAAGCGGCGATCTATTACGTCGTCGACGAACTGGCGTCGGTCTATGGGACGCGACCGTTTTCCCTTGAAGTCTATCTCCGGCTGAGCCCGCCTCGAGCCTCCAGGATGGGTTCGATGCCCGAATGAGCGAGCTGGAAATGGCGCTACAAGATGAAACATGGGACAGCGGACGTCAGTCGAATTCCGATACCCCACCGACGGGGATATTGAGAGGAGCGCAGCAATATGGAACATGAGCATCATCACGAGCAAAGTAGCTCAATGGGCCACAGGGATCATTCTGCGCCCATGAACATGGCGCATGCGCCGAAATCATCCGATCACCATGCCCATAACGTCGGCGACTTCAAGAGGCGATTTTGGGTTTCGCTGATAGCGACCATTCCCGTCCTCGGCTTATCGCCAATTATCCAGAGGTTTCTCGGGCTTGGAGACTCCCTTAGGTTTGCCGGGGATACCTATGTCCTTTTCATTCTTTCGTCCTTTGTTTTCTTCTACGGAGGATACCCGTTCCTGAAAGGGATAGTGTCCGAGCTCAAGGTCAGACAGCCGGGCATGATGACCCTGATCGCATTGGCCATCACAACGGCATACGTTTACAGCAGCGCCGTCGTCGTCGGGTTAGCAGGGGAGGTCTTCTTCTGGGAGCTGGCGACATTAATCGACATCATGCTCCTCGGCCATTGGCTGGAAATGAAATCCGTGATGGGGGCCTCCCGGGCCCTCGAGGAGCTGGCCCGGCTCATGCCCTCGGAAGCCCATTTGCTGCAGCCGGACGGGACGGCCATTGACGTTCCGCTCGCGGAACTCAAGGCGGGAAACCGGGTCCTTGTCAAGCCGGGCGAGAAGATGCCCGCCGACGGTGAGGTGATCGAAGGAGAAACCTCCGTCAATGAAGCGATGCTCACGGGGGAGTCCAAGCCCGTGTCCAAGAATAAGAGTGCTAAAGTCATCGGCGGTTCCATCAACGGCGAGGGCTCTGTTACGGTGGAGATCCAGAAGACCGGCCGGGACTCGTACCTTTCCCAGGTGATTGACCTCGTCAGGCAGGCCCAGGAGAGCAAGTCGCGGACCCAGGACCTGTCGGACCGAGCAGCGCTCTGGCTGACCCTGATCGCCATCGGCGCCGGCTCTTTGACTCTTTTCGTCTGGTTCGCCCTCGCCGGCAAGGGTTTCTCCTTCGCGCTCGAGAGAATGGTGACAGTCATGGTCATCACCTGCCCGCATGCTCTGGGACTGGCCGTTCCACTGGTTGTGGCCATCTCGACCGCGATTTCCGCGAGAAACGGTCTTCTTATCAGAAACAGGTCCGCTTTCGAGAGAGCGCGAAAGATCCAGGCGATAATCTTCGACAAGACGGGCACGCTCACGGAAGGACGATTCGGGGTGACCGATATCCTGGTTTTCGACGGCGGGATGGATAAGAGCGAGCTGGTTAAGTATGCGGCGTCCGTCGAAGCCCGCTCGGAACATCCTATCGCCCAGGGCGTCAGTCAAGCGGCTTCCGGAGCCGTCTATCCTGTCGAGGGGTTCAAGGCCATCCCCGGCAAAGGTGCCGAGGGCCGCGTTAACGGCCGTGACGTCAAGGTCGTTAGCCCTGGCTACCTTAGAGAACAGAAGATCGATGTGAAGGACGCACAAATTAACCCACTGTCCATTCAGGGTAAGACGGTCGTTTTCATCCTTCTGGACGGAAAGCTTGCAGGGGCCCTCGCTTTGGCCGATATCATCAGGCCGGAATCGAGGCAGGCTGTCTGCCGGCTCAAGGAGATGGGCGTTCAATGCATGATGCTGACAGGGGACAATGGTCTCGTCGCCAAATGGGTGGCCCAGGAGTTAGGGCTTGATGACTATTTCGCTGAGGTGCTGCCCCAGCAAAAAGCCGAAAAAGTGAAGGACGTCCAATCACGTGGGCTTGTCGTGGCGATGGTAGGGGATGGTGTGAACGATGCTCCCGCCCTGGCTCAGGCCGACGTCGGCATTGCCATCGGAGCCGGTACCGATGTCGCCGTGGAGACTGCAGATATCGTTCTCGTCAAGAGCAATCCCCTCGATGCGGTGGCCATCCTGGGCCTGGCCCGGGCCACCTATCGAAAGATGGTCCAGAATCTTGCCTGGGCGACGGGCTACAATGCCTTCGCGATCCCGCTCGCTGCCGGAGTGCTTTATAAACAGGGGATCGTTTTGAGCCCGGCGTTGGGCGCGGTCCTCATGTCCCTGAGCACGGTTATTGTCGCGATAAACGCCCAGCTTCTTAAAGTCAAAATGGACTGATTGCGGGAATATGCTGAGAGGGTAGGGAAGTGGCCCCTCACCCGGTGGTTGAGCGATCGAGTCTCGTCGGACTCGCCAGGAGCCGTCCATGTGCACAATTCTGAGCACACATTCAATCAAAGAACACGCAACTCATTCCTCGCCAATCAGTTATGAGGGTAGCCCAGCTGCCTTCTAAGCAGCGGGTCGGGGGTTCGAGTCCCTCCAGGCGCGCTCTCCTGTCTCCCTGATTCCTTGACGACGCCGTCATGCTCTGGATATGGCCGCCGCCTTACCCTACATAATGTGCCGATCTTCTTGGGCGTAGGGCAAATCAGCGCAGAAGAACCATCAACCGTTCGATGACACCCTGCTCGAGCGGCATCATATCCTTGGCCCTGGTCAACGACTTCCTGATGAGGGATTTCCACTTCCTGGGCAGTCCTTCCCAGAGACCCAGGAGGCGGGCCGTTTCCGGCCTGTCGGCCAAAGCATATTGACCTGTATAGACGGCCTGCTTGATGTCCTTTTCCCTCTTATCCCGCCGCTCGGCGCGAGCGGCCAGGAACAGCTTATGCAGGAGGAACGCAGACGGGCTGGGCACCTTGGCCCGAACCCCCTGGCCCAATCTCAGCACGATGGGATCGGCCAGAAGGATATCCAGGTGCCTCAATTCCTGCGGCGTGAGGGCGATCTCCTTGACAGGGCGCGGCGGGCGCGTCCCGTCTCTCCGCTCTTTCGTCACGAACTCGACCTTCATCCTGTTGCCCGTGAAGTACATGGAACCATCGGCGTTGAAATGCTGGCTGAAGCCCAAACGCTGCATCATTCCTGGGAGGTCGAACGCTCGCCCCTTGAAGGGGCGGGGCACAAGGATGTCCAGGTCCTCCGTTTTCAGCGGGTACCGCTCCATCGGCAGGTGCTTTTGATAGAGAAGGAAACACCAGCTGCCGATGATCTCGAAGCCGGACTCCCAGAGCTGATGCTGTGTCATGGCACGCAGGATGGCCAGAATGGGCTCCGTGAGGTCGACCTCCTCTTTGCGTCTCGACCTGAGGAGCCGTAAGGCCTCCCGGACGGCGAGCAGTTCCTTTTCCAATCGGTCTCTCTCCGCCAGGCGATCACGGAGATCCGTAGGGACGGCTCTGCCGATGTAATCGGACTTGACCGATTGGCCCTTGCGGTACTGGAGATAAAAATAGGCCGCGCCGCCGATCGTCTTGGACCGGATGCGGCCCTTGGGCAGCAGGGCCAGCCGCGCCGTGATCTTGCGTTCCTGTTCCCGATAGAAGGCGGCGTTTTCGTTCAGGGTGTCCTTGAGGTCTTCCATGGACGCACGTTACCCTACAATACTAACAATGTCAACGGATTGTAGGGTAGCGCGAGAGGCCGGCTCTGGCGGCTTTAGCGGTGGGGCCACACCCGTTTGCTGCCCTTTAAGCAGCGGGTCGGGGGTTCGAGTCCCACGAGGGCGTTATTGCATTTCGCAAGGTTGTCCGTTATGCTTGAAAATTAGGAGGGAAGGTCTTATGGGGCCCCTCAATGTTCTCGTAGTCGACGACGAACTCAACATCCGAAAGACCCTGACCATCGCTCTCGAAACGGAAGGCCACAAGGTCACCGCGGTCAGCAACGTTAAGGATGCCCAGGCTCAGGCCGCGCGCCGGTCCTTTGACCTCGCCTTTGTCGATTTGCGGCTGGGCACCGATGATGGGCTCGACCTCATCCCTTTGCTCCTGGCCTCATCGCCTTGGCTCAAGGTCATCGTTATCACGGCTTATGCCCCCATCGATACTGCCGTTGAGGCTATGAGACGGGGCGCTACCGATTACATCCCCAAGCCTTTCACCCCAGCCCAGATCGACCTGGCCGTGGGCAAAGTCTTTCAAGTCCGGTCTTTAGAGCAGAAGGTCGCGGCCCTGCAAGAGGACCTTGGGCGCCAGCATCCCGAGATCGATTTCGCGAGCGAGAACCCGCAGATGCAGAAGGCCGTGAAGCTGGCGCGTCAGGCCGCCGCCTCCGAGGCCAATCTCCTCCTTACGGGAGAAAGCGGGACCGGCAAGACGGTCCTTGCCAGGGCGATCCATTCCTGGAGCAGCCGGGCGGCCAGGCCCTTCAATATCGTCTCCTGCCCCTCGATCCCCTCCGAACTCCTGGAGAGCGAGCTGTTCGGGCACATGAAGGGGGCATTCACCGGGGCCGTTCGCGATAACCCGGGGCGGATAGCCGCGAGCGATGGGGGGACGCTCCTGCTCGATGAGATCGCCGACCTGCCCCTGCCTCTTCAGCCGAAGCTCCTCCGCTTCATCCAAGACCGGGAATACGAACACGTCGGTGAGGCCGTCCCGAGAAAGGCCGATGTGAGGCTGATCGCCGCGACGAATGCGAAACTCGAGGACGTCGTGAAGGCGGGCCGTTTCCGGGAGGACCTCTATTTCCGGCTCAACGTGATCTCGATCGAGATCCCCCCTCTCCGGGAGCGGCGCGACGACATCCCCGTCATTGCGGAGCGGCTGCTGGCCTTCCACGCCCGCAACAACCACCGGTTGTTCCTCGGCTTCACGGCGGAGGCCCTCGAGGCGCTGATTGCCAATGCGTGGCCCGGGAACGTCCGCGAGCTGAGCAACGCCGTCGAGCGGGCCGCCATCCTGTGCCGGACCGATCGCGTCGGCCGCGAGTGCCTCCCGGCCAACCTGACCGGCGTGGAGGCGGAATCCAGGATCGGAGACGCCGTGAGCCTCGAGAGGATCGAGGAGGTCCACATCCGCAGGGTCCTGGCCACCGCCAGATCGCTCCAGGAGGCCTCCGCTATCCTCGGCATCGACCAGGCCACACTCTGGCGCCGGCGCAAGAAATACGGCATCTGATGCTCCTGGTGGCCCCCCGGCGCCTTGCAGAATGCAATGGCCCAGGCCGCTATTCATTGAATCCTGCAATCCCGTTAAAAACACCTGCAAGGTAAACTTATAATTATCAGCTTCATACAGACGATCAGGGGTTGGTACGGACATTGCATGGAAGGATCCCTGTAAGGAGACTTCAATGCTAGGACTCCGCCACAAGATATCGTTGGGCTTTGGCGCGTTGCTTGTCATCATCCTGGTCATAGGAGCGCAGAGCGTCCACCACCTGTCCCGGCTCGGCGTTTCGATCGACGTCATCCTGCGCGAGAACTACCGCAGCGTTCTGGCCTGCCAGCAAATGAAAGAGGCGTTGGAGCGCATCGACAGCGGCTACCTTTTTGTCCTTCTCGGTCATACCGACCAGGGCAAGGCTCTTATCCAGGACAACCGGGTCTCATTCGAGAGATCCCTCCAGGCCGAGCTCCACAATATCACTCTGGCTGACGAAGGACCGATGGCCGCCCACCTGCAGGACCTGTACCGCCAGTATAGTGCCGTGCTCGACCGCACGCTCGTCCCTGAGCCCGCTGCGGTCATGAGCAAGGCCTATTTTGCGGAGCTCCTGCCCCTGTTCAGCCGGATCAAGAGCCAGGCCGAGGCGATCCTCCAGCTGAATCAGAAGAATATGAGCGATGCCAACGACCGCGCCCGCCACGATGCCGCCACCGCCCGTCGCCGGATGTACATCCTGCTGGCCGTGGGCGCGGCGCTGGCCGTCGTCTTCATCTTATTCACCCGCCGCTGGATCCTCCGGCCGATCCATCGCCTCATCCGGTCGGCCGACGAGATCGGCCGCGGCAACCTCGACCTGGTCGTGGCCAGCGACTCGCATGACGAGATCGGGCACCTATCCGAGTCGTTCAACTCCATGGCCGCCAGCCTGCGCGTGTTCCGGCGGACGGACCAGGCCAAAATGATGCGCATCCAGAAGGCCACCCAGCAGGCCTTCGACAGCCTGCCCGACGCCGTGGCCGTCGTCGACCCGGACGGCAAGGTCGAGGTGGCCACCGAGCCGGCCCGATCCGTCTTCGGGCTCAAGACCGGCGCGAGCGTCGAGGACCTGCCCTTCGACTGGCTGGCCGATCTTTATCATGAAGCGCGCGGGAGCGGCCGGCCCTGCTCGCGCTCGTCGATCACAAGTACTGGCTGGTCCGGGCTGCCGCGCTGCGCGGCCTCCATGCCCTGGTCGAGCGCGGCCGCGCGGGCGACCTCGACACGCTGGAAGAGGCCGCGCGGGGGTTCGCCCTCACCGCGACGGACTTCCGGCCGGAGTTCACCATCCGCACGTCCTACGGCCGCCTCGTCCGCGCGATTGGCTCGAAAAGGAGCGCGGCGTGATTCACTTCATCGGCCACCTGCTGCACGGCGGCTATCGCGCGTGGTCGTTTCTCCGCCTCCTCGACTACCTCTCGGTGCGCGCCATCGGGGCGGCGCTCTCCGCGTTCCTCCTCGTGCTCATCGTGATGCCCCGCTTCATGTGGTACCTCCACCGCCGGGGCCTCGTCGACCAGATGCGCGAGACTGGCGTGCCCTCGGCGTTCGACAAGGCCGGCACGCCGGCCATGGGCGGCGCCGTGATGGTGGGCGCACTGCTGGCCGCCTGTCTCGTGTGGTGTGATCCGACCAACCTGTATGTCTGGGCGGTCCTGGCGGCCACGCTCTGGTTCGCTACGATCGGCCTCTCCGACGACATGGCGAAGTGGCGGTCGCGATCGGGTAACCACGGCATGAGCGAAGCGAAGAAGCTCCTGCTGCAGGGGGCGTTCGCGGCGATCTTCGTCGCCGTCCTCGCGAGCCCGTGGTCGCCGCTGCCCGCGCGTGAGGCGAGCACCCTGTATGTGCCGTTCGTGAAGCACGCGCTCACCTCGTCGGCCTGGATCTACTTCCCGATCGTGTTCTTCTTCGTCGTACTGGTCGGCAACGCGGTGAACATCACCGACGGGCTGGACGGCCTGGCCATCGTGCCGTCGGCGCTGGCCGTGTCGGCGCTCGGCCTGTTCGCGTGGGTCATGGGGAACGCGATCTGGTCGAAATACCTGTTCTTCCCCCTCCTGCCAGGC
>Ga0208980_10001166_pt1 | contig 15720 bp, 9 predicted proteins | sample WetSurMetagenome_3_FD_187993 | JGI IMG/M metagenome (GOLD analysis project Ga0208980, IMG submission 187993) | Wetland microbial communities from Twitchell Island in the Sacramento Delta, sample from surface sediment Aug2011 Site A1 Bulk (version 2) | ecosystem: Environmental > Aquatic > Marine... | reverse complement strand
ACACGGATTGGAACGCACAACTCCGCGAGCTGACAGGGATGCTGGGGAATCTGGGCGGTCTGGATAAACTGCTCGGCGGCCTTGATGCCGGTCAAGATGGCGGAGCTTCCAGGAAGCAGACGGACTCCACGCCCCGGAAAACCGCCGGAGATCTTTTGGGCTCAATTCTGGGTCAGCAAAATGCCCTCGATTCGCTGCTGGAAATGACCATCGCCCATGAGGCTGCGCACCAGTGGTGGGCGATGGCCGTGGGAAGCGACAGCGTGCGCGAGCCGTTTGTCGACGAGAGCCTGACGAACTATTCGGCCATACTCTATTTTGAAGACCGATATGGCAGAGAAACCGCGCAGAAGATGATGGAGACGCACCTGAAGCTGCCATACTCGATGGCGCGCCTGCTGGGACTCCCCGATGCGCCGGCCAACCTCCCGACCTCCGCCTACAGCAGCAACCTTCAATACAGCGCTATCGTTTATGGAAAGGGCGCGCTTTACTACGACGCATTGAGACGCGCTGCCGGCGACGAGGCTTTTTTCTCTGCTCTGCGCACCTATTATCAAAAGTATCGCGGGCATCTGGCGGGGCCGCGAAGCTTTCTGGACCTTATCAACACAAAGGCGCCTGCGGCGGGAGCCGAGGCATTGTACCGGCACTGGATCGAGGAAGCCAACGGGGACCAGGATATCTCCGGACCGGGAAATATCGGGATTCCGGGAATCCTTGGCGAATTATTGAAGAAAAGCAGCCCGCCGCAATAGGATCCGGTGTTTGTCAGCGTTATCGGTTCCCGGGAGTTTCTTACCCTCCAAATTCGCCGGCAAAGCCGCGGATGAACGATGCGCCGAATCCGGACCCATCATTTCTTTTCCGGCGTTCTGCCTGAATACAGTGCGGCAAAATAGAAATCGTACTGCCGGCCGGCAATGTAGCAGAGGACCGCGGACACCGACAATGGAATCGATATCAGGGCCAGCAGCGTCCCCAGGGGCAATCTCGCCAGAAGAAGGCCGCCGAGAGAGGGCCCTATGATGGCCCCGATCCGCGCCACGGCTATGGCCGTGCCGGCGCCCTTGTTTCTGCAGCTTGACGGATACACGATAGGCGCAAGTATCGTCACATCCATATGAGCGGAATTGATGAAGAATCCGCTGGCAAAAAGCAATGCGACAAAACCCGCCTGAGCCTGGCCTCCCATGAAGATGACGCAGATACCGGCAAGGACATACAGTATCGATCCCCACCGGAAACCGACCTTGTCGAAGTAGAAGCCGCTCAACAGGCAGCCGATGGCGACCAGGATCCCGTTGGTCCCGGTGATAAATGCCGCTATTGAAACGGAAAAGCCCTTCACCACGAGCAGCTGCGGCGCCCAGGAGCCGAAAAAGAAAACCGCGATGGAACTGACCAGGTAAAAGGTCCAGATGACGGGCGTAACCCATGCCAGCCTGCCCGAAAAAAGCTCCTTCACAGAACGGGGTTGCTTGCCCGATTCGGCGGAGATGAACCGGGTGCTTTCATCAACCAGGATGCCGGGCCGCAGCTTTTGGACTATCGCGGCAAGAGCCTGCCTCTGCTTCTCGGTTTTGTATCTGACGGAAAGCCACCGGGCGGATTCGGGAAGCATCAAGATGAGCACGATAATTACGGCGAGGGGGGCAAAGAAACCCAAAAGGAACAAGGGCCGCCAGCCCATGCTTTGCAGCATGAAGCCGGCAATGTACCCGGCGAGAACAATACCGACCAGAAAGCCCGAATACATGACCGAAACGTACTTTCCCCGCCCCTTGGAAGGTGCATACTCGCTGGTGAGCGTGATCGCGCATGGCACGGCGCCGCCCAAACCGACCCCGGCGAAGACGCGCATCGGGACGAGAGTCTCGAGGGAATACGAAAAGTAAACGAGCATCGTGGCAACCGAGAAAAGAAACGCTCCAAGGATGAGCGATTTCTTCCGGCCGATCATGTCCGAGAGAGTGCCGAAAGCCAGGGCGCCAAAAAGATACCCCACGAACGCCGCGGAAAATACTCCGCCGAACAGCGCGGTGCCTATATCCCATTCCTTCATGATGGTCGGGGCCGCCACCGAAATGATCCCATAATCATACCCATCCATCAGCATGATCAGACCGCACAAGATGACGACACGGATTGAAATACGGTTCAGCCTGGAATCGTCTATGATTTTCCCAACGTCGATCACCGGCGCTTCTTTGCCGGTCCCGCTTGCATCGGCCTCGCTGATGTTGCCCATGGAAAACTCCCCGTATTTTCAGCTGCGAATGCCATACCCGGCGGGACCTGCAGTCCAGGGGGAGGGATGACTCGCCAAAAGGCCTTCCGGCCGGCAAACGGATGCCCTCCGGCCGCAGGCGCAGATCCCGGCCGCCTCGATTATGCCCATGCGTTCCATCAGTGGGTTCCCGTGAGAATGGCGCCCTGCGCCACCAGGATGCGCTGGAGTTCGGCAACATCGGCCTCCAGCATCCTCGGCGTGATGCCGTGTTTTGCGCAGAGAGCAGCCGCCACTCCGGCCGCCTGCCCCGTTACCATCGTTTGCATGAGGAACCGTTGATAGGCCTCGCGCCGCGCCGAAATCGCCTTGCCTGCAACAAGCAGATTCTCGATTTCCAGGGGAACCAGGCAGCGGTAAGGGATGTCATGCGATCCGCCGTTGCGGGGGACATCGGGAGGCTTCATGGTTGCCAGGGTTCCCGGGCCCACGACGTGGACGGCGCCGGCCGGGAAAGCGCTCTTTCCTATCACGTCGCTGAATTTGCGCTCCTCGATTACATCTTCGCCCTTTAGGACGTAGTCGCCCATGATGCGCCGGCCCTCGCGGATCCGCAACTCGGGACAGACCCTGGTAATGTAGGCATTCTCAAAACCGGGCAGATACTTTTTGATGAAATTCCAGGCTATCACGACCTGCCTGCGGCATTCGATTTCACCATAGGTCAGGTCCTCGGCGTCGGTCGCGTCGCAATTCCCGACTTGCGAGGAGTGCTGAAAATGGGCCTGGATGACGCCGCCCTCGCGCGGAATCAGGAAAAAGCCGACACCGCTGTATCCGTGCCACTCGCCGGTCTCCAGCCCTTTCAACTTGAGGCTCCGATATCCCATGATTTCCCCGAATTCGGCGATGGTGTCGACTTTCCGGATGCGTTCGACGAGCTGTTCGTAAGTCCACTGGTGCTGCGTGTTCTCCTGGAAGCGCTCGAACTCGAATTCCTGGGGATACTTTTTGATGTAGTCGAGGACTTTCTTCCAGTCGACCCCGTCCGCGGTAAATGCAAGAGAGTGAGGTTCCATCTGTTCTTTGGGCAGGATCTCGTAAGGGGCGCCTGCACGCGCCGCGACTTCCCCTTCCCCCGTGCAGTCGATGGTCACCTTGCCCCGAATTATTTGCCGCCCCGACACATTTTCCACCGCAACGCCCTTCACGGCATTGCCTTCCTTGATGACATCGACGACAAGAGAGCGGAGGAGGAGCTTCACATTGTTTTCGCGCATCATTTCGAAGATCATCAGCCCCCACCAGTCCGGATCGACGTAGGCGAAGGTGTACCAGCCGCGGAAATCAGGTTCCATATGGGGAATCGCGTGCCCTTCTTTTAGGAGGCGCTCGTGAGTCTCGGTGATGATTCCGCCGATTATGCGTTCTTGCCGCTCATTGTAAAGATTGGCATAGGCGAAACCCGGGGGGCCGGAAATGTTCATCTGGCCGCCCAAAGCTCCGACCCGCTCAATGACAATGGTTTTCGCCCCTGTCCTCGCCGATGCGATTGCCGCGGCTACCCCCGACGTCCCCCCGCCGGCCACGATCACGTCATATTCAGCGTTTGTCTGCATGACTGCCTCCTTATCGAATCGAGGTATCGAACCGCTTCACTCGTAAGGCACTTTTTGATACTTGTCAATTTTAATCCACCGCATAATCCCAGCATATTTTGGATCGATTCCCGGGAATGCGCCTCCCATGATCATGGACGCGAAGCGTGCGGCAGTCAACAAACTCCGGCAAAGGGGGCTATCGCTGATGCATTCAAGCTGCCGGAAAATTGCGGGCGCTGGAGCGCGCCTATTATATCCTGAGGCCGGCCACGCTATTTTGCGAACATATAGGTGAATTTGGCGGTGATGGAGCGGTCGAGCATTTCCCCAGTCAACTGGTCGCGCTGTTCGTTGTAGACGAGGTAGAAGTCGCTCAAGGGACGATGAATGATATTGAAGCGCACATTCGAACTCCATTGGCGCAAATCGCTGTTGTATTGAACCAGAGCCTTCAGGAACACGCTTGTCGAAAATGAATAATTGAATCGCGCAACAAACAGGTTGGTTGCAAAGTGCCCGTTTGGCTGCGGCAGCGAAATATTGTTGCGGGTATAATCAAACGAAGTGTTCATTTTATAGTTCACACGAAAGCCTGCGCCGACCATGTAGGAATGCTTGTATCCGCCGTAAAAATCGCCCACATCAAAGCGGCCGCTGCCGTAAAACCGGCGCGACTCGTCCGAATTGCCTCGGATGAAGTAGCTTCGGAACTCATAGGTCCCGACCGGTATCTGAATGCCTTCCGCACTTGAAATCGTAAAGGGCTCGCGGACATACTCAAGCGTCGAGTTGGTCCCGGTCTCAGCCTGGGAACCGTTCTGGAAGTCTACAGTGAAGTGATAACCGAGTTCCCGTGTTTCAGTGATGCCGTCGAATCCCTTCACATATGTAAGAGGCGAATGCGGCCTGAGGCTGCGAATCCATTTGCGAAGCGCTATCGGGCGCCAGTCGTAGGCCAAATAGCTCCACAATTTGCGAATTCCCGTGCGCGGAACGAAACCCATTTCGTTGGTAAAATGTTCCTGAATATCGGTATAGGTCACATCAGCGGTGTAGGTGCCGTCGCGGTAATTGAAACCCAGATTGGAGGCCCAGTTTTTTGTGTCCTTGCCTTCATCGGGGCTGAAGGATTTGGCCGCGTAACCATTCAGACTTACGGCCTGGCCGAAACGGAAGCTGGCGTCTGCACCGAACACGCGGTTGTAGTGGAGGCCCTCGACTTCCTTGTTCGTCATCATGACGCCGATGTCGGAGTTCGCCAGTATGTTCCTGCGCAAACGGGCAACGGTGAAATTGGTGGCGCGATTGTCCTCAAATTCCCTTTGCTGCATGTTGAGGGCCCCGAGTTCCCAGTTTGCGGCCCGGCCCGTAATCCTGGTACCTCCCAATATGGGGATGGGCTGGCCGTCGTCCGAGAGGCCGATCCTGCGGCTGAAGAAAAAAATCATGTCGCTGGACATGGCCATCGAGCTTCCGGTGCCGAACTGGAAAATGCCCGAATTTTCGAGGAAAAAATCCCTCTTCTCGGGATAAAAGAGGCTGAAGCGCGTCAGGTTGATCTGCTGCTCATCGGCTTCCACCTGGGAAAAGTCGGTGTTATAAGTGAAATCCCATGTGAAGCCGGTGGTTACTCCATATTTGACATCGAAGCCGAAATCGGCGTCTCCTTCGGTATTTTCACCTCCGCGCTCGAACAGGCTGCCCAGAACATAAGGCTTGACCCTGAGATTCGCCCCCGGCTTGATTTCCTCGAGGTTTTCGAGCGTTGAGTGTTTTGTCAGTGTATGTCGGCGTTCAATGATCCTAGAACGTTCAAACTCTGTGAGTTCCTCAGCAGAGCTGGCGGTTACCCCCTAATTCAGCAGGACTCACGATACCCGAGAACCATCATGGTGATGTCATCGTGCTGGGGAGCGTTTGCGGAAAATGCCAGAACGGCCTCCTGCAGGCGAGCCAGGATCTCCGGCGCGCCTGCCCGGGCATTGTCCCGCAACAGGGATACCAGGCGGTCGATGCCGAATTCCTCTCCCGAGGCATTGAGAGCTTCAACAACGCCGTCCGTGAACAGGACCAGGTGATCGTCCGGCTGGAGTCTGACGGTAGCAGACTCGTACTGCGCTCCGGGAAAAAGGCCCAGGACCATTCCGCCGACCGTCAGCTCTTTCATCGAGCCATCCCGGCTCATAAGAAAGGGCGGATTGTGACCGGCATTGACATACGTACAGTTGCCTTCAGGATCCAGAATGCCGAAGAAAAAGGTTACGAAGCGATTCCCGGTGCCTCGGCGCACCAGAGAGCGGTTGACGCTGCTGATGATGTCAGGAAGCGGAGATTCAAAGAGCGTTTGCCCGGAAAAGATCCCCTGGATCAGCGAAGCCAGGAGAGCCGCGGGCATTCCCTTGCCGGCAACGTCTCCCACGGCAAAGCCCAATCGCCGGCCCTCGAGTTCGAAGTAGTCAAAGTAATCGCCGCCGATTTGATAGCAGGGGATGCTCCGGCTGCAGGCGCGGGCATATTCCGTGTGCCGGTACGGGTCAGGAAGCAGAGACTGCTGGATCTCGTGGGCAAGCACCAGTTGCTCTTCCATCCTGCGTTTGTCCTGGGAATCCTTATAAAGCTGGGCGTTGTAGATTGCCATCGCGGCCTCGGATGCGAGGGTTTCCAGGGCATCGACCCGCAAATTCGACATTCCGGCGCCGACATTTGCGCTGTCCACATAAAGGACCCCGATGTTTTCGGCGCGACCGATAGCCGAAAGGTTGCTGGATTCATGGACCGTGAGATAACGCAGTGGAACACAGGAAATGCTGCGCAATCCCAGCTGGCGGGTGAAGTTGTGGTTTTCAGCCGCCTCCCCGAAATCCAGGTCTTTGATGACAACCGGGCGGCCGGTTTTGAACACTTCGTGAGGGACGCGCTGGCTGGTCTGGAAACAGGATCCATCCAGAGGACGTTTATGATTGTTGCGCGCGCAGCGGAAACTTAATTCTCCCCCCGGCTCCCTGAGCATTATAAAGCCGCGCTCGGCCCCGGTCAGCTCGATGGCGGTGTCCACAACCAGGGCTAGAAGGTCGTCCAGCACAGGGATGGAGCTGAGGGCGCGGAATGCCGCGAACAGCTTCCCGACATCCTTAAATCCCCGGACCGATAGCCCGATATCGTCGCCGGTAACAGAGCTGGCCAGAAGCGATTGAAGGAGATCGCCCGTGTGAAAGGCAAGGCTAATCCCCTCGGGCCCGCCGAGCTGAACCCGATCCCCATCCTTCAGCCTGGCTTGTTCCACCCGGACACCGTTCAGATAGGTCCCGAGTTTGCTGCCAAGATCTTGCAGCCGGTACTCCCCATTCTGGACCAGGACTTCGGCGTGAGAGCGCGAAACGCCCATCTGCCCCAGCACAAGATTGTTGGCCGATCCGCGCCCGATCGTGAACCTGGGAGGCTTGACGGCAGCCCAGCATTCCTTTCCGCTTTCATCAAGGTAAAAGAACCGGCCTGCCGGCGGTGGATTTGCCTGGATTTCGCGGGACGACAGCCTTCTGGCGCTGCGCTGCAAACTGTCATCCAGGGCCTGGGCGGTCAGGGGAAGGAAAAGAATATCCGCCGCGCCCGCACGCCAGGCTTCCAGAACAAGGCTCTCCGGCATCCGGTCGCACACGAACACAACCGGGACCGAAGGAAAGAGTCCCGTGAGCTCTTGCAGCTGGCGTATTGCGCCGCCATCCGCGGCCGACCGCAGATAGGTCAAATCCACCTTTCGAGACCGCAACCGCTCCCGGGCCTCGGCAAGATCTCGGGCAGCGAACACCTCCTGGCCCGATCGGGAAAAATGCGCCGAGACAAGGCTTTCTTCGGAGCCAGTCAGTCCAATAAACAGAATGGAATAGTTTTCAGTCATGAGTGAACACCCGGATGAACAGACCCAAGAAACCTGGCGTGGCTCTCCGGCCACAACATAGCAATCCCTGCACTAACGGCCGCCGCGGAATCGGGAATTCGGAATGCCGCATAGGGGCGGGTCCGGATGGTGACATGCCGCCTCCCGGGATCCGCAAAAGCCGGAGGCGTGTCAGAAGCCTGGCTTGGCCTTCAGCACGCCCAGCTGTATCAGGATTCCCGTGAAATCGTAGACCCGTGTTTCGTGCGCAATCCTGCCATTCTCAAAGCAAAACAGGAAGGCGCAGCGCATATCGAACCGCTTTCCGGTAGGGGCGAGGCCGCAGAAATCGCCTTTCTGGGCTCCGGCCATCCTGATGAACTGCGCCGCCCTATCCCCGTCGATCAGCAGATGCTCGGCGACATACTCCGCGTCGGGAAAAGACGAAAACCATTGGGCGTAGACGTTTTGAATGGCGGCGCGATCCTTGATCTTTCCCCACAGCGGACTGTCCACTTCCCCATCCTCGGTGTGATCCGCCGCAAGCGCAGCGACGTCGTGGCGCTGCCATGCCGCGTCTCTCCTGGCAAAAAATTCCACAATTTCCTGGCGAGTCATGATCCGATCCCTCCTTGCGCGCAATACATGCCGCAAATCGCAGGGCCGACCGCCGCCCCTTGATTTTGGCCCCTATCTCCATGACCGGCTGTCATAGACCCTTGGATCCGGGAAAATCCCTTGCCAACTCAAGCCCATTCAAAGCCTAAGAGCGCCTCAATTTCTCGGGATGGGATCTCTGCTCCTTGCCGGCCATGAGGAAAAGCACCTCCAAGTCGACCGCTGGTGCAATGCTCCGAAACGCATTTATGAAACTTAGGACTATTGTAATGAAATCATAGGTTCAATGACAGTCAAGAATGGATGGCCACCCGTGCAACGCGGACCTGCGAGGACATGCGCGGAACAACCGATATTAATACATCATGTGTCCGCATCCACTCAGCGCAGGTCAGCGTGATGGATTGGGCGAAATTTTTATGAGGTCACGGCAAGGCGCGCTACAATAATTTATGGCGCGGATTCCGGCGCCGCCGATTTGCGGCGCCTGGTATTCTGCTGCCTCTTCATCGCATTTCTGAACACGGTTTCAAGGAGGTTCAAGATGGCACACAGGAAGTTTTGCTGTCCCGGGGCACTCCTCCTGGCGGCAGTTTTGGCTCTTTTCTGCTCTTCCGCTTCCTCCCAGACTTTCGAGGCCGTCAGGAAGCAGGTCCAAACCCACGTGCTTCCCAACGGGATGAAATTCATCGTCCTCGAGCGTCACGGCGCGCCCGTGGCTTCCTTCCATGTCTATGCCGACGTCGGCAGCGCCAACGAATCGTACGGCATCACGGGCATCTCCCACATTCTCGAGCACATGGCTTTCAAGGGCAGCAAAGTGGTGGGAACCAAAGATTACGCCGCGGAATCGAAAATTCTCGAGCAAATCGATTCTGTGTACGCATCTCTTCGTAACGAGGAAAGCAAACCTGAACCCGATCCGGCAAAGGTTGCAGAACTCAGGAAGCAGTTTGCCGGCCTCGAGAAACAGGCCAAGGAGTATGTCGTCAACAACGAATACTTCGACCTGATGATGCGGGAGGGAGATAACGGAATTAACGCTTACACTTCCAGCGATGCCACGCAATACATCAACAGCCTGCCCTCGAACCGGCTCGAATTCTGGATGGCCATGACTTCGGACCGGTTCCTGAATCCTGTGTTCCGTGAATTTTATAAAGAGCGCGACGTGATCATGGAGGAGCGCAGGATGGGGCTCGAAACCCAGCCCACCGGCAAGCTGGTCGAGGATTTTCTGGCCGTGGCTTTCAAAGCCCACCCGTATCACCACGAGGTAATCGGGCACATGTCGGACCTGCAGTCGATCACGCGCCGGGATGTCGAGACCTATTTCGCCAAATTTTACGGTCCCAGCAACCTGACGGTCGCCATAGTCGGCGACGTCCGAGCGGACGAGGTTTTCAGGCTCGCGGAAACCTACTTTTCCAGGATTCCAGGCAGCCCGAAGCCTGAGCCCGTCCGCACGCAGGAACCCGAGCAGTGGGGCGAAAGGCGCGTCGCGGTCTCGGCCAAAGCGCAGCCTTACCTGGTCATGGGATATCACGTGCCCGATGCCCGGCACAAGGACAGCCGCGCTCTCGATGGATTGGCCAATATCCTGGGCCAGGGACGGTCCTCGAGGCTTTTTTCATCACTGGTCAAAGACAAGAAGATCGCGATTTCCGCTTCAGCCTCCAGCGGTTTCCCGGGCGACAAATACCCGAACCTTTTTGTCTTTTTCGCTGTCGCAGCCGCCGGCAAAACATCGGCCGAATGCCAGTCCGCCATCGAGGATGAGATCGAGAGGATCAAAAAAGAATCCGTGAGCCCGGATGAGCTGGCAAAATTCCAGAGGCGCTCCATCAAAAATCTCCTGGACCAGATGGCCAACAACGCGAGCATGGCCGCACTCCTGACCTATTCCGATGTGATTCTGGGCGGCTACGGGAAGCTTTTTGACCAGATCGATCAAATCAAGGCGCTGACGGCGGACGATCTCAAGCGGGTCGCAAACCAGTATCTCGTCAAAAACAACCGGACCATCGGCGAAATCATTCCAGAGGAATGACAGGGGAAAGGAGACAATCATGAAAACGCATAAAGGCACCAAAGCGGCCCTCGTGGGAATTTTAATCCTGGCCCTGACCGCCGGGACGGCCTATGCCCAAAAAAGCCCAAAGGACAAATTCACATTCGGTCTACTGAATCCGATTGTGATGCCTGAGGTGGAAGAAGCCGAACTGCCCAACGGGTTGAAGCTGTTTCTTGTTGAAGACCACGAGTTCCCCACCATCAATCTCTGGATCCTGGTCCGGGCCGGCACCGCATTCGAGCCGTCCTCAAAGGTGGGTTTAGCCTCAATCACCGGATCTGTCCTTCGCACGGGAGGCACCAAGAGTAAGAGCGGCGACCAGATCGACAAGGAACTGGACACGCTGGCCGCATCCATAGCTTCAGGTATTTCTACCAACCTGGCCTATCTGTCGGTGTCCGCCCTCCAGGAAAGCTTCGACCAGGCTCTCGGAATACTTTCGGATATCGTGAGGGAGCCTGTCTTTGCCGAGGACAGGATCGAGCTTGCCCGAATACAGCATCGCACCTCCATCTCGCGGCGCAACGAAGATATCTCCGGCATCGCATCCCGTGAATTTGCCAAGCTCATTTACGGCAAGGACAGTCCCTATGGGCGGCACACCGAGTATCGGTCGATCGATGCCGTCACGCGGCAGGACATCCTCGATTTCTATAGCCGGTATTTCCATCCCAACAATGCCTGGGTGGCGGTCTGCGGGGATTTCAAAAGCAAAGAGATGGTGGAGAAAATCGCCGCGGCGCTCGGCAAGTGGGAGCGAGGCACTCCTTCCGCCGATCCGTGGCCCAAAGTGGACTACCAGGAAAAATACACGGTCAACTTCATCGATAAACCCGATGTCAACCAGTCCAGCATCATGCTGGGCCACATCGGCGGCATGATGAGCAACCCCGATTACCCGGCGCTCACCATCATGAACCAGATCCTGTCGTTTGAACGCATGTTCAAGCGAATCCGGACGGATGAAGGGCTGGCGTACAGTGTCTGGGGTTCCTATGGCGCCGGTTACGTCTATCCCGGGGTGTTCAGCTGCGGCGCTCAGACCAAGTCGCAGTCGACCGTTTATGCCATCGAGATCATGCTGAAGGAGCTGAAGCGGATCATGGAGCAGGAGGTTGGCGACGACGAGCTGGCCAGGGCCAAGGACGGATATCTGAATTCCTATGTGTTCAATTTCGAGACGAAGTCCCAGATCGTGGACCGAATGGTATCGTATGCCTACTACGGCTACCCGATCGATTTCATGGAACAGATCAAGTCGAAAGTGGAAAAAGTCACCAGGGCGGATGTCCTGCGCGTGGCACGGATGTATCTGAAGCCCGACAAGGTCCAGATACTGGTCGTGGGCAAAAAGGAGGATTTCGACAAGCCCCTCTCAACGCTGGGAGATGTGAATATTATGGACATTACAATCCCGCCCCGGCAATAGCACGCACGGGGACAGTCACCAGTGTCCCCTTCGAGCAGCGGAACTACAGGGAAGGTCGCCAGTGCCCGCTCGAAGGGGGACACTGGTGACTGTCCCCGTTCAATGCTTGAGCTCGTTGATCGGAACGCTTGGCACCAGGGCCGTGCTTTCTTTCTTGACAGTCAAATCCCTGTCAAGGTCGAATGCGGCCGTCTGACGGATGTCCCTCGAAGAAGATCCTATCTTTATCTCATACCGGCCGGCTTCGGCTATCCAGCTCGAGGAAGCCGGATCAAAAGACGACAGGCTGCGCGGTGTAATCTCGAAACTCAAGGTCTGCGCCTCTCCGGGTTTCAGCAGGCGCGTTTTGGCAAATCCCTTCAGCTCGAGAGCCGGCTTGTGGAGCTTTCCGGCCGGGGCGCTGATATACAGTTGAACGACTTCCTTCCCGGCCGCCCTGCCAGCATTTTTCACTGTGACTGTGGCCGTCATCCTGCCGGAAAACTTCTGCGAACTCATCGAAAGCCCGCTGAATTCAAAGGTCGTATAGGACAATCCATAGCCGAACTCGTAAGCCGGCTTTATCCCGAAGGACTCGTAATAGCGGTACCCGACATAGATCCCTTCTTCATAAACGATCCGGGATGCTTTCGGCCGCCGGAAAACACTCATCAAATCCTCGTCCTCGACTTTGGCCTCCGGTTTCGCCTCTTCCAGCACGACTCCGGGAAAATTACGGGCCGAAGGCACATCCTGGTATCTCATGGGGAATGTGGACGCGAGTTTGCCCGATGGATTGACCTTGCCGCTGAGCACATCGGCAATCGAGTTCCCGGTCTCCTGGCCTCCCTGCCATGCGAGCAGGATCGAATCCGGGATATCCCTCCAGCTCGCGGTCTCGATTACGCCTCCGACGTTCAGGATCACGACGGCCTTTTTGCCCACTGTGTGGAAAGCCTCGGCGACGGTTTTTATCAGGCTCTTCTCCGAATCATTCAGGTCGAAGTCATTATCCACTTTGCGGTCGTACCCTTCGCCCGAGTTTCGGCCGATGGTGATCAGGGCAACATCTGCGCCGGTCGCCATTCTGGCAACGAGCGCCGGCTCGACGGTCATTTCCGCAATCGGGGCCGGAAGCATGAATTGCCGGGTCGGGGGGCGTTTCGCCTGCGCCGCAGCGAGGTAATCGCCATAGGTTTTCTGCAATTCTTCATTCAGGGCGAAACCCGCCCCTTTCAGTCCTTCCACCAGTGAAACGCTATACGCTTCATTGACATCTCCGCTTCCGGTGCCCCCGGTGATGATCTCATAGGAAGTATTGCCGAAGACGGCCAGGTTTCTCATGCCCGAGGACAGCGGCAGCGCCGCCCGATCGTTCTTCAGCAGCACCATACCTTCGGTCGCCGCGTCACGGCTGATCCTCGCGTGGGCTGCCATGTCGGGCTTGTTGGAGTATTTGTAGCCTTTGAAGCGGGGCGACTGGACCAGGATGTTGAGTATCCTTTCAATGTTCCTGTTTAGGACAGCCTTGTCCAGCTTGTTTTCCCGCACAGCCCGGATGATGGCTTTCGCCTGATCCGGGCTGCCGGGCATCAGCAGGTCGTTTCCGGCTTTCATCTGCGCCACGGCATCGATGCCGCCAAACCAGTCGGTCATCACAAAACCTTTGAATCCCCAATCCTCGCGAAGAATCTTAGTCAGGAGGTCGGGATTTTCGGAGGCATGGACTCCGTTGATCAGATTGTAGGAAGACATGACCGTCCAGGGCTGCGCTTCCTCAACCGCTATGCGGAAGCCTTCAAGATAGATTTCCCGCAGGGCCCTTTCGCTCACGATGGTGTTCAAAGCGTTGCGGTTGGTCTCGGCGTTGTTGGCCGCGAAGTGCTTCACGGAGGTCCCAACGCCTTGCGACTCGACGCCGTTGACCATGGAGGCGCCCAGCTTGCCCGTAATCAGCGGGTCTTCGGAATAATACTCAAAATTTCTTCCGCAAAGGGGATTGCGGTGAATATTCATCGCGGGGCCCAGCAGCACGTCGGCCCCGTACTCCAGGACTTCATTTCCCATCGCCTGGCCAACCTTGAAAACCAGATCCGTATCCCAGGTAGATGCCAGCAGGGTGGCGACAGGAAATGCCGTGCAGTAGTAGGTGCCGCTGTCGCCCTTACGGGTCGGACTGATGCGTAATCCTGCCGGCCCGTCGGCCATTACCATGGCGGTGATCCCCAACTCCGGGATTTCGTAGGTAGTACCGGCGGCTCCCGGCACCAGATTCTGGGTTTGCCCGACAACCGGGGCGCCGGGCACAGGAGCCGCGTCTTCGGCAGCCGGTGAACCCGGCAGGCTCATGCCCGTGCCGGTGACAAAATACGCTTTTTGTTCAAGCGTCATGGCCTGAATCACTTTTTTTATCGAATCTTTGCTCAAGGGCTCCACCCTCTTTTGGGACTGGGCGAATGCCAGAAGGCTGACACCCGCCATGACAATTACCACGAGAAACCGGATCTTCTTCATAGCGTCCCCGTTGGGAGTACACTACATTGTCAATGAGCCGGATCTGCGCACGGCAAGCCGATCCGGTCGATCCTCCAATACCCTTTATGTACTAACAGATCATAATGTTTTTTGAGCACGAAATGCACGAACGAATGCCAAATCGATTTCAAATATTTCGGGTTTTTCGTGTTAAAGTGGAAGCACGATCGATTCATCACAATAGGAGATGGCTGTTCATGGAGATAAAAGACTGGAGCGCTTCCACCGTGGTCCACTTCGCGCTCGCCCTAACGATTCTGGCTGCGCCGGCCTTCCAGGGAACACTGAGAGCGCAGTCGCCCGTCATCGCTCCGGGAGCCAGGGTTGCGCTGCTGGCGAATGGATTCCAATTCACCGAAGGGCCCGCGTGCGACAAAGAGGGCAATGTTTATTTCACCGATCAGCCGAACGACCGCATACTCGTCTGGAGCACTGAGGGAAAGCTATCCACTTTCCTGGAGCCTGCGGGGCGTTCCAACGGCTTGAGTTTCGACAGCGAAGGCAACCTCTGGGCGTGCGCCGATGAAAAAAACGAGCTGTGGCGCATTTCCCCTTCAGGCCGGTCCACGGTGGTCGTAAAGGATTATGAAGGCAAACTGCTCAACGGCCCCAACGATGTCTGGGTCCATCCCGGCGGAAAGGTTTACTTTACGGATCCGCTTTACAAGCGGGATTACTGGAAACACGAGGGGCAGCGGCTGGATATGCAGTGTGTGTACTATTGGGACCCCAAAAACGGCAAGCTGGTTCGCCTTACGGACGACCTGAAGAACCCGAACGGCATCATCGGCTCGCCGGACGGCAAGGTCCTGTATGTGGCCGATCTTGCGGCGCAAAAGACCTACAAGTACAGCATACGGCCGGACGGCTCATTGGCGGACAAGACGCTGTTCTGCAACATGGGTTCCGACGGGATGACGATCGACAGCGAGGGAAATGTCTATTTGACCGGCAAAGGAGTGACCGTGTTCGACCCGGCGGGCAAGCAGATCGAGCAGATACCTGTCGATGCCCCATGGACCGCAAACGTATGTTTCGGCGGAAAGGACCGTCAGACCCTGTTTATCACGGCCATGCAGAATCTCTTCAGCCTGCGCATGCGCGTTAAAGGCGCCGGGAGCCAGTAGGGGCGCCGCGCCGGAGGCGTTACTATAAAAAAATATTCGTGAGGACGGCTCTCCAGAGCCGTCCGATAAGCGCCGATAAGCGAATATCTGGTTATAGCTTAGCCGGACGGGTCTGGAGACCCGTCCTCACGAAAACCAAATTCTTAGCCGGACGGGTCTGGAGACCTGTCCTCACGAAATCTTCTAGCGCGGGTGTCTTCATATTCAGGAGGAGGAAATAGAATGCAGAACCTTGAGGGAAAGGTTGCCTTTA
>Ga0208980_10001165_pt1 | contig 15725 bp, 12 predicted proteins | sample WetSurMetagenome_3_FD_187993 | JGI IMG/M metagenome (GOLD analysis project Ga0208980, IMG submission 187993) | Wetland microbial communities from Twitchell Island in the Sacramento Delta, sample from surface sediment Aug2011 Site A1 Bulk (version 2) | ecosystem: Environmental > Aquatic > Marine... | reverse complement strand
AAGTGAATGACCCGGAGCTGTGATCCTGTAAAATGTTCCATTATTATTGGTTATGTTTTCAATATTAATCTCTGGTAATGAATAGTTTATAATAAGGGAGCGACTACCGGTTACTGTAAATTTCTCCTGCAAATCACCTTCAAACCGGTACTTTATACTTCTTCCTGTCTGCCCCGAAACGGGTATTAAAAATAACAGGAAGCTGACTAATATAGTAGCTTGCTTACTTTTCCCTAAATACATCAATGTTAATTAATTAACACCGTTACCTAAATCCTGCCGAAAGATATCACAAATTTTAATATATTAAGTTATAGCAATTTAAAATTTGACTAACAAGTCAATACTGGTTTTCAACAGCTTTGACTTGATAGAATCCTCCGGGTTTATAAAACATAAACATACGAATGAATAAGTATGTTCAAACGGTGGTGGAATACAGGAATCTAGTTCTTAATTATGGGGCCATCCGTTAATTATGAAAATTGTATATTGTATTACAATAAATAATATATGTAATACAATAAATAATTTACCTGATACAATATCTGCCAGCAGCAATAGAGCAGCATTTCGATTACTCAGGATGCTGCAAAGATCGCAAAGATTTGAAATTAAAGGATATAGCTTTGTGTTCTTTGCGAATACTTCGTGTACTTTGTGGTTAAAAAGGACTTTTGATAAAGCCTCTTCTGGGCACGAGCACACCGAAGGTATTCTTATTCTGAATTCAACTATTATCCGATTAATAATTCGCTAAAATACTAAACCCTTAATAAGCAAGAAACTAAATGAGACTAAAGAGCTGAAATACTGACAGGAGAACTGTTTAAATATTATTAACATTTAATTGCAGGCTGCAATTTATCCGGATAATACAAATATTTGTATATTGGGATTTTAATAGAAAAGTACTTATCTGCTTTAATGAAATGGAAATGAAGAATATAGTTATAACCTTAATCCTTATTGCTATGACTGCTCCGGTTATTTCCCAAAATCTGCCGGTAGCTGATAAGTTCAGCACTTCGGCAGGAGATGTTGAAATCTTCTTTATCGGGCACGGATCGCTGATGTTCAAATTTAAGAACTATATTATTCATATTGACCCTGTTAGAAGTTCAGGGAAATATGAGAACCTTCCGCAGGCTGACCTGATCCTGGTAACGCATGAACACTACGATCACCTTGATACTGACCTTATAAATACACTCCGGAAAAAAGAGACAATTATGCTTTGCAGTGGTTCCTGTATTTCTAAAGTACCATGGGCTCAGTCTATGAAACCCGGAGACATTAAAAGAGCAGGACAGGTCGAAGTTGAAGCTGTGAGTGCCTATAATATCGTCAATGAACGGTCAAAAGGGCAGCCTTTCCATCCAAAGGGTGTGGGGAACGGTTACATTATCAAAATCGGCGACAAAAAGTTCTATATGGCCGGAGATACTGAAAACACACCGGAAATGAAAGCTCTTAAGGGTATAAATGTTGCTTTTCTGCCAATGAACCTTCCATACACAATGACGCCTGCGATGGTTGCAGACGCAGCAAAAGCAATCAAGCCTGAAATATTGTATCCATATCATTATGGTGACACAAATACTGATGAACTTATCAAATTGCTGAAAGATACCGATATTGAGGTAAGAATAAGGAAATTACAATAATTGAAACAAATATGAGCATAAACAGAAGAGGATTTATCAGAACCGGGATTGCCGGAGCGGCAGGCATTGCTATATCACCGGCTGTCATTCCCCAAATTCAAAATGTTGAAGATGAAAAAGTTATATACAGGACACTTGGCAGGACTGGACTTAAGGTACCAGTTATAAGCTTTGGAGTCATGCGTTCTGACAATCCGGCTTTATGTAAAGCTGCTTATGATAAAGGCATAAAGCTTTTTGATACGGCTAATGGCTATCAGAATGGGAACAATGAAACCATGTTGGGAAATCTGTTTAAGGATTACCGCAGGGATTCATTTTTTCTTGCCACAAAAGTGAAGGCTGCAGGAATATCCAGGGAAGGAACACCGTCTGCCGAAACAACAGCTGAAGACTTTCTTTCAAAATTCAGTACGAGTCTTACTCGCCTTCAGATGGATTATGTCGATATACTTTATGTTCACGATATCAGCAACCCTGAAATGCTCGATTTCAAACCGATTATAAATACAGTAAAGAAACTGAAAAAGGAAGGTAAAATCAGGTTTATTGGATTCTCTACTCACAGGAATGAAGCCGCTGTTATTGAAGCAGCAGCTTCGAAGGGTGACTGGGATGTAATACTTACTTCTTACAATTTTCAGCAGTCTTACAGAAAAGAGCTCGATGCAGCGGTGCATAAAGCAGCGGAAGCAGGGATTGGCATCGTCGCCATGAAAACTCTGGCTGGCGGAGGTTTCCTGGACAAGGAAAAAACAAAGCCAATTAATACAACGGCTGCAATTAAATGGGCTTTATCAAATCCCGATATTCATACAACCATTCCGGGAATGACTCAATTTGATCAACTTGATCTTAATGTAAAGATTCTTGCTGATGTTACCCTTACAGAACAGGAGAAAAAAGATATATTGGTAGCCTGCTCTCAACCTGGTTTGTTCTGCTCGGGATGTGAGGAATGTATCCCGGCCTGCCCTCTCAGGCTTTCAGTGCCCGACCTCATGCGGGCTTATATGTATGCTTACGGATATTCAAATCCATCGCAAGCTTATTCACTTCTGAAAGAACTCCGGTACGGCAATGATCCCTGCAAAAACTGCAGCGGTTCATGTTCGGTAAAGTGTTCCAGGGATTTTAATGTTAAAGAAAGAATTACCGACATATCAAGGCTGATTGATGTTCCCGTTGAGTTTCTGGCTTAGGTTTTCTCAAACGTGTTAAATATTAGTGAAATGCAAAACAGAATCCTCCTTTTATTTGTCGCCTGTTTTTTTTCAACTGCTTCTTTAGCTCAGGAGCCTGTATTCCCTGATCTGAACGGTTATAAAATAAAGACCGATTATCCCGTCTATTTACCAGATAACCTCTGGGATTTTATAAATGGAGCTGCCGATTCCTATCTGGCGTATGGATTTGTTGATCTGCATGTTGCAGAGTATAAAAAGGGCAAGGATGTTATTAAGGTTGAGATTTACAGGCATAGCGATCATACAATGGCATTTGGTATTTACTCATCGGAACGTTCTCCCTCTTTTAAATTTGTGAGTATCGGTGCTCAGGGATATATTGCAGATGGTGCTATAAATTTCTTTAAGGGCAATTATTATGTAAAAATCAAGACCTATTCAAAGAAAGAAAAAGTACTGCAGGCGGAAGAGAATCTGGCAACAAGGGTTGCAGGAATTCTGGAAGGAGATGTGACCATGCCACCAATACTTACTCAGTTTCCTTCAGAAGGCAGGAAGCTGAATGAAGAAACTTATATAAATGAAAGCGTTCTTGGTCACAACTTTCTTAATAAAGCATTCAGGGCGCTGTATCAGATTGGGAATGATGTTTTTTCGATATTTATTTTTGAAGGTACATCAGCTGAGGAAGCAGAAAAAACTGCAAAAGCTTACATGGCTTCGGCAGGTATCGATCCTACAGGAACTATCGACAACAGGTTTGTTCTTTCTGACGGATATAATGGTACCATTTTTCTTGCCTGGAAAGATAAAAGGATAGTGGTTATTTCAGGACTCGCAAAAGATCAGGCTGAAATTGCCGATAAATACACTTCTGGAATTCTGAAGTAGGGGTTGACAGGCTTCTGAAAAAAGTGCTTTCTGCACAACCTGACAAACTGATAGACCTTTTCTGAAAAAGGGGTAATCATGAATCACGGATTATCTTCGTCAAGGATTCCTGAAACCAGATTTTTCAGCTGGGAATAAGAATTCACGACTCTGATATCCTGATTATCATCAATAACATTCTGTGGTGGTTTGTACAGGATTCCATATTCTGCCTGGCGCAACATCGAGATATCATTATAAGAATCACCGACTGCTATAACCTTAAAATTCAGCTCCTGAAGAGCTTCCACTACCTTTTTCTTAGCTTCGGTCTGACGCAGATTGAAATCAGTTATATTCCCGTCTTTATCTATGGTAAGGTGATGACAGAATAATACCGGCCATCCCATCTTTTCAAGGAGAGGATCGGCAAATTCCCTGAATGTATCAGAGACTACAACCATCTGGACACGCCCGTGGAGCCATGTAATAAAATCAAGGGCTCCCGGCATAAGTTCAAGCAGTGAGATAACTTTTTGTATATCATTGATAGTAATACTATGCTGTTGGAGTATTGTAAGCCTTCGCCTCATAAGAGCATTATAATCACTTATATCCCGAGTTGTAAGCTTAAGTTCATCGATACCGGTCCATCTTGCAACATTAATCCACACCTCTGGAACGAGAACCCCTTCAAGATCACTGCATAGTATATACATCTCTTACAACAATTAAATATTAGTAATTCTGAATTATAAATTTCTTAAAGATCTCATAATTATTCTCTAAAGATAAATATTCTTCATTTCTGGTCTCTATTTTACCAAGCGAATCGGGAAGTTCTGTCTCAATGTTGAGAATATTTCTGATTTCTTCCCGGAATTTCCCCGGATGAGCTGTTTCGATGCAAACACAAAACTGGCTGTTTTCACTAGAGTCAGCCTGATCTTCAAGGTATTTCTGCAAACCTTTCCATGCAACTGCACCATGAGGCTCAAGCACTCTTCCTGACTGCCGATAGAGCATTTTAATAGTACTTCTGGTCTCCTCATCACTGACGCTGGTCGCATAAAGATCATCTTTCATTATTTCTGAATCAGGAGCCTCATAGATTTCACCCTTTTCATTCATTTTCCCTCCATACATAGCTATGATCCGGGCAAGATTACTTGGATGTCCAACATTCATAGCACTTGATATACAGTTCCTTGATGGTGAAATCGGTTTGTAGACGCCTGTATCGAAAAATAATGGTACTTCATTATTCTCATTTGTAGAAATCACGAAGCGCTTTACGGGCAATCCCATTCTTTTTGCAATAATCCCTCCGGCCAGATTTCCAAAGTTACCGCATGGAACGCTGAAAACAGCCTGGTCGTGGGTTTTCCCGGAAAGTTTTGCCCACGCCCAGAAATAATAAACAGATTGAGGGAGGAGCCTTCCAATATTTATAGAATTTGCTGATGAAAGATTTAAACCAGCCAGTGATGAATCCATAAATGCTGTTTTAATAAGCCGCTGGCAATCATCGAACTTCCCATCGATTTCTATGACCTGTATATTACCATTAAATGTGGTCATCTGTTTCCTTTGCAGTTTCGTTACCTCTCCAGCAGGGAAAAGGATTATTACCCTGATGTTTTTCAATCCAAAAAATGCATTGGCGACTGCGCTGCCTGTGTCTCCTGATGTAGCCGTAAGGATCGTTATGCGATTATTGTCAAGGTATAAATAATGTTGCATCAATCTTCCCATTAGGAGTGCTGCAAAATCCTTAAATGAAGCAGTGGGTCCCTGATCAAGATGCATTATATAGATTCGTTCGCTGACATTCTCTATCGGAATGCTGAAATTATAAACCTCATTACAAATCTCTGAAAGTTCATTTTTGCTGATTTCCGCGCCGATCAGCTTGTTGAGAATTTCAGTTGCCAGAGTTGCATAGTTTTTCTCCCCAAGCATTTCAAGTTCAGCAGTAGAAAACTGAGGCAGATATTGCGGCATATATAGTCCGCCATCAGGAGCAAGACCTTTGATAAGAGCTTCCCTGAATGTTACAGCTGGTGCTTTAAGATTTGTTGAATAGTATAAAATTTCTTTCTGCAAGACTTATTATCTTCTAAACATTTACTACTCTCATGATATCTGCAAATACCCCGGCAGCTGTTACATCGGCCCCCGCCCCATATCCTTTGATTACCATCGGAAGCTCGCGGTATCTTTCAGTCGTAAGTAAAACTATATTATTGCTTCCTTCAAGATCGTAGGTCGGATGAGTTGAATCGACTGTTATGAGCTCGACTCTGGCCTTTCCAGACTCCATTGAAGCAAAGAATCTCCATTTTTTATTCTGTTTCACCAGTAATTTCCTTTGCTTTTCAAATTCTTCATCAAATTCCCTGACTTTTTTATAAAAGCTTTCGAGGTTGCCTTCGAAACATGATTCCGGAAGGAATTTCTTTACAATAACGTCTTCCTTTTCAATTGCATAACCGGCTTCACGGGAGAGTATAAGAATTTTCCTGACAACATCTATTCCACTCAGGTCGATCCGTGGATCCGGTTCTGAAATACCCCTTTCCTTTGCGATCATTATCGTTTTGCTTAGCGGCATATCGGGACCAATGGAATTAAAAATAAAATTTAAGGTACCTGAAAGGACAGCTTCTATTTTGAGTATTTTATCCCCGCTGACAACCAGGTCGTTAATGGTTTTAATGATCGGTAATCCTGCTCCAACGGTCGTTTCATACATAAACCTGACTCCTTTATCGCTAGCAAGCGATTTAAGGGTGTGATAATAAGAGTACTCCGAAGAGCATGCAATCTTGCTTGCCGTTACTACTGATACGTATTTCTGCAGGGCATCCATATATGTTAAGGCTACTTTTGAATCAGCTGTGCAATCGATGAATACTGAGTTCCTCAGGTTAAGCCTGGTCATATTATTAATGAAAGTATCAATGTCACTCTTCTCACCGTTTACGTTCAGCAATTCTCTGCAGGTATTGAGAGGAATAGGTTTGCTGGTTAAAAGCATTTTTCTTGAATTGATAATTCCAATCAGGTTAATATTAAGATTATGTTCCCTTAAAAGAGTCTCAGACTGTTTTCCGAGCTGCTTTATGAGACTTGAGCCTACAAAACCTGTTCCTGCAATAAAAAGGTGAAGTTCTTTATACCTGGAAAGAAAGAAACCGTCATGTATGACATTAAGTGCTTTTTTAAGACTTTCGTTTCTGATGACTACAGAAATATTTAGTTCCGATGAACCCTGGGCTGTCGCAATTACATTTATTCCGTTCCTTCCTAAAGATCTGAAAAGCGTCGCCGATATTCCCGGTGTGTTCTTCATCCTTTCTCCAACAATGGCAATAATTGACAAGTCTTTCTCAATGAGTATCTTAAGCTCTTTCTTAAAAAATATTTCCCTTTCAAATTCCTGATTAATACCCTCAACTGCTTTTTTAGTATCAGGCGGATTAACGGCAAAAGTGATCGAATATTCAGAGGAGGCCTGAGTTATGAGGATAATATTTACATTTTTTTTGGCCAGTGAACCGAAAAGTCTCATTGATGTTCCCGAAATCCCGACCATCGATGGCCCCTGTAGTGTGATAAGATCAATATGATCGATAGAAGAAATCCCCTTTATCGGACTCCTGCTGCCGTTCGAGGATTTTTCGCTTATCAGGGTTCCTTTTGCTTCCGGATTGAACGAGTTTCTGATAAAGATAGGTATCAGTTTTTTGTAAACAGGACGAAGGGTAGGGGTATAGATGACTTTAGCTCCAAAATGAGAAAGCTCTATTGCCTCCGAGTATGTAAGAGACTCTATTGCATAAGCCTTTTCAACTTTTCTCGGGTCGGCAGTCATGAAACCATCAGTGTCGGTCCATATTTCAAGCACATCAGCATTAATCGCTGCAGCTATTATTGCAGCGGTATAATCCGATCCTCCTCTTCCAAGGGTCGTAGTTTCGTTTTCGGAGGTACTTGAAATAAAACCCGGAACAATAATCAATTTCTTCTTATTCAGGATTTTTTTTCTGACAAGGGAATTTGTAAGAATAAAATCGACATTTGCATTCCCGTAATTATCGTCAGTTTTAATTATTTCCCTTGCATCGATAAGAAGTGAGTTTTCAAAGTAGGCAGAAATGATTAGTGAAGAGAGTCTTTCCCCGGCACTCAATACCTTGTCGAGTGAATACTTGCTCAATTCCCTGAGAAGAAACAGGCCGCTCAGCGTTTCGTTCAATTCCTGGAAAATCTGATCGACTTTTGCAATTGTTGATTTCAGAGTTTCTCCGCTGAGAAGCTCCATGGAAGCAGATCTGTGTTTCTTAATAAGATCACCAAGCCCTGATTTATATCCATCATCATGTCCGGCTGCAGATTCACTGATACTTTTAAGGGAATCGGTAACGCCCTGAAGGGCAGATACTACGACAACCAACGGCAAAGATTCGGATGCAGTTATCTTCTTTACTATCCTGATCCTGTCAGAATTACCTACAGAAGAGCCTCCAAATTTCATGATTTTCATACAAGAAAATGTTTAATAGCAGGATATCTCATCAGGTTTGTTTAAAAATCAAGGTGCAAAAATAATAAAAAACAGGAATATCGCTTAAATGTCAGATATTAATATAAGACCAGGCTTTTAAGCGAATATTATAAAGTGAAATATTTAAAATGCTTAATAAGTGCAAATTGAATTTATTTTCAACTACCGGGAAATTACTCACTTCCCCCTGAACGGGACTATTTCTAAAGGAATTTTTAGGAGGCTGTCTCATAAGACTGATTTTAACCCCAAACCCCCCAAGGAGGGCTTTTTATGTCATTTGTTTTCAATAAGTCCCCCTTAGGGGATTTAGGGTTGGCTTTAAAAAAGAAGCTTTTGATACAGCCTCGATGGGGGGCTAAACTTTAATAGATATTGTTATTTACCTCTCAGCTTGCAGCTGCCTTTTCAAGGCGCTTCAGTATACTGAATATAAAAGTTGCTGAAAGAAGGCAGCAAACAATAAATACAAGCCAGAGTGTAGTCAGCGAAGTTTTATCCCATAAAAGTGAGCCGACGAACAGAAGCTTATTACCAACTGCAGTTGCAAGCAGCCAGCCACCCTGCATCAGTCCCTGGAAACGGGATGGCGCAACCTTCGAAACAAATGATAATCCCATAGGACTAAGGAAAAGCTCTGCTACAGTAAGGATAAGGTAACTGCTCATCAGCCAGTAAGGTGAAACCCTTTCGGCGTCAGCAACCGGAACTCCGGCAAGCGAAAAAGGTGACGGGGCTCCAATTGAGGCGATGAGTATAATTACGAATCCCATTGCAGCTATTACCATTCCAATACCGATCTTTTTAGGAGTAGATGGTTCAATTCCCTTTTTATTCATCCACGCAAAAGCTCCCATCACAGGAAAAGTGAGTGCAACAATAAAAAGAGGATTGAATGATTGAAATACTTCCGGAGCTATCGAGTTCTGAGGTCCAAAGGCAGTAAGCCATCTGCCAAGGAGGGTGGTCGGATCAAATCCTTTAAGGAAGAACAATGCGAAGAGAAGCGAAACGACAAATAATATGCCTCCGACAAGTTTTGTTTTGGATTTGAGATTCTTATACAGGAGCATTACAATACCGGCAATTGAACCTATTACCGCCAGCATTGATGGAAGCGTAAAAAACATATTGGTGAATGGTCCAACTTGTTTTGCAGTATAGTCCCTTGCAAAAAGAGTAAGAGTTAGCCCGTTCTGATGGAATGACATCCAAAAGAAAACAACTACAATAAAAACCAGCACCAAAGCTGTAATACGAGCTCTTTCTTCCTTGCGTGAGGTGAGAATTATCCAGGTAATAAATCCTGCAAATAGACCGAAAGCAAAACCTGTGGCCAGGTCAACCTGTTTCAGGAGTTGAAGGACAAATGCAGTTACTCCAATGGCTAGCGCTGCAGCAATAAAGGGTACAGGTTTAAAATCTACCTTTTCAGATGCGGCAGTTGCAGCTTTGACTTCCTTATTGGGCAGTAATTTGTTGAAAATAATATAAACCATGAGTGAAATTACCATTGCTATGGCAGCAATTCCGAAGGCATAGTTATATCCTTTGGAGAAAACCTCAAGGTAACTGTTGGCAAATGCTGAGAGATCTGTCACTGGTCCGGTCAGGCTTACTTTGTCGGCAAGCTGTTGAAAAACTACAGTATCGGTTAAAGTCCCGTTTATATACTGATGACAAAGGGATGGAATGCTACCGTCATGAGCAAACCCGTTGGTTTTCAGCCACCAGTTTCGCATGCCGTTGGCAGCATATGGAGCAAAAAAAGCTCCTACATTTATTCCCATATAAAAAATCATGAATGCAGTATCCCTCAGCTTTGAGTACTTCGGATCGTCATACATCTGTCCGACCACTGCCTGAAGATTACCCTTGAACAAACCATTCCCCAGAGCTATAATCATCAGTCCTAACACCGTGATTGTGAGAGTCATTCCTGGTATGGCCATAATTACATAGCCTGTAAACATAATAATTATGCCCGCAAGAATTACCAGCTTGTATTTTTTAGTTGAATCTGCAAGAATACCGCCGAGCAGAGCAAGTGCATAAATACCGAAGTAAAACCAGCTGTAGATACCTCCGGCTTTTTCGGCCGAAAGTCCAAATTTAGCCTGAAGAAAAAGAACCAGAATTGCCATCATTGTATAAAAGCCGAATCTTTCTCCCATATTGGAGAAAAATGCCACCAGCAGACCTTTTGGATGATTTTTTAACATATTGTTGCAGATTAAGCGGTTTAAAAATGATAATCAGATCAGAAGACAGGATTTAATTCAGTTTCCACCTGTAAATTATCAGGTTAGGTTTATTTATTTATGATCCGGACAAATATATTAATCTTTTTTACAATTGATTGTGTAATTTTATGAATTGGAAATTTAACATTTCTGCAAGCAAAAAATGAAAATATTTAAAAACCAGCAGATAAAAGAAATAGATGATTATACAATCAAAAATGAGCCTGTATCTTCTGTCGACCTTATGGAGAGAGCAGCTGATCAGCTGAAGAGATGGTACTCTAGGAAATTTGACAGGTCGAGGCGAGTAATCATTTTTGCTGGTCCAGGAAATAATGGAGGTGACGGAATAGCTCTCGCAAGATTATTATCGGTTGACAGATTCAACGTTGAAGTATTCTTTGTTAAGGTTTCCGGCAAGACTTCTGATAACTGGAACATTAATTATCAGAGACTTGAGCAAGAAACAACAGTTCTGTTCAATACTATTGAAAGCATAGATCTCTTCCCTTTTGTAAGCTCGGATGATATCCTGGTTGATGCAATTTTCGGATCCGGATTAACTCGCCCTGTGGAAGGACTTGCCGCATTGGTGATTAAAAAAATAAATCAGACCGGCAATGTTGTCATTTCAATTGATATACCTTCAGGTTTGTTTGGGGAAAACAATTCATCCAATAATCCTGAAACCATTGTGCATGCAGATTATACTTTGAGCTTTGAGTTTCCCAAGCTCTCCTTTATGTTTGCTGAAAACGCTTTATTTGCCGGAGAATGGAGGGTTTTACCCATAGGCCTTAGTAAAAATGCTATTATAAATACTCAAACACCTTACCAGTTTATTGAAAACACTTTTGTACTGCCTCTGCTTAAGAACAGACAAAAGTTTGATCATAAAGGGAAATATGGTCACGGTCTGCTTATTGCAGGTTCTTTCGGAAAAATTGGAGCAGCAGTCCTTGGTTCTAAGGCAGCACTCAGAACAGGGATCGGGCTTATTACCTGTCAGGTTCCGGCTTGTGGATATCAGGTTATTCAGACATCTGTTCCCGAAGCAATGGCAATAGCTGACAAAAGTGAAACTATCATTTCGGATTCGGTAGCCATGGATCCTTTCGACGCTGTAGCTATCGGGCCCGGAATCGGAACAGATCCTGTCACTCAGAAGGCTCTGCATGCTTATCTTAAAAAGAGTAACAAACAATTGATTATTGACGCAGATGGGATTAATATACTGGGATTAAACAAAGAGTGGCTCGCTGACTTGCCTTTCGGAACAATTCTCACACCCCATGTTAAAGAATTTGAACGGATTGCAGGGAAAACAGAAAATAGTTATCAAAGACTTGAACGGCAGGCAGAATTTGCTGCAAGCCATAATTGTGTGGTTATCCTTAAAGGAGCTAATACTTCCGTTGCGACACCTGGCGGTCAGGTATATTTCAACAGCACAGGAAACCCTGGTATGGCAACGGCTGGAAGCGGTGACGTGCTTACCGGAATGATTCTTTCGCTGGTTGCACAGGGTTACTCGCCTGAGAATGCATCAGTTATCGGTGTGTATCTTCATGGACTGGCAGGTGACATTGCATCAGAAAAATCATGTTATGAATCTATTATTGCGTCTGACATAATTGATAATACAGGAAATGCGTTTCTTAAGTTAAGGACTTCTTCCTGATAAAGACACGCCTTGCCAATCTTCATTTTTGAAAAGAATATAAATAGAAATAAATCTTGTAAAAAAACAATATATGAGAAACCTTTTTAAGTTGCTTTATTTAATTGCTGTTGCCCTGATAGTCGGATCATGTGGTTCTAACAAATATGTGTACGACTCAAAAAGTTCTGTGACCCCGCTTTCAGGCAAATCCACTGTTTCATCAGGGAGCCTTGTTTACGGACTTCCGCTTACTGTTATAGATGTCGAGATTGAGGCAGAACGGATTATTGAAATCCCAGGCCCTTATTCAAAATATGCTGAAAGCCTGCTGGGTCTTACAGATATAATAAAGACAGAGAACGAATCCTGGAGTGTCAGGACTATCAAAATAAAAACTCATCAGGAGTTGGATCCAGGTGAATTCTATGTAATTGAAGCTAGCTCATTGTTTCAAACAAATGTTCTTGCTTTGAAAAAGGCCGGGCTGATAATGGATCTTAATCCGGAAATATACAATTCGCAAACTGATATTTATACCGATACTGATACAGATATAAAATCATTACGTGTTTATGATCTCGGAGCTGATGAATACTTTCAGGATGAAAGGGATACGGTTTATAAAATGGTAAGTGTCGATACCGCTTTTATTAAAGTACCTTATCTGGTTGAAAAGAAACAGAAACTAACTATTGACCAGCTTGCTGAAAAAGCTGCAGTCAGACTTATGGAGATGAGAGACGGAAAACACCTTGTTCTTACAGGCGAAACTAACGTGTTTCCTCAGGATGGAGCAGCAATAAATGAAATGAACCGCCTTGAAAAGGAGTATACTGAACTCTTTACCGGGAAAACACTTACGGACAGTCATACTTTTAATTACCAGATCATTCCCAAAAAAGATATGATTGGAAAGCAGATAACGGTTTGTACATTTTCGGAAATAACGGGACCGCAACCATCTACCCAAAAAGCAGGAACTCCTATTACGATTGAATTTATTCCTGAATTGAAAACAAAAGAACTTAAAATAATTTCCTCTCAAAGCAAAGAATCCTCCTCACAGAAGTATGAAAGACTCTATTACAGGGTTCCTGATGTTGTTACAGTGAAAATTGTTTTTGGGAATGAAGTTATAAGTACTTCCAGAAAGTTATTATACCAGTATGGTGAGGTTATACCATTACCTGAAAACTATATTATTGGTAAGTGATTGAGGCTAAGGGCTACAGGTGTCATATTACCTTAAGGTTATTAGAAGTTATGCTTTTCCTGTAGACTGTGGCCCGATGCCTGAAGCCTTTTTTATTGGATTTTACCTTTGAATGTTTTCTGGAAATCCTCCCATTCCTGAGTTTCATATGCTTTATCTGCAAAATACCTCAAAAGCATCTCCATTTCCTTTGGCTGCCTGAATCCGGGTACCGGTGATGCAGAATATTTGTTTTCCTGTTTCGTGAGAAACACTACAGTCGGATACGAAAGCTGGCCCTGGAGAAGCGCGACAGCAAGCTGATGTGCCTTACCATATTTGCCATCATTAATGTACGTCTGATCAAGAAATTTGACACTCTCCTTGCCTTCGGCATCAAATTTAACAGGGTAGAAACTGGTGTTGAGAATATCAGCAATCACAGGATTGGTAAATGTTTCCTGGTCCATCTTCTTGCACCATCCGCACCAATCGGTATAGGTATCAATAAAAAGTGGACGTGATGATTGCTTGCTGAGTTTTTCAGCTTCCTGAATGGTGTACCATTTTACTGCCTTATCCTGAGAATATAATGAGAAGGTTGTTGTAACGAGCAAAAGAAAAATAAGTGATTTTTTCATAAACTATTTTTGATAACTGGTACTGCAAATTCTGTGCAAAATAAAATAATTTCCTTTAAGCCTGAACAAAAAGCTAGAAATTCCCAAGTTCATAACAATTAATCTTGATCTTGTGTTCATTTTAACTATGTTATAACAGGATTTTCATTAAAATATTTTTCTACATTTACCGATCTTTTTAACATACCTAAACAATTTATATGGAAACAATAACTAATACTCTGCGTGACTCTAAAGCTGCACGCTGGACAGCATTGGCAGTGGTTGCATTTACGATGTTGTGCGGATACTGGCTTACTGATGTAATGGCGCCTCTCAAGCCGATGCTTGAGAAAGAGCTGCTCTGGAACAGCTCCGAATACGGATTTTTTACAAGTGCATATGGCTGGTTCAATGTCTTCCTGCTCATGCTTATCCTTGGAGGAATAATCCTTGATAAAATGGGTGTCAGGTTTACGGGTGTAATGGCTACATCGGTGATGGTGATCGGAACTGCAATTAAATTCTGGGCTATTTCTACACATTCTCTTGACGGACAGGAGCTTTTGGGAATGAAGGCCCAGGTAGTTATAGCCGGATTGGGATTTGCAACTTTTGGTGTTGGGGTTGAAACTGCAGGTATTACTGTTTCAAAAATTATTGTCAAATGGTTCAAGGGAAAGGAGATGGCTCTTGCCATGGGACTTGAAATGGCGACAGCCAGAATAGGCACAACGATGGCAATGGTAACTTCAGTTCCAATAGCAAGGGCACTTCATGGGGTTTCGAAACCAATACTTGTTTGCCTTATAATGTTGTGTATAGGTATGATATCTTTCATTGTCTATACTTTTATGGATAAAAAACTGGATAAGTCAATTGCTGAGGAAGCCATCCGGAGCGATTCTGCTGAAAGTGAAGAATCATTCAGCGTTAAAGATATATGGTACATAATTTCCAATAAAGGCTGGTGGTATATTGCACTGCTTTGTGTTTTATTTTATTCAGCTGTTTTTCCATTCCTGAAATATGCTGCTGACCTGATGGTTAATAAATTTCAGGTAGACCCTGAACTTGCGGGGATTATTCCGGGCATGCTTCCTTTTGGCACTATGATCCTGACTCCTTTGTTTGGTAATCTTTATGACCGTAAGGGGAAAGGAGCCTCAATTATGATCCTTGGTGCTGTTCTTCTGATCTTTGTTCATGCCATGTATTCAATACCTTTCCTCAGATTCACACCCGTTGCAATTGTACTTATTATTATACTGGGAATTGGATTTTCGCTTGTACCATCTGCGATGTGGCCATCTGTGCCTAAGATCATTCCTGAAAAGCAGCTGGGTACAGCTTATGCTTTGATTTTCTGGGTCCAGAATATTGGGCTAATGGGTGTTCCTGCTTTGATTGGCTGGGTGCTTGATAAATACTGCATAACAGGGACACATCTTATTGATGGATCTCCAGTTCCAAGTTATAATTATACCTTGCCCATGATTATATTTACCTGCTTTGGAGTTATTGCACTTGTTTTTGCTCTGTTGCTGAAAGCTGAAGACAAGAAAAAAGGATACGGACTCGAGATGCCAAATATCAAAAAACAGGAATAGCAAATTCTAACAACTTAAACAAAAAATCCATTGTAGAGGCTGTATCAAAAGTATTTTTCTAGATTGTTTTTCCTTTGTGCGATTTTGTGTTGCACTTTGTGAT
>Ga0208980_10001164_pt1 | contig 15728 bp, 11 predicted proteins | sample WetSurMetagenome_3_FD_187993 | JGI IMG/M metagenome (GOLD analysis project Ga0208980, IMG submission 187993) | Wetland microbial communities from Twitchell Island in the Sacramento Delta, sample from surface sediment Aug2011 Site A1 Bulk (version 2) | ecosystem: Environmental > Aquatic > Marine... | reverse complement strand
CTCCGTGAGCACCATAATACCCGGTCCCTTTTTCAATGGTAAAACCAATGATCCTGGATTGGAGGATGGAGTCCTGGTTTTTAAACATAACGCACATCCCGTAAGTTGGATTTTGCGGTTGGCTGCCATCGATGATGGTGTTGTTAATGTCGTTGGTGTCGCCGCTGAGGAGGAAGTTGCTGGCCAGGGTAATGGTTTTCTCATTGCCCTGGATCATAACGTTTTCCACATAAGTCCCGGGAGCTACCAGGACGGTATCCCCGTATCCGGCTGCATCCACGGCGGCCTGGATGGTATTGTACTCGGCAGGCACATGAAGGATCTGCGCCTGCATGGTGGCTGCAAGGATGCAGCTGACGATGATAAGGGTAAAGTTTTTCATGATATCTAAATTTAAAATTCCAAATTCAAAAGCTTATTAACCCTCCCCCTTTTTCCCCCTCTCCTCAAGGAGAGGGGGCAGGGGGTGAGGTTATGGCAAATTTACCACTCCCGTCTGCCAGGTATGAACCAGATCAACGAACGCCGGGATTCGTTAAACGAACGCCGGTGTCGGTTATAGGAACACGAGAGACAGTTGTTAGATAATCCATACAGTATTATCGCAATATGGCTTATTTACTTATTGACTCTTTTTTGCTATTTTTGCTAATATGAATTTGGTTTTTCAAAATATTGAGAGAATTCAAAGAATTTGCCATGAACATCTGGTGGATCAGTTATTCATTTTTGGTTCAATAAATACCGAATTGTTTAATGACCGGAGTGATATTGATATTCTCATTCAGTTCAGTGCACAAATTAATCCTGCTCAATATTTTGATAATTTCATGGATTTCAAAGAAAAAATGGAGGTTCTGTTAAACAGGGAAGTTGATATAGTTGAGAACCAGGCCATAAAAAATCCTATCTTTAGAAAAATAGTTGACAGGGATAAAATCCTGATCTATGAACGAAAGAGTGCTTAAATCCCTGTTTGATATCAAAATAGCCATAAATGAGATAGAATCCTTTCTTCCCTCAGATAAATTGACTTATACTGAATACAAGTCAAACCTGATACTCAAAAGAGCAATTGAGAGAAATCTCGAAATCATTGGAGAGTCGATGAGCCGGATCATTAAACAAGATCCCGGTTTTCCAATACAGGAAGCTCAAAGAATTGTCGGACTCAGGAATCAAATTATTCATGCTTATGATTCAATTTCTGATGAAAACATCTGGGCTATCATTATTAATCACCTGCCAAAACTCAAATCCGAAGTCGAAAAACTGACTGAAGACTATGAGTAATCACTGCCTGAATTAAGATGCTCCCATGTGTATCCACCATCCGTTGACCGAAAGATTCCGCTGTTGATTGTCCGGCAAAAATAATTCCCAATGGATCATTCACAAGGCACATCATATCCCATGGAGCGGGAGGAACAAGTTCCCAATGTGAACCATTATCATTGGATTTAAATATTCCAAGTTATTAACTCTCAAATGTTAAATGTTAACTACTCCTGTTTCCTTATTCACAAATTTAGCTTCCCCCGATGCCAGTCATAAACAAGATCAACGAACGCCGGGATCCGCTAAACGAACGCCGGGATTGGTTAAAGAAATGACTGGGAAAGAGGCTGGAAACGAACTGCCTCATCTTAAGACGAAACTCTATTCCATTCGCAGTGCTGATCGTCGGTTGCTCGCTCCCGCCGGTATCAAAACGTTCCATCGGTATTCAACGCCGGCCTTCCAGTGCTTATGTAACTCAAACTTCTTGCCCATAGCCAGCATGGTGATGCCTGTGACGAGAATGCCCACCCCTAAAACGGCACCAGCTACTCCGATGACCCCTGCAATGCCTCCGAAAATCACGGCTAACAATAATTCCCATCCTTCAGCAGTTGCAATCCAGGAGAACATGCCATAGGCAATCAATGCCCCCAACGGGATCATAAGGGACCCTCCAACCGTGGCCACGCTTCCAGCCCTCAGGTATCCGGGCACCTGGATCCAGATCGCGGCAATGTCATTAACAGCAAACGCCTGTCCATTGATGATGAGGCTGTCAGGAACTATCGCTTCGAGCCTGCCCCTGGTAACATGATGGGCTGCCTTGATCCGGATGTTTCTCCCTTCGGCCAGGATCAGCATGCTTCCTGACTTCCTGTCGGTTAGCACCAGGTAATGCCTTGGCCCCGTAAGGGTATCCATGAAATTTATAATAAGGGCTGTTGCATCGGCATTTTCATCATCCGGTTGACCCCGGAATATCTTGTCTACTACTTCGACCGTACGGTGATCTGACACATCTTTACAGGGATCTATGATACAGTGTCCGAATAAAGTATTTGCGAATAAGAAACCAAATCCGATGATCAGGATAAATTTCAAAATAAAGAATTTGAAATTATAAACTCAACGGCATTAAATTACAAAATTTTTAAGCATTTGTCAAGTTTTCTCCTCCACCCCACCTTCCTTAAATTGATTAATTTTGGATCATAAAAAATCCCCCACTAAACCCTTAAAACTTAAACCTTGTTCTTAGAACGCTCGGGCAACGGCAATGCAAGATCCGGCTGGATCGAAGTGATCTGCGGATCGATGTTCTCCGGTAAAACGGAGGAGCTGATCCGCCGCCTGCGCCGCGCCCAGATCGCGAAACAGTCGGTACAGATCTTCAAACCTGTCATCGATACCCGTTACCACACCGAAAACGTGGTCTCGCACGACGATAATTCCGTGCATTCCACTCCCGTGCAATCGGCCTCCCAGATCCTGATGTATTCCCATGATTACGATGTGGTCGGGATTGATGAGGCGCAGTTTTTCGACGATGAGATCGTAGCTGTCTGCAATAAGCTTGCAGATACCGGGACCCGTGTGATCGTCGCCGGGCTGGATATGGACTACACCGGCAAACCTTTCGGGCCCATGCCCGCCTTGCTGGCTTCCGCCGAATATGTCGACAAGGTCCACGCGATCTGCATCAGCTGCGGCGGGCTTGCACAGTATTCGCACCGGACCATCGATCAGGAAGGGCTGGTGGTGCTCGGCGAAACGGATAACTATGAACCGCTCTGCCGGCATTGCTTCCTGGAGAAAAACGGGCAAAAACCGAAAAAGCCCTGATTTTGACAGGAAACTTTGGAAATTACTACCTTTGTCGCATTGATCCACTTTAACAGATCTTACAATGAAAAAAACAATCTTAATCTTAATCGTATTATTCATGGCCTCACAACATCCAGGCTTTTCACAGACCGGCACACAGAGCAAACCGGCATCTGAAACGCTCGTGCTCATCAAAACCAGCTATGGCGACATCACGCTGAAACTTTACAACGACACGCCGCTGCACCGCGATAACTTCATCAAGAACATCAAGGCGGGCTGGTACAACAACTCCCCGTTCCACCGCATCATACCGCAGTTCATGATCCAGGGAGGCGGCAATGCGGATGGCCGTGCTGACATCGGTTACACCATCCCGGCTGAGATCAAGCCCAACCACTTCCATAAAAAAGGCGCCCTGGCGGCAGCCCGTATGGGTGATAATGTGAACCCTGAGAAGAAATCCTCCGGATGCCAGTTTTACATAGTGCAGGGAGCCGTCCTTGACGAGGCCACCCTGAACAATTACGAAACGCGCATGAAGACGAAGTTCTCCCCGGAACAGCGGAAAGCTTATACCACCATCGGTGGTGCACCCTGGCTCGACGGCGGCTATACCGTCTTTGGCGAAGTGGTCAGCGGCTTTGATGTCATCGATAAGATCGCAGCCGTTCCCCGCGACGCCGGCGACAAACCGCTCAAGCCGGTGACGATGACCATTGAGATAGTGGAATAATGGACATTGATCATTAGGTAGACATTAAGTTGACATTAGGTAGACATTAGGTAGACATTAAGTTGACAAGAGGTTGACAAGAGGTTGACAAGAGGTTGACAAGAGGTTGACAAGAGGTTGACATTAAGTTGACATCAAGGTAACAGTTACTCCGGAGGAGTTAAACATTTGTAGAAAACACAGCGCAAAGCCAATTATTTCCCCTCCCCGCGTTAACGAAAGATATCACTATCAATATCAGCATGGGGAGGGGACTAAGGGGTGGGGCATCAGAAAACCTCGTAATTTTCAAGTATGAATGATCTCATAAACCAGTACCTGATAGAAATCGAAAGCTTCACCACGCAGAGCGCAGAAGAACTCGAGCAATTCCGCATCAAATACCTCAGCAAAAAAGGACTGATACCGGCATTGTTCGAAGATTTCAGGAATGTGCCCCCGGAGCAGCGACGGGAGGTCGGACAGGCTTTGAACAACCTGAAGAACCTTGCACAGGATAAGGTTAATGCACTGAAGGAACAGATTGAAAGTTCGGTTCAGGAAACCAGGTCCGACATCGATTTGACCCTTCCGGCCGACTTTCAACCCGTTGGCTCGAGGCACCCGCTGTCGATCGTGCGGAATGAGATCGTGCAGATCTTTAGCCGTATCGGCTTCGTGGTGGCAGAAGGACCGGAGATAGAAGACGACTGGCACAACTTCACTGCGCTGAACTTCCAGCAGGACCATCCTGCCCGTGACATGCAGGACACCTTCTTTATCAGCAAAAATCCTGAAATACTCTTAAGGACACATACTTCTTCCGTTCAGATCAGGGCCATGGAACAGCGGAAGCCTCCTCTCCGCGAGATATATCCCGGCCGCGTGTTCCGCAACGAAGCCATTTCCGCCCGGGCGCACTGCATCTTTCACCAGGTTGAAGGGCTTTACGTAGACCATGATGTCTCCTTTGCCGACCTGAAGCAGACCCTTTACTACTTTGCCCATGAGATGTATGGCGAAGGCACGCAGGTGCGCTTCCGCCCCAGCTATTTCCCGTTCACCGAGCCTTCCGCAGAGATGGACGTCAGCTGCTTTGTCTGTGGCGGCAAGGGCTGCCCGATCTGCAAATATTCCGGCTGGGTGGAGATCCTCGGCTGTGGCATGGTAGATCCCAGTGTGCTGGAGAATTGCGGTATCGACAGCAATGAGTACACGGGTTTCGCCTTTGGCATGGGCATCGAAAGGATTGCCATTTTAAAGTACCGGATCCAGGATATCCGGTTATTCTTCGAGAATGATGTCCGGTTTCTGAAGCAATTTACCGGGGCTTTCTGATTTTTTACAGCTAATGTATTTATTTACAGGATTTTATGTCTCATTGAGATGACATCCCTGATTAATATCTAATCACTCCAAAAAATGCATCTCAATCTCCTGGAAAATCACCTCCAGGTTCTTTGCCTTGGTCTGAGGGATCTCATACGCAGCCAGCACCTGCTGGATCGACTGGATTTTGGTGATCAGCTGCTTCTTTAACTGCCCGGCAAGGAGATCATCGGCTATCAGGAAGAAATCAACGCCCTTCTCACCGGGAACCAGGCGGCCCGACTCGTGATAATTCGAAACAAGATAATAGTTTCTCCGTTCATCCGGGTGCTGGAAGAGGTAGAAGGAATAAGATTTCTCTTCATTCCCGTCATTCATCTTCAGGTCTTCCACCCTCTTGAACTTAAAGCCCAGCTTATTATTCAAGAAGAATGTGAAACGATAATCCTTCATATGGCACGCCACACCGAAGATGGTGTAATCGTAGGAAACATCAGGTGATAACTTGAGCTTTCGGGCCATGTGGAGTTCTTAATGAAAAGTGCTAAGGGTTGAGTTGACAGTGGATGAATTTGTATTAAATCAAGCTATAAAGATAACTCAAAACTCAAAAAACAAAACCCGGCGCACAGAAATCAACACCCGGCACGCAGAACTATTATCTTTGCCACGATGAAAGAAAATGCAACTAATTTGATCGATGGAGTGCCAGCCGCCAGGAAACCCCGCCCGCTTTATCATATTTTCACAGCCGTTCCCCCCAGCTATGACCTGATCAACCGCCTTTTCACCTGGCGGCTGGATGAAAGATGGAGGAGGAAAGCTGCCGGCCTTTGCCTTGAAAATAAGCCGGTAAAAATCATGGACCTTTGCACCGGCACCGGCGACCTGGCTATCCGGTTTGCTGCCATGGCAAATGCCTCTGTGGAGATCACGGGATACGATTATAGCCAGCCGATGCTCGAAATTGCTTCTCAAAAGGCCCTGAAAAAAAGTCATCCTGAAATACGCTTCATGCTGGGTGACGCGGCTGAAATGCCGTTTCCCGACGGATATTTCGATTCCATCGGCATTGCCTTCGCCTTTCGAAATCTTACTTATAAAAACTCCGACTCAAAAAGGTTCCTGGCAGAGATATACCGTGTGGTAAAACCCGGCGGGCGTTTCATAATCGTAGAGAGCAGCCAGCCGAAAAATGGGCTGTTAAGATTCTTTTTCAAAGTGTACACAAAGACCATGGTTTACTATATCGGAAGCTGGATTTCCGGCAACAGGACCGCCTATCGCTACCTTGCCAATTCGGTGATCGATTATTACAAGCCGGAAGCAGTGACGGACTTGCTAAAAAGCACGGGATTTGCTGAGGTGAAGCATATCCCGCTGATGGGCGGGGTGGCGGCGATTCACGTCGCTTTGAAAATTGATGGCTAATTTCATTCGTCCCTTCAGGACACAATCCCCAATCTCTCAATCCCCCAATCCTACTGCTTCTCCCCCGGCACAACCTCCGTCTCCACAATGGCTCCCCTCCGCAGTACTTTGATCCTGACCGTCTTATTTATTTTATCAGCGGTAAGGAGCTTGAACAGGCCGGCAGAACTGACAATGACCTGGCCGTCAAATTCTATAATTATATCGCCTTCCATCATTTGTGCCTTTTTGGCAGGAGAATGGTCGGTTATTCCTGACACCAGCAATCCTTTTATATTCGACAGGCGGTGAAAATTCCGCACGCGGGGATGGATCTCGATCTCCTGGATCATCAGGCCGAGCCAGGCTTTCGTGACTTTACCATACTTGATAAGCTGCAATGCGATTTCCTTTGCGAGGTTGATATCAATGGCGAAGCTCAGTCCCTGCGCCCCGCCGATGATAGCGGTGTTTATTCCAACAACTTCCCCGTCGGTGTTGATCAGCGGGCCACCGGAATTGCCTGGATTCAAAGGGGCATCGGTCTGGAGGACATTCTCTATGACCTGACCGGTATTGGTCCGGAGGGTGCGGCCGACGCCGCTTAGCACGCCAGTGGAGACCGAGTGCTGGTAGCCAAGCGGGTTGCCGATGGCGATGAGGAACTGGCCTATCCGGAGTTCCTGCGAATCCCCGAGTTTGGCTACCGAATAGCCGTTGCTGTATACTTTGAGGATGGCGATATCAGAGTCCGGATCGCTGCCGGTAATGGTGGCATCCATTTCGGTCCCGTCCAGCAGGGTGACGCGGATCGTCCCTGCTTTGGCGATAACGTGGGCATTGGTGAAGATAAAGCCGTCACTGGAGAAAACGAAGCCTGAACCGCTCCCTGCCTGCACTTTCCGGCCGCTCTGTTCACGGAATACGTCGATCCTGACCACTGCGTTCTTGGCCTGGTCGATGGCATTGATGATGATCTCTGAAAATGGATCCATGTTGTCAGTTTTGAAACGGATCTATCAAAGATCAGGCCTTAAAAAAAAGTGACAAATTTGGAAATTTGGAAATGGGACAATTTGAAAATTCATGTTCAAATTTTCAAATTAACTAATTTCCATATCATTTGATGATCTCCGCCTCCCCAAACCCGATCTGTCCGAGCGCTTCTTTCTGCGTCGCGGCATCGCCGGCAATGACATAGTACATCCGTTGCGGGTCGATGTACTTTTCTGCCAGGGCTTTGTGCTCCTCCAGGGTCATTTCAGCCACGACCTTTTCCTGTTGCCTTACATAGTCCATGGGAAGGTTATACATGCTGATCTCCTGCAGCATCCTGAGCTTTGATCCGAGGGTCTCGAATTCCCTTGCCTTCGACTTGTTCAGGGAATTTTTGGTGAAGGTGAGATCTTCCGCCGGTATCCCCTGGCGGTATTCTTCCATCAGCCTCTTGAAAATGTCAACAGACTCATAAGTCGCAGATGACCTGACACTGGAAGAAGCCATAAATGTCCCGGGGATGTAAGAACCCGAGATGCTTGTACGGGCGCCGTAAGTGAATCCCTTTTCTTCCCTGAGCACCAGGTTGACATTGCTGTTGAAAGATCCGCCCAATTTGTAATTCATTACGGTAGCGGCATAATAATCGGGCTCATTTCTCGACAGGCTGAGGCAGCCGATGTTGATGACCGACTGCTTCGCGCCCGGTACATCCACAAAATAGATTTTGGACTTTTCCGGTGCCGGCGGGGTGGTATACGAAGGGAATGTCACCTCTCTGGGAGCCCATTTCTTATTCAGGCTTTTTAGGGAAGCCATGATTTTCTCCTGGCTGATATCGCCTGCTACCTGGAAGGTAGCGACGGATGGGGAGAAATTGTTCTTATAATATGTTTTGAGATCATCCAGGGTGATTCCGGCCACTGTGGTTTCATTGCCCTGGCGGTCGATGGAGAAGATATGATCCGGGCCATAGACCAGTTTCATGAATGCATCCCTGGCTAGGGAGTTAGGATCGGCTTTTGCCCTGAGCAGCCTGTTCTGGAGCCTGGATTTGGCCATATCGAATTCTTCGGCATCCCATCGGGGCTCTAAGAGGATCTCCTCTACCAGGGCCAGGGTTTTCTCATAGTTCCGAGCCAGGGTGTTGGCACTGATGGTGATATCAGTGGCGGAAGCACTGATGCTGATGTATGCCCCGAGTCTCTCGATCTCTTCTTCCAGTTCCTGTGGAGTTTTATTCTCCGTGCCCTCCATCATCATATCGGCTACCAACAGGGCAGTTCCGGCCTTATCCAGCGGATCCAGGTAATGTCCTCCTTTCAGCACCACAGTGAATTGAACCAGCGGCAGTTCATCATTCTCAATTCCCAGCACCCGCACACCGTTGCCAAGTTTTTCTTCCCACACCACCGGCAGGGTAATTGCAGGATCAGGGCCATCAACCGGAATGATTTTCCGGTCGAATGAAGTGGGCGTCTGGGGGATAGGCTCCTCCTGCATCTCTTCAATCGAAACCTGGGTCGCATTTTTGATATCTTCTTCTTTTATTCCTGCATCTAATGATCCTTCGGCGACCAGGCTGAGAAGGCCTTTCGGTACAAAACTGGTGGCCAGGTAGGGCTTCCCTTTTATATACTTATCGTACACCCTCAGTATGTCTTCCTTTGTCACGGCTTTCATCTTCTGGATATCGGTAAGATAATAGGAGGGATCCCCTGCATATTCGTTATAAGCAGCGAGCTGGAAAGATTTGCCCAGCACACTGGCGATGCCATTGTAAAAATTCGTTTCCTGGCTGGCTTTGATCCGTTCCACATCATCTTCAGTAAAACCTTCTGTTTCAAACATTTTAAATGCTTCGAAGATACCGGCTTCCACATCTTTTAAACTCACTCCTTCATTGGCAGTGACTGTGATGGTAAAAGATCCGGCAATCTCGAGACTGCTATTGTATGCACTCTGGCTGGTAGTCAGCTTTTTTTCCTTTTCCAGGACTTTATAGAGAGGCGCTTTTTTGCCCTGTGACAATAGTTGTCCAAGATAGGAAAGCGGATAGGAATCATCGCTGTATTCCTCAATGGTCGGCCAGATCATTTTGAACTGGGGAGCTTTGGCGAAATTGTCCTCATGATACAGCTTCTTTGTTTGGTCGAGTTTGATGGGCACTGGAACAGGATCTTTGACCTCGTTTCCCCGGGGGATCTCGCCAAAATATTTTTCGATCAGCTTTTTAGCGGCATCTACGTCGAAATCTCCTGCCAGCACGAGAGTGGCATTATTCGGGACATAATATTTCTGGTGAAAAGCTTTAACGTCTTCCACCTGTGCATTTAAAAGGTCCTGCATCTCGCCGATCACGGTCCAGCTATAGGGATGCCCTTCCGGGTAGAGGTTTTTAGCCACCACTTCCTGGGTAAAGCCGTATGGGCGGTTATCGTAAGATTGACGTTTTTCATTCTGAACGACATTTTGCTGGACGGCAAAGGATTTCTTAGTGACAGTGTTGATCATGAATCCCATCCTGTCGGATTCCATCCATATGATCTTCTCAAGGGCGTTTTTCGGCACAACTTCAAAATAGGTCGTCGCATCGTTTGAAGTACCTCCGTTTAGCGTGCCCCCTGCATCCTGGATGAGTTTGAAGAACTGGTCTTCCGGCACATTTTCCGACCGCTGGAACATCATGTGTTCAAACAGGTGGGCAAAACCTGTATGGCCTTCTGTTTCACGGTTTGAGCCAACATGATACTGTACGGCCAGGGCAACAATGGGGTCGGAGCGGTCAACATGCAGGATCACATCAAGACCATTGGAAAGCTTGTATTTTTCGTAATCGATTTTCACTGTTTTATCTTCAGGGTTATTCGCAGACATAAAGATCATCATTCCTGCAAGCAACAAAAATAAGTTTCTTTTCATGATTTGAATTTTTGGATAAAACTAAGAAAAAGTTACTTATCAACCATAGAAACTAAAGGAGGTGTAACGTCAATAATCGTAACCAATTTGCCTGATTACTTGTATAAAGAGGTAATAGCCTTAAATTTTTAACTTAAAAGGAATTACCTATTTAATTTTTAATGATTAATCTATTGCAGTCATTATCAATAATTAAGAATGATTCTAAATATGCACAAAATATATATGCATATAATTTATTGAATATAATTTTGCTTCCATATCTAAAAAATAGATACATGAAACTCTTTACTCGTATAGCTCTGATAATCATGGTTCTTGCTAACCTTCGGGCACTGGCTGTAGACCCTGTCGTTACTGTACGGTTTGCTAATCCGGAATTCAACTGTACCAATCAATCGTTTAATGTAGATGTTGAATTTCAATGCAATACCGCAGATAAACAACTATACAGCATGAATGTCAGGTTCTATTATCCCTGTGACTTGCTAACATTCGATTCATTTGGGGAGTTTGTCGCAGGATATGGCCTGACCAATGGAGTTCCGCCAACCGTCAATCAATGCGACAGTGCAACAGGGATAAATTTTTTCACATTTCCAGGTGCAGCAGTCTATGTAAATGGAGCCATTAAAAAGACAGGCATCACCAGCCTCAAATTATCTACGACGGGATGGACCAAGATCTTCAACATGAATTTCTATGTCGTTGATACAAATGCCTTTAATTCTTCCAGTTTCTGTCCCAGTCTGATATGGGATTTAAAAGAGGATCTGTCAGGGGGGTTTATCCCGGGTAATTCAGGTGTGGTGATTGCGCTTACCGCATCCAATGCGATCGAGCATGTGCAGCAGTTTAACTGGCAGTACGATGGGATTCCAGGCGAGCCCTATGGCTTCCCTACCCAGACAAATTGTATCTCAACCATTTGTGGTTATGCTCCCAAATCAATCCTGCCTACTTTTAGTGTCACCGGGCCTGGTCAAGTCAGCATCCCGGTAAAGGTGGTGGATTTTGATAACATCGGTGCATTCAGGCTTGCATTCGATTATAATAGTGCCGTGCTAAATTATATTGGAGACACAGTCAATTCCATTTTCAACAGCACGAATGGATTGATGACAGTGACGAATACGGTAAGTTCCGGAGGAAACGGGCGGATCACTATGGTTTATGACGGGCTGCCGATTACGCTGGCGGACAGTGCAAACCTGGCTATCTTTTCTTTTGATCCGTCTGGCGGAGTTACACCGCTGACATGGATCACTGACGGGAATACCTGTAAGTATTTTAATAGTATTGATTATCCTTTATTGGACCAGCCATACTCGAACTATTATACAAACGGAAACATTGACGTTGCCTCATTGGGAGCCCCTGTGACTAAAATCGATTCCATCACTGCCATCCAGGGCGACCTGGTCACCTTCTCCGTAAAAGTATGGGATTATTTAAATATCTCTTCAGGATCTCTTACGCTTGATTTCAATCCTACTGTGCTGAGTTTTTACCAGGCGATCCCAAATCTGGCAATTGCTAATGGCTTTACGAGCCAGGTCATCGGGACAGGTAGGCTTGAAATGAACTGGGCTGGAAACGATACTACCCTGGCTGACGGAAGCATCCTGGCTTACCTGGTTTTTTCGAACATAGGGGGCATCTCTTCCCTTACCTGGTATGATACCGGCGCGTCATGCCAGTACATCAGCAGTATTACAAATGGCCCATTGAACGATGAGCCGACCTGCGAATTTTATGTGAACGGAAATGTAGCTCCTGCAGAATTTGTATGGACCGGAGAAATTTCGAACGATTGGAACACAGATGAAAACTGGGAATACAACCTTGTCCCGGATCAGTTTACCGATGTGATCATCAATACCAGCGGGTCCCGCACCACTTATCCGACTTTTGACGGAAATTTTACTTTAGGGGTACACTGTAATAACCTTACTGTGGTTGGCAGTGCCCAGTTTATTATTACCGGGGATTTGACCATTGAACCCGGCCACACCCTTGAGATGACCGGGGCCGGCGGCCTTCATGTCGGAGGAGACTGGACAAATTCGGGCATATTTATTCCCGGGACAGGAGTCGTGGATTTTGCCGGCACCAGTGATGCATCGATTTCAGCAGGCGTCCCGCCGCAAAATTATGTAGCTGCTTATATCCTGACAGAATTTACCCAAGGACTGACCCAGGTCGCTGGCGGTTCTGCCGGACCGGCAGGAAATGATGCCCACAGTGATGCAAGTCTTGGCTTTACTTTTAAATACCTCGGGGTGGATTATACCCAGGTGAGGATCAATACGAATGGCTGGCTTTCCTTCAACCTGTCGGGAAATGATGCAGATTCCTATGATAATATCATTTTATTTGATACCCGTACGCCCACGACAGTCCTTGCACCGTGGTGGGATAATCTGAATGCTGACGGCACCAGCACGATATCTTATAAAACTGAAGGCACCGCACCTTCCCGTGTATTCACAGCCGAATGGAAGCATATTCTTGCTTATAATGCCGGATCTACGGTGCGGTTAAATTTCCAGGTAAAGCTTTATGAAGGCAGCAACATCATTGAATTCTGTTACGGAAACGTGGAAGCAGGCACTCACAGCAACATGGAAGGAGCATCAATTGGAATAAAAGATGCAGCAGGCGGCCAGGGAAATTTCCTGGAAGCCACCCACAATTCCACAGTGCTGATACTGCCGTGTCTTTCCAGCGCCAATGGCTGGCCCACGACAAATTACAGGTACACGCCTCCTGTGCCGAATACCATGGACACATTCTACAAGCTGATAATCACAAAAACAGTTGGTGAGCTAAGTGTGCAAAGGGATGTAAAGGTTACCGGGCAGGAGTGATGTTTAGTTTTGAGTTTTGAATTTTGAATTAATACTATTTAGTCAGTATTATTTTCTTCACTACTACCTGATTTCCTGATATTATCCTGCAGAAATAGACTCCAGCGGGACATCTACTGATGTCAAATTCCAAATTCCAAATTCCAGATTCCAGACAATTTCCAATATTCAAATCAAAAGCTTCAATTTCTCTTCCAGATGCATCCACTATTTCTATCCGGTTTATCTCCATTTTGAATTTATTATTTGTTTGGTGCTTGGTGCTTGTAATTTGGAATTTACCCGTGGTTGGATTCGGCCACACCTCCATGCCTCCCTGCCCCCATGCCTCCATGCCTCCGTGCTCCGCAACTCCCGTAGTAATGTCCCATACCGCAGTTGCCATCCCGCGTCCATGGGTAGCGGCCAGCACGGTGAAATCGCTCTGGCGGATTTGCAGCATATCCACCCTTACATTGGCAAGGCCTTCGATGTCCTGGGCCCATACCGTTGCCTCTTCATTGAGGTTTGAGGTGGTCCAGATGCCCAGTTCAGTGGCAAGCATGGCGTGCTTTGTGCTGGTCGGATGGTACAGTGCCCAGCGGACGGGCATATCGGGCAGGTTGGCTTCCTTGTCCACCCAGCTCTGGCCGCCGTCATAGGTCTGCCAGACGGAAGGGACGCCGTAATTGGAAAATACCACCAGCAGTGTGTCGTCAGATCCTCCGATGGCAACACTGGAAATAGCTCCTTCTGGGAAATCATTGCCGGTGATCTCGGTGACCTGCGGGGTAGCCTGGGCATTCTGAACCCGGAACAGACGGCCGGATAGAGAGCCCACGAAGAGGGTCGTAGTCCCGGATGGCGCATTCGGGCTGCACTCCACGGCAGAGTAGTAAACGCTCAGGCCGGTATTGAGAGTGATGTAATTGCCATTGATGTTATTGGGGATGCCGCTGATCCGCAGGACCTGGTTGGCCTGCTGCCCGCCGAAAGCACAGGCGTTGGCATACAGGATGTTGTTCACATCATCGTAATCGGCAGGAGAGATGAAGGTGCCGCTCGACCAATCGCTCATAGGGGCATACCAGTTGCCATTCTGCCATAAAGTGTATTGGTTGTAATAGACAGAAGTGATCATATACTGCGGCTGGGTTTGGTCGATGAAGCAACCGGAGCCGTCCCCACCGTCGATCATATTGTTGATGGTTAGCGGGGTCCCGGTGTAGTAAAGCGTCCCGTTATCCTGCAGTCCGCCGACGCATTTCACATTGCCGGCTGTGGGGTGAAGGCCGATGAAATAAAACTGGAGGGTACTGTACCCCTGGTTTTTCTCCTGGAACGCAGGATTAGCAGATCCCGCCTCATTGGTATAGAATACGCCCCCGTCGGAAGTGATGAGCATTTCATCCGACGAGCCGGGCTTGTAAGTGATGTCGTGAATATCGGCATGGACGTATTCATCGCCGCCACCGTAATACATCAGCGACCAGTCAGACACCTGGTTCCAGCTTTGGCCGCCATTCGTGGATTTGTAAACATCCAAACCGCCGATGTACAATGCATTCGGGTTGTTTGGATCCACCCCGACGGTCATGGCATGCCAGCCGATGGTGGCCCAGAAATAGCTTCCGCCGGACGGGATGGGCCGGTAGCTCCAGGCGGCGCCGGCATTGTCGGTCCGGGCAATATGCCGTCCCTGGGTGTAAATGAAACCGTTGTCAGTATTGACGTAACCGGCATCGAACAGGGCATAGGCAACATTAGGATCAGAAGGGGCACTTCCGATCATGACCCTGTTGGGAATATTGTAATCTGATTGCGACTGGATGATATCCACATAGTCATCATAAACGGTCCAGGAACCGATGAGGCCCTGGTCGGAGTAAAGGATGGTCGCCCCGCCTTCCCCGTCGAGGTTGGCCATGGAACCGACCATGATGCGGTTCGAGGCCGTGATCTCGATATCGGCGACCGCATAAGGCTTGCTGGTACCGGGGATGAACGGGAGCACCTGGAACCAGGTATTTCCGCCGTCGGTGGAACGGTATAGCCCGTCGTTGGGCGTGCTTTGCTGTGTGCCGTGGTAGGTTCCGGAAGCCACACCGGCATAAACCACGCTGTTCCCGTTCTCATTCCTGACTTCCACATCGGTGATGAATTTAAAATTCAAGGTAGAGGGAAGCTGCTGCCAGGTAGTACCGGCGTCAGTGGATTTAAAGATGCCGGCTGCCAGGCCGCTGGATTCGCGATAGATGACCCTTGCCGTGAAGGCTTCCCCGGTGCTTACATAGAAGATCTGCGGATTATTGGGATCATAGGTGATATCGCTGATAGACAAAGAGGGCCAGAAATCATCCACCGGTTGCCAGCTGGAAAGCGGGCTCGTGATGTTGCTGTTG
>Ga0208980_10001163_pt1 | contig 15731 bp, 15 predicted proteins | sample WetSurMetagenome_3_FD_187993 | JGI IMG/M metagenome (GOLD analysis project Ga0208980, IMG submission 187993) | Wetland microbial communities from Twitchell Island in the Sacramento Delta, sample from surface sediment Aug2011 Site A1 Bulk (version 2) | ecosystem: Environmental > Aquatic > Marine... | reverse complement strand
GGCGTGACGGCATATCGGACACTTGGATCTTGGCGATCCAACTCCCCCGATACGGCGTTGTAGCAAATTGAGATTAGGCTAGGATGGTTTGCTCGAATCGGACATCATGATAATCAGGAAGTAATTTGCTTATCGGAGTAGCGCGTAATGACATGGTTTTTCACAAGCCTTTGCGAAATAGCCTATGTGCAACTGAAAACGTGCTCATGGGTGTTGACATGCGGCCGAGAATTCTGAGAATAATCTCTCGTGAAACTCCCAAACGGCAGGAAAGCAGATCTCGGCACGAAACTAGAGGATTATCTCTTGAACCCTCTTCATCCCCAGGGCAAACACAAGGCACAGCTGTTTGAATCCGTCCTGGGAGTCACGTTGGCCAATGCTGAAGTTTTGCGGGCAGCACTGCTCGAAGCTGCAGCGGATACCGATGCAGCCGTGTCCCGTGGAGACAACGGGTTTGGTGAAGTCCTTGTTCTGCGATGCCCTTTTTCCACCACTAAATCCACGGCCGCCCTGCTCACGGCATGGATTATCCGTCATGCTGAGGACTTTCCTCGATTGATAACATGTTAAATTGTGTAGCTATGGATAACGAGATCCGGATTAATGACGTGGTGGCTCTTCTGGAAGACACGGCCACGCAGCACTTCGAAACCGGCCGACCTCTGCTTTTGCGGCGTGGACAGATCGGAACCGTCGTAATGACCTATGACGGCAGGACATTTGAAGTGGAGTTTTCCAGCCGTGACGGCCACTCCTATGCGTTGCTTCCGATTGAAGGCAGCAAGCTGATGCTGCTGCGCGATTCCCCAGAAACTGCAGTAGCCTGATCCCCAAGCAGCAAGAGTCGAGCATTTGCCTCTCACGATGCTGATGGCACTTCAGCTCTGCTTTGCTCAGTCTGCGCATGAACTAATCCAGTCATGTTCGGGTTCGGCAAAACGCTCAAACTGCGTATCTCCTATAATGCTCGCTATTTAGACTGGCGATCGCCCAGTACCTGTCCTGAAACGGGAAATGACAAAAATGTCGAAGTTAACGCCTGAAGGCCATACTTTTGATATGGAAAGCACTTTAGGCGGGAATTTTGGAGGCTTGATAGATGACCGGCCGGTAGGAAGCTTCCGGAATTGGTTTATTTTCGGCGCGAGCGGCTTCCAGCCAGGCGGCTTTTGCTTTCAGCACTTCGGATAGAGCTTGTTCAGGCGTTTCCCCAAAAGCAGCACAGTGGGGAAGGTCAGGAATGTCCGCAATGTAGCCCTCGTCCTCGTCGCTGAAGAAAATGTTGATATGGTAGTCTTTCATACTTTTTCACCTATAGACAGATTATATCGTTCGACTAGGCCAAGCAACTGTTTAACCTGGTAAGGCTTGGCTTTGCCCCCAACTTCCTGAAGATTCAAGAGCTCGCGGAGATCCGGGTGCGCATAAATGTGATGACTCCCGCTGACTCTGGACAGGTGAAATCCGAAAGCAACCGCAAGAACACAGATTTCCTGGAATCGAAGATTCGCGGAAGACGAAAGGGCCTTTTGAAGCAATTTGCGTGGGTTCAAGATAACCTGGCTTTCTTAAGCTCTTGCAAGGTGACAATTATTTTAGCAGGCCTAATAAGCAGTCCCTGCTTCAGCTTGTGACAGTCTCAGTCTTGACTATCTCCAAATCACTTGTGATTCTAGGGTCTCTCGCTGCTTTTCTCACGCCCATTCATGCGAGCAGCGCGTCGAGAACCAATAAGGCCATTACAAGCAGGGCGAAGAGATTGATAGAGCGGAATGAAGATTGAAAGACCGCATTTTCCGGGTTCTGCCGAATCAGCTTTGCCGATTCCCGGGCGAACCATAAGCCGCAAGCCAGCAGGCCGAGGGCCGACCATGGAGAACGAATAAGCCCATACAAAGGAAGCAGCAGGCTCGAAGCAAATGCCGAGAGCATCCATATAAAAGTCAGGTTGGCGAATTGCCGGGCGCTTAGCTGCTGAGTCGGTGACGGAAGCCCGGACTGCTCATAGTCGCTCCTCAGGGAGAATAACAGCAGCCAGAAATGCGGGACCTGCCAGATGAAGAAGAAAAAGGCCAGTGCCATTAGGGGCGGGGCCTGCGGACTGCCCCCGGCGGCCGTCCAGCCAATGGCAGGAGGAAGTGCGCCAATCAGAGCTCCGGGCACGACCGCAAACGACCAGACTCTCTTGATGTAAGTATAAAAGCCGTTGTACCAGGCGACCGCAAACAGGCCGATCAGCGCCGTGCCGGGAGAATGCGCCAGCCACAACAATAGAGAACCTGCCAGTATCAGCGCCCACGCAATCGCAAAGGCGGCCCCAGGCTTCATAGATCCGCGCGGGATTGGCCTGTTGCGGGTGCGCGACATCCGGGCATCGAGTTCACGGTCCTGGACCTGGTTCAAGGCGCAGGCGCCCATGGCAAGCAAAAGCACGCCCAGCATCGCCGTTGCTATTCCGGCATGGAGGCCTCGGCCGGCGGCAAGGTATCCGGTGGCGGCAGAAAGCGTGGAGAGAACGACAATCCGGAACTTGGTAAGTTCCAGGAGCATGTTTAGAGGCGCGTGGACGGGATTGCTCAAAATCCGCGGAAGCGGAAGCAGCCATTGCCGATGATCGGGGCCCAGGTTCATACAGATCCGTTTCTGTTTCCGGTTTCGGGAATGCAGGATGTCCGTGTGCACCCGGTTTATTTCAGGCTTTTGAGGAATTCGACCATCCGGTTCAGCTCGTCGTCGGTCAGAGCTGCAGGCGGCATGGCCGCCGGGTACCCCTTCACAATCTCGGCGTTGGGATCGCGGATCGACTTCTCCAGGCTGGATGCATCCACCGTGATCTCGCGCTCCTTTCCGTCGGGATCCTTGACCAGTTGGGTCCGGCCGAAGATTCCCTTGAATGTGGGCCCCACCATCACCTTGCCGTCCAGCGAGTGGCAGGTCAGGCAATCCTTTTGACGGAGAAGCGCTATTGCCGGATCCTGCGGCTCCGGCGCTTCGGTCTTTGCCGCTCCGGGCAAGGGCGCGTTCTCATCGCCAAAATACCAGGTTTCGAAATCCGGGACCGGAACCACGATGACCTTCGACAGCATCTCCGCGTGGCCGGGGCCGCAGATTACGGTGCATTCGATGTCAAAGCTTCCGAGCATCGTCGGGGTGAACCATGTGTAGTTCTGACGGCCGGGGACGATGTCCTGTTTTATACGGAAGGCGGGAACGTAAAAGCCGTGGATCACATCCAGGGAATGCAGCTCTGTTTTGACCGGCTTATTCAGCGCGAGGTAGAGCTCCGTGGTGCGTTTTCCGTTGGGATAAGTGAACGAATATGCCCATTGGCGCGCAGTGACCTCGACGACCATGGCGTCGCGGGGAACGCTGCGCATGTAGTCGAAATTGGTCCAGCCGTAATAAAACATCCCCAGGAAAAGAACAGTCGGTATAATCGTCCAGACAATTTCCAACCATTTGCTTCCCTCGATATCTTCGCCCTTCGGATGCCGCTTCCGGTTGTACCTGATGACGAAATACACCATCAGAATGGTGATGAGGAGCAGGAACGCAAGGCTCAGCGCGACAATAAAGAGAAAGACCGTGTCGACCTGCTGTGCGGCTGTCGATGCTTGAGGTGCAATCGGCATGGCATCTTACCTCTGCAAAATATCCAGGAAAGTCAGACCGATAAAAATGAGGAGGGCGGCGATTGCTATCAGCACCATGGTTTTCAGGAAAGGTTTCTCGTATTTCAGGTGCATGAAATAATAAAAAACAAGGCCCGCCTTCAACGGAGTCAGAGTCAGCATGGCCCAGACAGAGAGAGCCTCGTGATATTTTGTGCTTACGAAGACCAGGATCGCGGTTAACAGAAGCAAAACCAGCCACACCTGCACCAGGGTTTGATAGGGACTTATGGGACTGTGTTCCTGTGCTGGTTCCATTGCAAACTCCGTCAGGCGGCGAGATAGAGCATAGGGAGCAAAAAGATCCAGATCACGTCCACAAGATGCCAGTACAATCCGGCATTTTCGAGCTTTACATAATCGGCGGCTGTGACCCTGTTTTTTATGACAAACGCGAGCATGACGGTGAGCACGACGACGCCTGCAAGCACGTGCAGGCCGTGCAGGCCGGTCATGCTGTAATACAATCCGTAAAATATTTTTTCCCCGTTAGGAAGCTTCTCGAGTTCGGGTCCGTTGGGGTAAATGCCGCGGCGGATTTCCTCGCTCCACTCGATATATTTGTTGGCCAGGAACAGGATTCCCAGCACGATCGTGGCGCCCAGGCACTGCAAAGTGAGCCGGCGATTTCCTTTCCGGAGAGCTGATATTGAGACGGCGACCGTGAGACTGCTGGTGAGCAGGAAAACCGTATTCACGACCCCGAGGACCACATTCAGATGCCGGCCCCCCTCGTGGAAATCATGGGGGTAGATGGCGCGATAGGAAGAGTACAGTATGAACAGGCCGCCGAAGAGGAGAAGCTCGGTGAAGAGAAAGATCCACATCCCGAGCTTGGCGCCCTGGTAGTCCTTGGGACCCGTATGAGTGAGGGCTGCAGCCGGTTTGCTCATCGGTTCGTCTCCGGGTTGAATGCGTAGGGACGCCCGTGGATCTCGGGGCGCGTCTCGAAGTTCTCCAGGGGCGGCGGGCTGGATGTTTGCCACTCGAGCGTGACGCCTCCCCAGGGATTCGCCTCGGCCGTTTTCCCTTTCCAGAGAGCCGCCAGCAGGTTTCCAAAAAAGAGCAGAAGCCCGAAGACCATGATGAAAGCGCCTATGGAAGCGATGACATGCGCCTCATGGTATTGCGGCAAGTGTGTGAAGTACCGTCTCGGCATGCCCATATATCCCAGGACCAGCATTGTGAAATAGAAGATGTTGAAACCGATGAATATGGGGAACCAGGCGACGACGGCCATTGTCTGGTTGTACATTTTGCCGAACATTTTGGGAAACCAGTACAGCAGTGCGGCCAGAAATCCTACCCCGGTGCCGCCGAACATAACATAGTGAAAATGCCCCACGATCCAATACGTATCATGGAGGTGCACGTTGACGTTCAGGGCTCCCTGTATGACTCCCGTGAGCCCTCCGATGGCGAACAGGAAGATGAACGTGAGAGCGTACAGCATGGCGGGCTTGAGCTCGATGGATCCTTTGTAGAGAGTGGCCGTCCAGTTGAATACCTTGATGGCGCTGGGAACGGCCACGAGGAATGTAAGGAGCGAAAAAACTGCATTGGCCTGGTCTGCCATGCCGCTGGTGAACATATGGTGCCCCCACACGAGGGACCCCAGGGCCGCAATTGCCATGGAGGAGTAGGCGATCGCCTTGTAGCCGAAGATCGTTCGATGGGCAAAGGTGGGGATGATCTCGGAAATCGCTCCCATGGCCGGAACAATCATGATGTAAACGGCAGGATGCGAATAGATCCAGAAAAGATGCTGGTAAAGGATCGGGTCGCCTCCCTTGGCCGGGTCGAACACGCCGATTCCGAACAGGCGCTCCGCGATTACGAGCAGGAGCGTAATTCCCAAAATGGGTGTCGCAAGAACCTGAATCCACGCCGTTGCATAGAGCGACCAGATGAACAAGGGCATGCGGTGCCAGTGCATGCCCGGCGCCCGCATCCGGTGGACCGTAGTGATGAAGTTCAATCCGGTAAGAATCGATGAAAAGCCGAGAACGAATGCGGCAAAGACTCCCAGCGTGACATTGGTCCCGGTGCGAATGCTGAAGGGCGCATAGAAGGTCCATCCTGTGTCGGGGGGGCCGTTTCCCGTGAAAAGAGCAACGACGGCAAGCAGCGCTCCCGTGATGAAGAAATACCAGGAAGCAAGGTTGAGCCTGGGGAATGCCACATCCTCAGCGCCGATCATGATCGGCAGAAAGAAGTTTCCGAACACGGCCGAAAGCCCGGGAAGAACGAATAGGAAAATCATGATCACGCCGTGCAGCGTGAAAAACGCGTTGTAGGTCTGCGCCGCGAACAGCGGCGGATTGAGCGTAAGCTGCTCGATCCGCATGAGCACGCCTATCAACACTGCCACGAAGAAAAACGTCAGCATGGTGCCGAGGTACAGCACCCCGATCCTTTTATGATCCGTGGACAGGAGCCACCCGGGAATTCCCTTTCTTTTCCCCTGTTCCAGATAGCCCCGCGCAACCGGGACCGATCCAGCAGCCGAATTCGTCATGCCGATTGCCTTTCTTTATCTTTCCCTTTGCGCCGGCGGCCGGCCGCCACGAGATAGATCACATATGCGGCGGCAAGCACCAGGATAATGGCCCCCACCAGGCGGGTCAGGCTGAAAATGTAACGCCGCTCCTCGGGATCATAGCTGTAACAGAAGGAAAGGACCTTCGAAATAGTGGGCCGCACTTTTCCCGCTTTGGCCTCCTGGACCGCCATCTGGAGGTCGGCGGGGAGAAAGCTGGTGCCGTACAGATACCGGCTCACCTTTCCTGCGGGGGTGAGAACGATGATCGCCCCTGCGTGGACGTAGCCGTCGCCTGCCGCTTTGAAATTGAACCCGACAGAATCGGTCACAGCTTTGGTCGCCTGTGCGCTGCCGGTCAGGAACCTCCATGCCGACGGGGGGAACGGACGGGTCATCTGCTTAAGGTAATTGATGCGCTTCTGATGCGCGACTTCGGGTGTGTCCACAGGATCGAAGCTCACGGTGACAACCTGGAAGTCTTTGCCCGGTTCCAGCCCGATCTCGTTGAGCGTGGTGGCAAGCCCGTTGAGGAGCGGAGTGCAGATTCCTGCGCAACGGAAATAGTTCAGCGTCAAAATTATCGGCTTGCCCGTCAGCGTACGCAGCGCAATATCGTTGCCATCCTCGTCCTTGAGCACCGAGTCGAGCGCCACCTGGGCGCCCGGTTTTTCCACGATGCCCGCTTCCTGCGGGGATGCCCCCAGGGCCCTGGAATCCATACCACCGGCAATCAGCATTCCGATGCCCCAGGCCAGCAACAAAACGAAACGTCTCATGTCCGTTTCCCTCTCTTCGCTAAAGCAAAATAAGATATAGGATAACTCCCGCCAAAGCCTGTTTCATGGACCCTCACTGCGGATAGATCCTCAGTAACCCGCTATAGAGTTCCTGCCACTCGGCAGGGTTCAGCGTTGCGGCCCCCGTGGAAAAACCGTTGGCGGGAGCGCCGCTGATTATTGCGTTTGCGAGACCCTGGGGGCCGGTACGCCACAGCGATGAGCCCGTAAGGGTCTGCGCGGCCCTGGTCCCATCGGTGATCACGCGGCGCAGAATCCGGGCCTCGGCGCTCGGATCTCGCGATGGAACAACAATCGCCGGAGGAGCCGAGAACTGCTGTTCCAGTTTACGGATTGCCATGCTCACAGGAATCTTGTTGGAGGTTTTTTCTCCCGGCGCCGCCAAATTCTTCGATAACGCGTCCATCGATTCCCGGCTGCTTGCGGGATGCGTGAAAGCCCCAAGCGACTGCACGTAGTGCGCCAGCGCCATCCGGTCTCGCTTCGTCAGATAGTCGAACGCAGTCATGGAAGTGCCCGGAATGCCCTCGCTCAGGGTTTTGAAGATCGCTGCCAGGTCGCTCCCGTTCGTCCATCCGCCGGGCTGCGAGAAGTTCCGGGGTGCGGGCTTCATCGTGGAGGCGGCGGTTCCATCGCCTTTTCCCGATTCGCCGTGGCACGCGACGCAGTTTGGCGCATAAACCTCCTTGCCCCGGGCGAGCAATTCCGGGGAGGGTGCGATCAGGGCTGCCGGGTCCACCGGTGGAATTTCGCGTCCTTTTTCGGGCGGATATTCAGCCGGATCAAGCCACCCCGGTTCGCCGCCGACGGGCTTCACCGGCGTGGGAGCCGCCGGCCTGTTGGCATTTCTTATCCCGGGGACTACGATCAATGCAAACAGAGCCGCGATCAGAAGTGCACCGACGACGACGAGCAAGGTCGATACGAGCCGTTTGAGTTCCTCCGCATCCACGTATTTCTCTATCATAGGCGGAACTCCAGACCTTCCCGGAGGAATGGATCTCCCACAGGCATGTCGGCCCCACGGCTCATTGCGCGCCGGATCCAGAGCAGGGCGGTAGAAATGAACAGCAGCCCAAACGCAATCTCAGGCCAGCTGAAAACCGGATTTTTCGCGATCGCCGGGAAAATCATCCAGTAAAGATCCAGCCAGTGCGCCATAAGCACCAGGATGGAAATCCAGAACATCCGGCGCCGCCCTTTTTTCGAGTCGCGCGGGATCAGCACAAAAAAGGGAACGAAAAAATGCAGCACGGCGAGCGCCAGCAGAAGCGGACCCCATAGCCCTTCGAGCCGCTCCTTGTACCAGAAAACTTCCTCCGGGAGATTGGCATACCACATGAGCATGTACTGGGCGAAGCCGATATAGGACCAGAATACCGTGAAAGCGAAAAGGAATCCGCCCAGGTTGTAGACATGGTCGGGTGTGACTCCCGGCAGCCGGCCGCGTGCCATCAGGTGCTGGACCGCAAGGGTCGTGGCTGCCAGTCCGGCGAGAAAGGTCCCGGCAAAAATGTATACTCCGAAAATATCGCTGTACCACTCGGGCTCCAAACTCGAGATCCAGTCAAACGCCACTACGGTAAGCGTGATGCCGAATAGCACCATGAACACCGGCGCGAATCGCCGGGCGCGCACGTTGAATTTCGGATCCTTGTCCTGATCCTGGCGCATCGATCCGCGGATCAAGATCCGATAGGCAATCACCCAGAGCCCGATACAGACAACCGCGCGGACGGCAAAGAATCGGATGCTCAACCAGAAAGACTTTCCGGCGATTAGGGGATTCTGGAGACTTTCCGGGCGGGTCCATGGATACAGAACCGGCAGAGAAAACAATCCCACCAGGGCGAGGGGGCATGCAAGGAGTATGAGGATGGAGAGCCTTTCAGGGACGCGGCGCAGGGGGACGCTCCACTTCGCGCCCACCACGTGCTCCAGGGCCACGATAAAAAGGCATCCCAGGCCAATGGTCAGGAGAAAGAGAAACCACTGGATCCAGTTGATCCAAAAGCGCTCCCATCCGGCCACGGGACCGGTGGCTACGGCGCCTGCAAGGCCGGCGAACGCCGTGGCTGCAAGAATCCTGGTTGCGCCTCTGTCGCTCATTTTCGAGCCTCCTCAGGGATGTCCTCGTCCCGTGCATTCAGGGCGCGCTGCAGCACGCGCACGTAATGGACCACCGTCCAGCGTTCCTCCCTGCCCACGTCCGCAGCATAGGAGGTCATGGCATTTTTGCCCATTGTGATGACGTGATATAGCCTTCCATCGGCATAATCGCGGATCGACTCGGAGACCAGGTTGGCAGGCTTTGCGCCGTATGCAGCCGTAAGAGTGGGCTTTCCGTCGCCGAGGATGCCGTGGCAGACCGAGCAGTAGGTGTTGAAGGTCAGGCGGCCTTTTTTCAGCACTTCCTCAGTCCGGGGCAGAGGATTAGGCAGCAGATCAGCCTCATTTTCGCTTTGAATCAGATAGGGCATGTAGCCCCGGGCCACGGTGCCGGCTGCAGGCATGCGCATGCCTGCGCCGTCCCGGAAGAAGGAATCTTCCCGCTGCGGATCGAGCCGGGGCTGATCGAGCATATGCACCATCGGGATAGCGCGCGGATAAAGCTTGATGACCCAATAGGTCAGGTATCCGGCGGCCAAACAGGCAACCATTACCCCGACGGTGAATCGAAACAGAAATTGGGGTGAAGCCGGCCCTGTCGCCGGCATTTGTTCGACAACCTCAATCGAGCGGGCGCCAACCGACTGCAGCAGCCGCGAGATCCCATCGACATCCACTCTCTGCCCCTCCGTTTCGACGGCAAGGGCAAATTTATCCCGGGTGACGAGCGGCATCGACCTGGAGCTCAGCATCGGATGGCGGAACATCGGCAGCCGGTTCAGCAGAAATAGCATGCCCAGGCCTCCAGTGAAGCAGGCGAAAAGCACCATGGCTTCGAACATGATGGGGACGAAGGCTTCCCAGGACCAGAACGGCTTGCCGGCGGTCATCATCGGGTAATCCACAGCTTCGGTCCAGAGCTCAAAGACCATGGCGGATATCGCGCCGATAAAACCCATCACCAGGACCATGCCCGCAATGGGGGATTTCCTCAATTCCAGCGCCTTATCTATTCCGTGAATTGGATAGGGCGTATACGCTTCCAGTTTGCCCGGCACCTTTCCTTTAACAGCCGGGATGGCGTCCATCAACTGCTGCGCGCTGTCAAAAATCCCCAGGACGGAGAAGACCTCTCTATTCATGCGTCCCTCCTTCCCGGCGAGGCTGCATGCCCGGCAGAACGCTTTTCATCTCCGTGGAGGCAATCACGGGCAGGACCCGGGCGAACAGTAGCACCAGCGTGAAGAACAGCCCAAAGGTGCCGAGCAGAATGCCGCAATCCACAAGCGTCGGCTTGTAGATGTGCCACGCGGACGGCAGGAAATCCTGGTGAAGCGAACTCACAATGATCACGAACCTCTCGAACCACATCCCCACCGTGACCGCCACGGCGACAAAGATCATCGCCGGATAGCTCCTGCGCAGACGGCGCACCCACAGCAGTTGAGGGATAACAATATTGCACGTAATGGTCGTCCAGCCGGCCCACCAGTAAGTCCCGGCGACATATTGCCGGAAGGTATGGTGGATGTATGAATTCATGCTGTACCAGGCCGTCCACGCCTCCATCAGATAGGAATAGCCCATGAGGCAGGCGCAGGTCAGTATGATTTTGTTCATGACCTCAAGGTGATACAGGGTGATGAGATTTTCCAGCCGCATCGTGGTTCGAACGACGACGAGGACGATCACCACCATGGCAAAACCGGCGAAAATTGCGCCGGCTACGAAGTATGGCGGAAAAATGGTCATGTGCCAGCCCGGGACCAGCGACACCGCGAAATCAAAGGAAACAACGCTGTGGACCGACAGGACAAGACCGGTCGCAAGCCCGGCGATGACGAGGTACGCCTTCTCGTAGTGGTGCCAGTGGGACGCGGATCCGCGCCAGCCCGCGCTGAGAATGGCATAGAAGAACTTGCGGATTTTGCTTTGCGTTCTCTCTCGCAGGGAGGCGAAGTCGGGCACCAGTCCGAGATACCAGAACAGGAGCGAAACCGCGAAATAGGTATTCACCGCAAAAACGTCCCACATCAGCGGAGAACGGAAATTGGGCCAGATGCCGCGCTGATTGGGGTAGGGGAAGAGCCAGAAGGCGAGCCAGGGCCTGCCTACGTGGATAAGCGGAAAGAGGGTGGCGCACATGATCGCGAATATGGTGAGGGCCTCGGCAGAACGTGAAATCGCATTCCTCCACCGTGCCCTGAAAAGCAGCAGAATCGCCGAAATCAACGTCCCCGCATGACCGATCCCCACCCAGAAAACAAAGTTGATGATGTCGAAGCCCCAGGCGACCGGGATGTTGTTGCCCCAGACACCGATGCCCGTGGCAATCGTGTATCCGATGAGCCCCATACCCAGAAGCATGACGGCCGAGGTGAAGGCAAACGCGAAGAACCAGGCCTTGGGCGGCTTGCGCTCGACCGGCGACAGCACCTGCTCATCCAGTTCCGCAAGGCTTACAGGGCCGGCCGTGATGGGCGGCGTCCTCAACGACTCCGGCAGGATCTGCCCGGGCATGGAGACAGTTCGTGAATTCATGCCTTACCCTTTCCGGATACGGGATTGGAGATGTCCGCAAGATAAGTGACGGCCGGCTTGACGCCGAGGTCTTCCAGCATGTGATATCCGCGGCCCAGGCGGGATGCCGCCGCGACCTTGCTCCGGGGATCGTTCAGGTCGCCGAAAACGATCGCCTGAGCCGGACATGCGACTGCGCATGCCGGAAGAATCTCCCCGTCCCGCAAGCGGCGGCCCTCGCTGTTTGCCCGTTGCCTTCCGTCGTCAATGCGCTGGATGCAGAAAGTGCATTTTTCCATAACGCCACGCGGCCTCACCGTCACTTCGGGATTGAATGCCAGATTTTCAGGCTGCTTCTTCATGGATGTATAATCGAAAAAGTTAAAACGCCGGACCTTGTACGGGCAATTGTTGGAGCAGTAGCGCGTCCCCACACAGCGGTTGTACGACATCTGGTTCAGCCCGTCAGGACTGTGCGTGGTGGCATTCACGGGACAGACGATTTCGCAGGGCGCATTCTCGCAATGCTGGCACGTAACCGGCTGGTGGATGACCTTCGGATTGGCAGGATCCCCTTCGTAGTAGCGGTCGACGCGGATCCAGTGCATCTCCCGCCCTTCGATGATGCGCTCCGGTCCTACAACCGGAATGCTGTTTTCCGATTGACAGGCGATAACGCAGGCGCTGCAGCCGATGCAGGCGGATAAGTCGATGGCCATCCCCCACCTGTGTTCCGGAAACTGCTGCGGTGGAATCAGCGACTGCAGCTCATGACCCTTCCCTGTGTCGCTGTGGGCAACGTCATGGGCGAATTCGGAAAGAGTCCGGGTTCGGGCCAGATCGCGCCCCTCCATTCGAAAATGGTCCTGCGTCCTTGGAACCGGCCTGCGTCCTCCCGTCCGTTCGATCCTGGCGATTGCGCAAATCAGCGGCGCGGCGGCGGAGGTTTCGGCCAACACATAGGCATTGTTCCCGACTCCCGCAGCCACGTTGCCGGCACTCCGGCCGTACCCGAGGGACAGGCTGGCCACGCCCGGCGCTTGTCCGGGCTGAATAATTACCGGAACATCCAGACTTGCGGATCCCGCCGTGATCCGGACCTGGTCTTCATCCTTCAATTGAAGCCGGGCAGCATCGGAGACGGAGAGAAGAAGGGGATTTCCCCACGTCGCTTTGGTTACGGGATCGGGCAGTTCAGCTAGCCAGCCATTGTTTGCATAGCGTCCGTCATACACAGAGGCTGCCGGGTGCAGCACCAGCTCGATTGAGGCAGGCGCTTTTTTCAGCGCGGCCGCCGATCGTTCAAGGGCTTCCGTCAGAGCTTCCGGACGGGGATTGCGTCCAGGACGAGGCTTCGCTTCCCGCAGAACCACTCCATCGTGCAGTGCCGCATTCCAATAGGCTGGGAAGGGAACCAGGCTGCCTGCAGGATAGACCTCCCTTTCCCATCGGGCCTTTATATATTCCAGATAAGTTTGCCGAGTATTCGTTCCCAGACCCCGCAGCCAGGACAGTAGAATATCTTCTCCCTGGCGCGTGTTGTGTATCGCACCCATCGCAGGCTGGCGCAGGCTGAGGACATCCGCAGAGCACTCAAAATCGCCCCAGGCTTCCAGCCAGTGATGCTCGGGCAGCCGCCAGCCGCAGTCGAGAGCGGTCTCATCCTCGTACAGCCCGATCCTGATCTTGAACGGGATTTTTGCCGCAGCCGCCTTCCAGACAGACGCCTGCGGACAGGAATAGGCAGGGTTTGTGCCCCAAAACACCGCTACCGCAAATTTGCCTGCGGCGGCTTCCTCAAAAAGATCCTGAATCCCGGCATAGGTCAGCAGATCCCGGACCGGTAGCGACATGGAGGCGTCCACCGCGTAGCCTTCGGCGCCCAGCATGGCATTCAACAGCTGGCAGGCGGTGTGTGCCTCCTGCGTCAGCGCCGGTCCGGCGATAGCGAGGGCGGACCTGCCCGCCCGCTTCAAATCATCACATAAGGAGCGAAGCAGCGCGGGCTCGATGGCCGAATCGGCCACAACGGCTTCCAGCGCAAAAGGACTCAAGCTTTGGGCGTTCAATCCCGTCGGCAGGGCAACTCCGAGCTTCTGGTTCAGATGACCGGCAAGAGCAAATATCAGGGGCGCGATTCGGGACGGCCGAACCGGTATGCGGTGATCCGCATTTGCCCCGGTGAGGCTCATCCGGCCTTCGAATACCCAGAGCCGGTTCATGGTGTCGGCAGGCCCCGAGATGCTGCGCCGCGCGGCAAAATCCCGGATAAGGGCAGCATCGTTGCCCTCAGATCCCAAAAAATCCGCCTCGAATGCCACAATCACATCCGCCCGGTCCAGGCGCATCCTGCCGAGCACCGCCTCGCCAAAGAGCGCTTTTGTGGCTGACATTTCCGCATGCGGAGCTGCCGGTTCCCAGGCGGCATGGTGCAGGTTTGGCAGAGTGTTCTTCAGGTCCTGGATCAGGGCGTTTTGGGTTGGTGAAACCACGGCGTCCGTGAGAAGCAGCACCGCAGATCGGCTGTCACGCGCTGTCCGGAGAGTGCGGACTATTTCCCGGCCGGCCTCTTCCCAGGTTGTCCTGGTTCCGGCGCGGGATGGCCCGCGCAGCCGGTCCGGATCATAAAGGCCAAGCAGGTCCGCGACACTCCGTAGACTCGTTTTCCCCATGCCAAGCGGGTGCTCGGGATTCCCCTCCACGTGAATAGGCCTTCCCTCACGGGTTTTCACCAAAACTCCCTGGGTGATCAGGCCCTCCCGGAAAGTGCTCGCATAATAATTGGCAACGCCCGGAATTATTTCTTCCGGCCGCCTGGTATATGGAACGATAGTCTCCCGGTCGATGCGGCTGCAGGCGGAGGTCCCCAACGCCAGCGTGGCGGAGGCGGAAAGAAGGCTGAGGAACCGGCGCCGCGAGAGGGTTTCGACGGGCATCCCCACGGGATCGAATGCCGCCGGGGAAAACTCGTCAAAACTTCCGGTGGCGGCCGGGTCTCCCTGCGTCTGCCCGATCCATTCCTTCAGGGACCGGTACCGGAGGGAATGTTGGCCTTCGTTTTTTATGAAAATCGGATCATCCACAGCGCTTGTTCCTCTGGCTCATCGATGGCAGGCATTGCAGTGTTCAGGTCCACGCTTGATGCCGGAATCCGCGGGCAGCGCATCCTTCGGCTCCCGATGGCATCCCAGGCAGTTTGCCATGCGCATGGACATATGCTGAGACACAACCTCCATCGTTTGAATTTCTCCATGACAGGTTTGACAAAGAATGCCGGCAGTCACATGGGGCCTGTGATCAAAATAGGCATAGTCCGGCAGGTTGTGAACCCTTTTCCATTTCATCGGTTCACCGGATGCAATCAGGGAAGCGAGTTTCCTGATGTGCGGGCTGTCCGTTTTGGTCAAACTGTGGCAGTTCATGCATTTTTGCACGCTTGGGATTCCGGCCTGGCGCGATAGGGCTGCCCCCGAATGGCAGTACTGGCAGGGAATTCTCAGGGTGCCCGCATGGAGCCTGTGCGAATAAGGGATGGGTTGTTCGGGGGCATAGCCCCGCACGTATGAATCGGGCTGGGTAAACCAGCCGACGGCAATCACGGTCAGGAATACCAGCAGCACACTTGCGGGAAGAAGGAACCGGGAGTAGGCGAGGAATTGCTGTCCGGATGCCTGCCAGCGAGTCAGGTCTAAGCGGATTCTGGGGAATGCCAAGCGATTCTTCATCCTGGTCCCGTGTTATATCCGGATGCTGCAATTTTTCCGTTTAAAAAAGGCCCGGAGCTCTCAGGCAAGCAAACCCTCTGCACTGATTTCTCAAAGAAACAGCGCGGGGGGCGGCTCCAAATCGACCTTTCATCCAAGATATTTACATAGAATGGATTGTGTTTGAAATCAAAAAAAGCCACGGAATTCCACGGGTTGGTGACATGAACCCGTGGAATTCCGTGGCTCGGTCTGATCTCTCTCGATCGGCACAGATTGGGCCGCAGTGTTTATTTCGGCTTAAGTCCGGCCTGTTGGACGATTTCGGGTACCGCTTCTTCCCATTCGATGGCCATGATGTGAACGCCGCGGACGCCCTCGATCT
>Ga0208980_10001162_pt1 | contig 15732 bp, 16 predicted proteins | sample WetSurMetagenome_3_FD_187993 | JGI IMG/M metagenome (GOLD analysis project Ga0208980, IMG submission 187993) | Wetland microbial communities from Twitchell Island in the Sacramento Delta, sample from surface sediment Aug2011 Site A1 Bulk (version 2) | ecosystem: Environmental > Aquatic > Marine... | reverse complement strand
CCGAACCGATTGCGATTATTGAGGAAGCAACTATCAGTGTCGCATATTGGAAGGCTTCCCCAAGTGGACGATTTTCGCAACCAGACTATGAAGGCCGCTTGAGATATGGGCGGCAAATCCCGAGTTGGTCGCAAATGGTACGAGCGGTCGTGTCTTTGATTTCAAGATGCCTTGGAATAGCTGAGCATCGACCATTTCCAGGGTTGCGAAAGATAGAGTGATTCGCGCCTTCCCGATCAAGATAGCAGCCGCATTTTCCCAAATGCCGGATCAATTCCCGCCGTTTCATGCTGCAGGGACATCAACGGTTAGTTTTTCCCAAATAGCATTACCAGGGGCGTCTTTTGCAGCGTTTTCGCGATAGCTGAGGAGGAGCAATTCGACGGCTTCCTTTATCATGGCGCGCGCTTCTGCCAAGTCCTTTCCTTGAGTGACGGCACCCGGGAGTTCGGGAACGGTTGCCATGACCCATCCGTCTTCAATAGGCTGGTAGAGAACCGTATATTCACGTTTCACCAGTATTTCTCCCTTTTGCTTATTATATCTTACGATGGATTAGGAAGCCAAGGGCGGAGGTCCATGGCGTCCCCAACGGGATTCGAACCCGTGTTGCCGCATTGAAAGCGCGGTGTCCTAGGCCGACTAGACGATGGGGACGCGGCCGTAAAAGGAGACACATTCTTGCATTTTTGCTTCTCAAATGCAAGATCATGAAAGTCGCAATTGTGCGCTTTGCGTCAGCTTTGAAACCTGGTGGATTAGGGATCGGCCTGGATATCCGCAAGGACACCTATGCTCCGGGCACTCCAACCTCTTGATGGCTATTTTCCAGCGTCATTTCCTGCAGGTTGCCGCTGAACAGCGTTGCACGGTTTTTGCCGGAACGTTTGCTGGCGTACATAGCCTCATCGGCCCGGGCCATAATCGACCGCACATCCGCGCCGTCTTCCGGGTATCCGGCAATGCCTGCCGATAATGTTGTGGATATCTTTTTACCTTTAAAGTCAAATGAGGTCGCAGCCATCTGGGAAATGATCCGATCAACCACCGCAATTACATCCCGCTTGCCGGTTTCCGTGAACATAATGACAAATTCGTCTCCGCCGTAGCGCGCACAAATATCGGAGGTGCGTACGTTGGAGGAAATCATGTCCCCCATGCGGCGAATCAATTCCGTGCCCGCCAGGTGGCCGTGCTGGTCGTTGGTTTTTTTGAGGTCATCGGCATCGATCATGCAAATCGAGAACGGCCGCTTATAGCGGGTCGCGATCCTCTCCTGCGATTCGGCCAGCAGGAAGAAGTTGCGCATATTGTTGATGCCGGTTATTTCGTCGGTCAGCGATAGGCGCTCCACCTCGCGGCGGGCGCTCTCGGTTTCGCCGGCCAGCATGGCGCCCAGGTGCGCGATAAGCATGAAAGGAAAGAGTTCCAGGAGGTTGGTCACCCAATCGCCAATTTCGGCATAGTTCTGGGATGCCAGAAAGATGTAGGAGACAATAGCCAGCACAGCCATAAAATAGGTGACCCGTTTTCCCTGGGTCAGGGACGTGGCCATCAGGATCAGGTAGATCAGCGAAATGAAAGGGCTGGTGACGCGGCCGGTATACCAGCAAACCGCCACGATAAAAGCCATGAAAACCATCAGGTCCACGAATATTTTAAATGCACTGTATTTCTTCGAAAACAAACCATAGCGGGCGTTGATGTTGTATAGGAAAAGAAGCAGGCAGAAGGCGCCCAGAAAGTAGACGCCGGAGTGGTCCTTGGGCATCAGCCTGATGTTAAGCGCCACCAGGGCAATCAGCAGCCAGAAGAGATTGCCCATGATGCGGTCGTATCCGGCATATCGCTGGTGCGAACCAGGTTCATGAGCGGGTTGCTTATAATCGTGCATTCGGGCCTCGAGCAAAAAACTAAAAGCTCCTAATCGTCAAAGCGGTTTGCTGGCGAGTCTGCTTTTGTCAGTATGAGCCGATAGCCGCAGCCATTGCCGTTCCCGGGGAAATCCCGCTGAAATACGCACTCAATTCAGACTATGCGCCAATCCTTTTGGCGCTTTTGGACTAACCGATACGGGAATTTGGACATTGCGGCTCAAAGGGAGCCTGATTTATCGCGTCCAATTTGTCATTGTCCTCCGTCGCGCAGCGCTGCTGCAGCCTCCTGTTTCTATGGGAAAGGGGCGCGAATAGCCCTGGTCCCACTCATGTCCGCTGGTGAACACTTCCCCGGCACTGACCGGCTTCAACCTATCATTGCCTGATCCTCTTATCGGCTCTATTTCACATTTACACATAAAAAGGCACGGGGGCGGGATTATGAAAATAAAAATCGTCCTTATTGTATTTATGGGGATTTGGCTCGGAACGGCAACTATCCGGGCAGAAACAATTCCGGGGCGCTGGGAAAGGGTAGAGGCACTGCCTCCCGGCACCGCCGTCATCGTCAAGCTGCAGGGAGGAGAGAGGCTGGAGGGTACTTATCAACGCATAGGACCCGACGAGATCGTTTTTGTGGAATCCAATGGAATCGAACGAAGGCTTCCCCGAATGGGCATTCTTAAGATCGAAAGTGCAACGGTTGTGCCCGATCGACTGTGCAATGGGGCCTTGTACGGGGCGTTCATAGGCATTGCGGCGGGTATCGGGAGCATGGTTGCGTATGGCAATGCCAAGACGAATGGCCCTGTCCAGTGGATGGACGAAGATGGCCCCGGCTACCTGATCGGCTCAGCCATTGTGGGTGGAGGCATTGGCGCGGCCATCGGCGCCCTGCTTGACGCATCCATCAAGCATCATGAAGTGCTGTTTAAGGCAAGAGATGCAAAGCTGAAATATGCGGACAACAAAGTCGATGAGCACGGACCGTGAGAGCAGGTGTAGGCCAAAGCTGGATTACCCATAGGGTCCTGACCGAGGTGGTGAGCCGTGCTGGACTCGAACCAGCGACCCTCGGCTTATAAGACTGAATTCCAAGTGACGTTATCCTTTGCATATACAATGGGATAGCGGCAATGCTGAGCTTTCCCGGCTACGCAGTATCTCCGCATAGCTCCGCACATCAATAGCCAGAGACAAAACGCTGGTAAGTGCGACGTGTAGCAGTCCCCTTTTTGCCACGGGAGTCTAACGGGATTCCGAATCAACCGCGGAAAGGAACGCTTGACCAATGTAACTATGTGCGTTACTATGTAACAATGATCCGGACGTTCAAACACAACGGATTGAGGAGATATTTTGAAACCGGGAGCCCGAAAAGCCTGCCAAACAATATGGCCAAGAGAATTCAAGTTCGCTTGAACGTCTTGGATCGCGCCCGTGAACTGAACGACATTGCCCTGCCCGGTTTTGGTTTTCACGCGCTCAAAGGTCATCGTAAGGGTGAATATGCAATCAGCGTCACTGGCAACTATAGGATGACGTTCCGATTCAATCGAGGCGATATTCTGGACCTGAATCTGGAGGATTATCACTGAAAGTGAGGATGATTGTGGGAAGAATGAAAGGACTGCCGCCAACCCATCCGGGCGAATTGCTGCGGGAGGAAATTATGCCCGCAGCGAAGCTGACTCAAGAAACGTTAGCACGGCGCCTTGGCGTATCGCGCCGGACGATCAATGAGATTATCCGTGAAAAGCGTTCGGTGAGTGCGGACATGGCTCACCGGCTGGCCAGGTTCTTTGGTACGACGCCTGAGCTTTGGCTGGGATTGCAGCAGGACGTGGATTTATGGAAAGCCCGGCAGATTGCCGATCGCGAATATTCGAGGATCGAGCCGCTGCAGAAATCCGCACAGATTGCCGTTCAAATGGTCAGATAATCACTGTGAGGATTGATGAGCCGTGCTGGACTCGAACCAGCGACCCTCTGCTTAAAAGTTCAAATTGCGGATTGTGACGGAGTGTTACCGAGAGAGCTGGAGTCCACAATTGACGAGGGTTTCAGACCTTCGGCATTCATTCAGTGACACTTCATGAATCTACGTCACATTCCGTAATCCAAAGCCACTTACGTCACAATTCACGTCACAAAATTCTGACCGAGCGAGGCCAGTCTCTCGGCTTTCACTTCCCCTCCACTTCCCTTCCCTGTCCTTCTCCATCCCCTCAACCTTCAATCTGAGTCGCAAAATCTCGCATTTTCAAAATTGTGTGCGTACTGCACGCCGCGGCAGGTTTTGGCCGTGCAACAGATTTTTCGCATTTTGCATCCCCCAACAGTTGCAACAGACATGCTTGATTCAGGGGTCGGGTGAGGTGCTGGGGGGGAGAAAGGGGGAGGGATAAGATAGTGGGAGATTCAGGGCTCCAGGCCCATTTTTCTCTGCCCGACAGATTCAGGAAACTTGGAGTGATAGTTCTTTCCCAGAAGGCCGTTTATGGGGATCTTGACCGGCGATACTTGCAGTTGGGGTGGAGCACTGCGTCAGGCCAAAGCTTAAAACAGCGGAATTAGGTGTGCCCTCTCACCGTTTTGGAAGTAAAATCCATTCGTCCATAACCTAATGACGCCTCACACAGCTCGATTCAGAGAAATAGGAGGTGCACCATGACCGATGATCTCCGCGATTTCGCAGAGTTTCCTCGTCGGTGGGAGCGCCCGAGCACATCCCGCGGAAGTTGGTCGCTGAAGCTGCTCGTCGGTTTCTCTGCTCTGATGGTTCTGTTCTTCGCAATGATGTCCTTCTATGGGGGAATCAACGGAGCTCGTCGGTTAGCAGAGAAAGCGGGAGGGGGGTTCTTCTCGGCACCTCTACTCGCGGTAACGCTTCAGGAATGAACCACGACAGGATCAGGCGGTCTTTTTCTCTTTACAGGCCATGCAAACGGATGTCCAGGGGACGGCTTTCAGACGAGCCAGGCTGATTTCCTCTTCGCAGATCGTGCAGATGCCGTAAGTCCCGTTTCCGATCCTTTCGATGGCGGCCTCGATGGCTCGCAGCAGCTTCGCGTCTATCTGAAGCAGCCGGAGATTCACATGGACTTCGTTGTCGTCGCTGGCCTGGTCCACAAAATCCCCATGCCGCGCAGGTTCCATGTTTTCCCAGTGGGCTTTCTTTCCCGGGGCATTGATGATGGAGTCGCGTTTCTGCTCAAGGGCTATTTTGAACCTTTTGAGATCCTTTTTGTTCATAAGCAGAGCCTCTGGTCAAAAACAATAAAATGTAGACCCAAAAGGGTCTCATGTAAACCCTCATTCCGATCCGGCAGCGCTGACGCACGCCGGGCTTTTCCCCCGGCGTGCGTCAGCGCTGTGGGGTACCCCTTATTGCTTGTTATGATTAAGTGCCGTACAATCGTGAGGTTTTATAAGGTATAGTTTCAGAAAGGAGACAAGACAATGAAAAGCAGAATATGCTGGTTTTTGGCGGGAGCCTTTTTGGCAATGGTTGTTTTCGCGGGATCTGTGTTTCCGGCGGCTGAAGCCAAGATAACGGTTCTGAATCCGCTAGGCGTAGCCCCTCCGATACGCTTGGTGCCCATGGCGCAGCGTCTCGATTCCCTGGACGGGAAGACGGTATACATCATCAACATAGGTATGGGGGATACGTTCCTGCCCGAGTTGCAGAAGGTGCTTTCCGAGCGGTATCCCAAAACAAACTGGATTTTTAAAAACAAGGTTGGCAGTTACTTCGATGACGATCCGAAGCTGTGGGAAGAGATCAAGGCAAAAGGCCAGGCAATGATCGGGGGGGTAGGCCATTGAAGCACGTGCGCGCCGGCGGTCGCCGGCCATTGTATTACAGTGGAGAGATTGGGCATTCCGACAGCTCCCTTGATCACCCAGAGATTTGTAGACCTCGTAAGGACGATTGCTTTCAAGAAGGGAATGCCGAACCTGAACCAGCGATTTACGTTCACACCTCATCCTGTCGCCACCAGGACGCGGGAGGAGTGCTATAAATTTGTGAGGGGCAATGACCCTGTGACCGGCAAGCCCATTGTAGACGAAATTATCGCGGCGCTGACAAAGCCGCTGACTGCCGAAGACAAAAAGACGGGATTTATGACACGGCCGCCGCGGTCTCGGCTTATGGAGCCCGACACTCCAACGAATCTAGCGCAGCTTTTTTATAAGAATGGATGGACTGACGGGCTTCCCATCGTGCTTCCGACGGAAGAAAGAGTTGCGGAAATGCTTAAGGGAACAAGTCATAGTAAGAATGAAAACGTGGGGACGATGCGTCCCTCGCCGCCTCACGAGGCCTGGGAGTTTGACGTGGAGATGGTTGCGACAAACGCTGTGATGGCGGGCGCCAAACCGGAGCACTTGCCGGTAATCCTGGCCCTGGCATCTACAGGAACAACCTCTCTCTTCAGTTCTACCACCTCCTTCGCCAGGATGGTGATCGTTAACGGCCCTATACGGGAACAGATCAAAATGAACGCCGAGATAGGCGCCATGGGTCCGTTTAACGAATCCAATGCCGTTATTGGAAGGGCGTGGACATTGATTTCCAAAAACCTGGGGGGAGGTGGAACTCCGGGCGAAACCTATTTAGGCAGCCAGGGGAACAATCTCAACTATAATAATGTCTGTTTCCCGGAGAGAGAGGATGCGTTGCCCGCCGGGTGGAATCCTCTCCACGTGCAAAAGGGTTACAAAGCGGGAGATAGCGTCGTCCACACGCTCAGCGGCTGGAGCCTTATAAACGGCGGCGGATGGATAAAGCCTCGCAATAAGCACATTCAGCAAATGCTGACGGGGTTGTTTCAAAGCGGAGGGAATGGCAGCAGAGCTATCGTTTTGTTGGATCCGATAGGGGCCAAAGATTGCCATGATGAAGAAGGCTTCGAAACGAAGGAAAAGCTTAGCGAGCATCTTAAAAAGAACGCTTCTTCTCCGGCTGCTTCATACTTTAGGCGCAGCGGCGACATGCTGCAAAAGGCCAAGGAAGGGGTTGAGCCCTTTGCAACCTGGCTGAAATACCCTGAAGGCACTTTCGTGCCGGTGTCGCCCTTCAGGTCTGAGGATCCGATCGAGATACTCGTCGTCGGCGGCGCAACGAATGCTTTAATGATGGTTGGAGATTTCAGTTACGTAGCAAGCGCTTCAGTGGACAAGTGGAGATAGACACAGAAGTCCGAGGATGGGCAAGGAGCAGGAATGAGGCAACGCCCCTTGCCCATTCGTTTATATATACGAATCGGAGAGATTGACACATGAAGAGCACGTTCTTTACCGTTATGGTTTCATTGATTTTGGCCGGCGTTCTTTCTGTCGGCAACGCCATGGCGCAAGGCGATTCCCCCACTAACGCGATGCCGGTCAAAAAGACCGTGGAGACTCGGTTGGAATGCGGACAGATAGCCACGGAGCCTTATGATGCAAAGTTTACCGTTCTGGAAGTCGTTCGCGGCAAGGAAGCATTGGATCGCATCAAGGCTGCGAACGCTTCCAACCAGCCGCCGCAAGCAGGCTATGAATATGTTCTTGCGCGCATTGCGTTTGAGATGAAGGCTATCATGGCGCCGGGAAACAAGACTTTTGAACTCGCACGAAAGATGCAGTTTGTCGCCCTCACGGAAGATGGCAACGAGATAGACGCTTCCCTGGCGACTCCGCCCAAACCGGAGCTTCATCGGATGGTTCGCGCAGGTGAACCTGCGGAAGGCTGGATTGTTTTAGAGGTGGAACAGAAGAATAAAAAACCGGTAATGTTCTTTGATCCGGCGGTCGGCGGCGCCATGGGCCGCGGCAAAATCCTGTTCTTTCAGCTTTACTAAGGGCGATGAGCGGGCGGGAGGGGCAGGTGTGGCGCATAGTGTATTTTGCAGAAAAGGCCGCTGACCGCGTCGCCCATCCCTTAAGGCTGGGCAGCTGCTCGACCGCAGCGAGGTTCACGCTGTGGTGGCCGTGCTGCCCGGATTCGCACGCGATCTGTCACGCGGGCGCACCGCGCAGGTGCAGGTTTTGCTCGACGGCACAAACTCCAACACGGCATCTTTGGTTTCTGCCTATGCAGCCGGAGTCATCGCCGGCTTTTCCGGCGATGTCTCGCTGAATCCTGCAAAAAACCAGCAGCTGATACAGGTGGCCGTCCGCAGTTCCGGGGCCGCCGGCAGATCGGCTGCCGGGCGGATGGCTTCAAGCACGCGCGTCTGGTTCAATCCGGAATTGCGCAGCCGCAATTACTTCATTCCCGGAGTTGCAGCCAACCTGCTCCTGATGTTGACTATGATGCTGACCGCACAGGCTATCATCCGGGAGAAGGAGATCGGCACCATGGAGCAGCTGATGGTTACACCCATGCGCCCCATCGAGCTGATGCTCGGGAAAACGATGCCGTTTGCAGTGGTCGGAATCATCGACATGATGATCGTGACGGTTGCAGCCCTGCTGCTTTTTCATATTCCGTTCCGCGGCAATTTCTTCATGCTGATGCTTTGTGCGCTACTGTTTCTGATGCCCAGCCTGGGCGCCGGCCTTTTTCTTTCAACAATCTCACATACTCAGCAGCAGGCCAACCTGGGCTCATTCTTCATTACGACTCCGGCGTTCATGCTGAGCGGTTTCGCGTTCCCGATCAGCAATATGCCGCCCGCCGTGCAGTACCTCACCTATCTCAACCCTGTGAGATTCTTCATGGAGATTGTGCGCGGAATATTTCTTAAGGGCGCAGGCTTTTCCGTGCTGTGGCCGCAGATGCTATATCTGGCGGTATACGGCGGAGTCATCTTAACCTTGAGCGCTCTGCGCTTCCGCAAGAAACTCGATTAAGGCTTCGCCTAAAAGCAATTTCACATTCCTATAGAAAGAACAACAACGCCAACGGATTTCACAGATTTGTTAAAATTGCTTTGAATCTGTGGAATCCACGGCAATAAATTGATCGTCACCTCTCTTGATCGACGACCCGGCACGGTATTAGAGTAAGACCTGCGATTCAGTTAGTGAGATGCGTCGCAGAAATTCGGGCATAAGATCTTATGTGCTTCACGCAAGCGATCGGCTTTTGCAGCCCTCCCGGTTGTCGCCCGACGCCGGTGCTTTCAATTTTCAGGCCCGAAGGGCCGCAATCTGAGTCATTGCCAGTGTATGAATTGCAGATATTGAAAAAACGAGGATATCCAATGGAAACAAAGAGATGTGCGAGAGGACTTCCGGGCGCGGGCGCCTGGGTGTTGATAGCAGCGTTGATGGCTGTGGCAGCCGGCGCCGGCGTGGTGCGGGCAGAGGAAGTAAAGGCTCTTGATCCGCGCGGAATCTGGCCGGCCGTAGAACGAATTCCCTTGAGCCCACGTCTGTCCAGCATAAAGAATCAGCGGATCTATATCGTAATGTCGTGGCCAAGCAATTCGGGCTTCAATAATGTGGTCAAAGATCTGGAAAGCCTCCTGAAGCAGCGCGGTCCCAAAGAGGTCACCGTCAAGCGTCGAAACGTGGCCTATTCCGAAGACGATCCGCAATTATGGGCCGAAATGAAAGAAAAGTGCGACGCATTCCTTTATGTCGGAGCCCCGTCTTCCTCAACTACCTCCTATGCCTTCAAATGGAGCGCGAAACTTGAAAAAATGGGCCTTCCCGGCGCAGTAGTGAATTTCGACGAACTCAACAGCGTCGGCGACACTACGAACGCGCGCGAAGGCGCGCTGGTGCGCCGTTCGGCTTTCGGTTACCCGGCTGAAACTATGGCCAAGCCGGCCTATGATGCGGCTTTGAACCTCGCCGTCGATAATTTGACCAAGCCTCTGACGGCCAATGAAAAGGCCACCGGAGTTATGCAGCCTAAGTTCCGGCCCGACGTGTTCGCAACCGGCGATTTCGATAAGATTCAAAAGGCTTTCTATGAGGGTGGATTGACCGACGGTCTGCCGATTGTGCCGCCGACCGCCGAGCGCGTGGCTGCTATGCTCAAAGGCACGAGCCATCAGGCCAGCGAAGTAGTGGCTGAAACTTTTATGCCCGAAGGGCTGAAAGTCACCGTGCGCCAGGTGGCGATCAACGCGGTGATGGCCGGCTGCCTGCCCGAGCACATGCCGGTTCTGCTGGCTACAATCGAGGCATACCAGAAACATAATTTGAATTCGATTCTGCGCTCGACCAATTCGTTTTCCTTCATGCAGGTGGTGAATGGGCCGATCGCGAAGCAGATCAAGATGAATTCCAGCACCGGCGTGCTGAGCCCAGGCAATCGAGCCAATGCCTCAATGGGGCGAGCTTTGCGCCTGTTCATCATCAACCTCGGCGGAGGCGAGCCGGGCGTGAACTTGATGGCCGTAATCGGCCAGGCATCCAGTTATTCCTTCATGTTCGCAGAGTTCGAAGAAAACCCCTGGGAGCCTTTGAGCGTCAGCCAGGGTTTTAAGAAAGGGGAAAGCACGCTGACTTTCTTCACCGGCGGCTGGGCGCATTCGGGCAACTACAGCTTTGGCTATGCCAGCGAAACAGGGTTGAATGAAGTGGCGCAGGATATCGCGAGTTACCAAATAAACGGTGGAGCCACCATCATCGTCTCTCCCAAGTACGCCGAGGAATTTCAGCGCAAAGGCATGAGCAAGGCCGCCGTCGAGACTTATCTGCAAACCCACGCTACAAGGGCCGCCAGCAAAACCCGTCCGGCACAGGGCGGCCAGGCCGAGGCGAAGCCGGTTCAGGCATTCCGCGAGGGCACGGTTAAGGTGGTCGTAGCCGGCGGGGATGCCAGCTCTATGATGCAGGCATGGAGCATGTATCGGCCGCAAACCGTGTCGATTGACAAATGGCGCTAGCACCTCCTTACGGGATCTTCGGCCACCGAGGCATCCGGGGACCGGAATAGACGCCTGCTGGGCAAAACGGCAGCTTGAACTTCCTATTTCTAAAAAAGCTTGAAGAACAGGACCTTCCCGCGCAGCATGGCGCCGCCGGAGGCGGGATCAAAGGTCATGATGGGCTTGGTTTCTTTCTGATCGACCGCGAATGCAACCCAACCTTCCACAGCATTGTTTGCCTTCGCTTCACCAGCTAGCTCCGGCTTGGGCGCGACAACCGAAACGCTTTCATACTCTGTTAAGTCCGAAGAGTAAGCGACCCACTGCATCGGCCTGCCGAGATCAAAATTCCTTTTGTCCGAGACACTTCGTGGCTTTAATTCGAACTTGATCCGGGCAAGGAGATACTCATAGCCCGTTTTCGGATCCTTGTTGCTCGGGCTGGCTGTTTTCAGGCGCTGCAGCGCCTCTTTGCCGCGCACGGTTTCCAGGACAGTAATGACAACGTCGTAGGTCGAGCCGAGTTCCAGAGTTGATTTCACAGGCACGCCTATGGCAGCCGGGTTTGAGGGAGAATTATCCTGCGCCTTCGCCATTGGGGCAAAAACAGCGATCATTAATGCCAGGCATACTGAGGCAAATCCTGTGAAAGCCATGCGTTTCATCTCAATCTCCTTTTGTTTCATCTCAATCTCCTTTTGTTGGAAGCTGAGTGCTTTGTCATGCTGTGATCCGGCGAATACACCCCGCCCTACGCAAATCTCGCCCGATCCCATGCCCTTGCGTATTTTGTGATAGTAGTTCGTTTTTCCCGGTGGGAGCACAATAGCATTGGTTGAGGTGAAAATCATCCGGAATTATCCCTCGCTTCAAGCGAGGCCGAGAATCTTCCCAAAGTAGATTTCGGAGTAGAAAGCAGAAACAGTGTGACACTGCAGTCACGGATCATTCCTCTTGATTATCTCCATCTATCCACCGAGGAACTCGTCGCATAGCTGAAGTCGCTGCCCGCCCAATAAGCATTCGTTCCCCCTCCTACTACGATCAGCCCAATGGACGTAGCGGGCCCCGAGCCTGAAGGCATTCCTTGCGGGGATTTTCGCAAGTAACTGGATACCGGTATGTTCGCTTCCTCCCCGAGCTTCAGATACGACGCAAACGGTTCAATTCCGGCTTTAGCCTGTTTCAATTCGTTTGCACGATTAACCCAGTACAGCCATGCGGGCGTCTTGGCATTTATTGCCAGCCATTCGCAGAGCTTTTCCTTCGTTTCAAAACCTTGATCGCTGAGATCCTTGGCAAGCAACGGGTCAAGCAACAGCGTGGCTGAACCTGAGCCAGTCGATAGGAAATGCGTCAACCACTGCCGGATTACTTCCTGCGGGGGGAGGGCATAGTAAGAAGACATCTGGGCCACACTCCAGCCATTGAAGGTGCTGATAGCGCTGTCTCCCGGCTTAAAGCCCTTTTGTACATGAACAGGATTCCAGCCGCTCGGCAATTGATCCTCCGCCTCCGCGAAACAGATGTTATTGTAATTGAGGTTGTTCCCCAGGGTTCCCATGTAAGTGTCTCCTGGGCTCCCTGATCCTCCCAGGTTTTTGGATATCAGCGTCCAAGCCCTGCCAATCGTGGAATTGGCTTGGCTGAATGGGCCGACCGATCCTATTCCTGAATTCATTCTGATCTGTTCGCGTATGGGACCGTTTACAACCACCATTCTGGCAGCAGAGGATGTGGAACTGAGGAGTGAAGTTGCTCCGGTCGATGCGATGGCCAGAATTACGGGAAAGTATTCCGGCCTGGCACCCGCCATCACCGCGTTGACGGCGACCATCTCGACGTTGTACTCCCAACCCTCATGAGGAGATGATGCGCGCATCGTGCCCACGAGCTCATCGGATTTGTGGCTGGTTGCTCTCAGCATCTCCGCAACCTTTTGTTCCGTGGGGAGCACAATAGGGAGCCCGTCAGTCCAGTTATTGTCGTGAAACATTTGTTCCAGATTCGCCGCAGTATTGGGTTCCAGCATTCTTGGGCGCGGCGCTCTGGCAAGAAATCCGGATTTCTTATCTTCATCAGAGAGCGGTTTCGTCAGCGCAGAGACCAGTTCATCCAAGATCGGCTTGCCGGTTATCGGATCTTTGCCGTTTATGTATTGATTGCATATCGTGGTTGGTCTGTTCGCAATGGGGTGGGGGACATAGACTATACGCATGTTGGGGGTCCCCATCTTGTAAGTATACTTTGCTATGAGGCCTTGAAACCTTTGAGTAATAATAGGTGTTGCAGGGATTCCCATCCTTTCCAAAGTCAGGCTATGGCCGACGACCGCCGGCGAGCAACTGCTTCAATGGCCCAACAGCACTATCGCTCCATGGCCATTCTTCTTGATTTCGGCCCAAAGTTTCGGATCATCTTCCATGTTGCCCCCGAATTTATCTTTGAGTACCCAGTTTGTCTTGGGAAGCTTTTCCTTGAGCACTTTGTATAGTTCTTCCACAAAATCCCGCGAACGTTGATAGTGTATGTCGACTAAATAGATGGTCTTACCATCTAGGGTATCCAGACGTGGCGCAAGAGCCTTAAGGGCTATCGGAGGTCGTATGCCCTGCGGATTCATCACGGTCAGTTTGGCATCTTCCGCCACAGCCGATCCAAGCAAAAGGGTCACGGCCAAAAACATTCCCAACAGCAAAAGGTTCGCTCGATTTTTCATGGCTTGCCTCATAGGGTAAATTCGGATATGGGATTCATGGGACTAGAAGCATATCATAGCATGCATTTTTGCATTATGTAGTGCAAGCGGATACAAAGATTCCACAGCGTCAGCTTTGTGTGCCATCATAGAGCCGCATTGAGCCCGCCATCTACGGGCAGGATGGCTCCGGTAACATACTTTGCCTTGGGGGATACCAGAAACGCTACGGCTTCTCCCACATCTTCAGGGTCGCCTATGTGGCCGATTGGAATTCTCGGATTTTCATAGGGCCTGTCCACAAATTCCCGAAAGCCGACCGGCGTCCCTACCAACCCCGACCCAACGGCATTAACCCTGATGTTATATTGAGCAAGATCCAGCGCGGCACACATCGTGAGGCTGTTTATACCGCCTTTGGAAACACTGTAGGAAAACTTATTTCTTATCCCTCTCGCGCTGGAAACGGTGATGTTTATTATATTGCCGCCTCCATGCTTTTTCATGATTTCAGATGCAAATTTCGTGCAGAGGTAATAGCTGCGCAGATTCGTATTGATTGTGTATTCCCATGTGTTCAGGTCACATTCACAAATGGATTCGTTTTTGGTGAAGGCGACATTGTTGACCAGGACATCAAGCTTGTTAAAACGCTCTTTTATGAATCTGAAAAGGCTTTCAATGGCGGCGACTTCCGAGAAATCTACACAGAAGTAGGAGCATGTCCCGGGCAATTTTTCGGAAACTGCCCTCGCTTCGGCTTCATTCCGGGACGTAACGATCACACGAAATCCCTGTCGCGCCAGCGTCTCTGCGATGCCCTTTCCTATATTGTTTGTGGACCCCGTCACAAGAGCTATTTGTTCCATTTCACCCTCCTTGGCCTTAGTCTTCTACAAACGCCCAAGCGATGCAATGAACACCGCAATATAATGCTATATGCCCGCGCATAAGTAAAGGGAAATAATGCTATTCTCTTCCCGTGAATTCTGATAAACTGAACTTCACGGAGGCTAGAATATGCGCGCACGTCAACTTGCTTTACATCATCGCACAAAATCGAAACTCACACGGCTGAAGAAAGACGCTGAACGGGAGGGTGCATTTCGAGTGGCCAAGCGTCTTCATGCTGTGCTTCTGAACGGCGAGAATTATACCAGCGGAACAATTGCTCGAATTCTCAAAGCACCGTTGTCGAAAGTGTCCGAATGGTTGCGAAACTATGAGCAATACGGATACGAGGGACTCCTGGAGGGGCATCGCTGTGGGCGACCGCCGGAATTGTCTGCCGATCACTTGTTGCGTCTCGCCGACATTATCGAAAGCGGGCCAGTTGCGTACGGTTATCTTTCCGGTGTTTGGACCTCACCTATGCTTAGCCGAGTGATTGGCGAGGAGTTCGGCTGCCATTATCATCCAGGACATGTGCGAAAACTGCTGCACGAGATCGGATTTTCGGTGCAGAGGCCTAAACGAATGCTGGCGCGGGCAAATCCGGCAGAGCAAGACAAATGGCACCGTTACACATATCCGAATCTAAAGAAAAACCGCCAGTGAAGGGGCCGCGCTGATCTTTGAAGACGAAGCCAGTTTTCGCCAGGATTCCACGCTGTATCAAACTTGGGCTCCCATTGGGAGTCAGCCGCAGATTCCGGTCACTGGGCAGCGGAAAAGCGTCAAGATCTTTGGCGCGGTTGAGGTCTTCACCGCACAATTCACCTATCATAGGGTGAACGTATTCAATGCAGCGACCTACTTGGTTTTCCTGGAGCAACTGGCCCGACGCTATTACCCGAAGCGAACACATCTGGTTCAGGACAATGCCTCTTACCACAAGGATGGGACCGTCTGGGATTGGTTCAGAGATAATCGGTGCTGGCTGGAAGTCCATCCACTTCCGGCATATTCACCAGAGCTGAATGCGACTGAGCGCCTCTGGCATCACACCAGGATTACGGGGACGCACAATCGATATTTTGTGAACGAAGCAGAGCTTGTCGATACCCTATACCGGGTCTTCCGAAGCATTCAGCACAATCCAACTCAAATACGTGGATATCTCCGCCCTTTTTGTTGACCAGTATTTCCCTTTACTTATGCGCGGGCATATAGCACAAACGCCCTTTTTGCGTTGAGCTTGTTACTTGAACCTGCTGCTGCATCATAGGTTTATTTAAAATCCCTATCCAAAACCTCCAACCTATTGTAAAATCAAAGTGTTACAAATAAATCGGCAACGGCGGATGCCCGAAAGCTATATAAAGACATCCGGGGACCGGAATAGATGCCTGCCAGGCGAAACGGCAGCTTGAACTTCCTAGCGCGGCCCCGGGCCGCGCTA
>Ga0208980_10001161_pt1 | contig 15739 bp, 16 predicted proteins | sample WetSurMetagenome_3_FD_187993 | JGI IMG/M metagenome (GOLD analysis project Ga0208980, IMG submission 187993) | Wetland microbial communities from Twitchell Island in the Sacramento Delta, sample from surface sediment Aug2011 Site A1 Bulk (version 2) | ecosystem: Environmental > Aquatic > Marine... | reverse complement strand
CAGCACTGACCTGAGCGCCCGCGCGTAAGCGCTGGCATCCTCCGCCGAGTGCATGTCCGGCTCGGAGACGATCTCCAGCAGCGGAACCCCGGCGCGGTTGAGGTCCACGAGGGAGTAATCCTCTGTTTCCGTGTGGATGTGGGTCAGCTTGCCGGTATCCTCCTCCAGGTGGACTCGCCGGATGCGGGCGGTCTTTTCGTTTCCCGCCACTGCGAAGGAAATGCTGCCATGCTCCGCCAGCGGGTATTCGAACTGGGAGATCTGGTAGCCCTTGGGCAGATCGGGGTAAAAATAATTCTTGCGCACGAAGATGCTCTGCGGCGCAACCTGGCAACCCAGCGCGAGCGCTACCCGCAGGGCGTATTCCACCGCCTTTTCATTCAACACCGGCAGCGCTCCCGGCAGACCTTCACAGACCGGGCAGACAGCGCTGTTGGGCGGCGCAGACACAGAATCCACCACCGCGCAGGAGCAGAACATCTTGGAACGGGTGGCTAATTCGGCGTGAACCTCAAGCCCGATATCGGCAGTGAACTGCATCTTATTCCCTTATTCTCAATCTTCCAATAAATACGCCTGAACCCAGGCAGTGGTGGCTTTTAAGGCATCAATATGAGTTCGCTCATAGTGGTGCGAGGCATCCACGCCTGGTCCAATCAGGGCAACCGCCACATTTCCGCCCGCGCTCAGGAACGCGCCGCCATCGGAGCCGTAATGCGGGTAAATATCAACCTTGTAGGGGATATTATTTCGGTCTGCCAGCTTGCGCAGCCTTTGAGACAACCCATGGTGATAAGGGCCGTTGGAATCTTTGACGCATATCGTGGCAAATTTTTCATCGGAGGTCTGCCCCTCGCCCACAGCGGCCATATCCACCACCAGGAGCTCCTCCACTACGGGCGGGATACCAGCCGCCGCGCCGTGACCGACCTCCTCAAAATTGCTGATCAGAAAATGCGTGGTGTGTACCGGGCGTTGACCATTATCATGCAGGGTTTTTATGGCCGCCACAAGGCAGGCGACCCCTGCCTTATCATCCAGGTGTCGCGAGCGGATGAAACCATTCACAACCTCCACGCGGGGATCAAATGCTACGAAATCCCCCACGCCGATCCCGAGCTTCTCGACCTCCTCGGGGTTTTGGACGGATTCATCCAGGCGGATCTCCATGACCTCGTCCTCCCGCTTGAGGTCAACCTGCCTGCCATGCACGTGCACAGAAGCCTTGTTGATCAGGATGGAGCCTCGAAACGTTTTTCCAGAGGAGGAGGAAAATACAGTGCAGCCCTCGCCTTCAACGGAGTTCCAGGCGAATCCGCCAAGCTGGGTGAGCAGCAGGCGGCCAGAGGGTTTGATGGCTTTAACCATCGCTCCCAGGGTATCCACATGGGCTGTAAGAGCTCTTTCGTTTCCCTGCTCAGCTCCTGGAAGGCTCGCCAGGAGAGCGCCCTTATGCGTTCGTTCCAGCTTGATCCCCGGAATGAACGACAGGGTCTTTTCACAGAAATTGATCGCCCCCTCCGTATAACCGGTGGGGCTGGGGGTATTTAATAGATCGACCAGGAATTTTTCGAAAAAGCCTTCATCGATGTCGTGCATGAAATTCTCCTTCGGTAAGCTAACCGGCAATCCAGAGCCTTGGTTCTCAAAAATATTAACCGAAATTGATACCCTCGAACCTGCCGATCCTCTCCCGCCAGTTCGCCGGCACCGGGATGCTCTGGTGGGTATGATAATCATACGCTACCATCACCGTCTCCGCTTTCACCAGCACCGCGCCGCCTTCTCCCTCGACCACCTCATACTCAAAGACCATGCTTTTTGTGCCGATCTTTGCCACCCGCACGCCAACGTGGATCTTCTGTTCCAGCTCGATGGGTGCCAAATAGGAAAGGTGCACATCGGCGACGATCAATCCGAGATCAAAAAATGACTTGCCGTCAAAAAGCCCCAGCTCCATCAGGTAGGAAAAACGGGCATGCTCGAGCAGCGAAAGGGTGCGGACATTATTGACATGCCATTGCGGATCCAGGTCGCTGTAGCGAAGCTGGATGGGCAGGTTGAATTTGAATGTTGTCATGCTTGAATTATATCTTTGGCAGAGGGTATTTCTCCATCCATTCCCCGTTTTGACCACGATGATTTTATGACCTTCATCACTTGCCCAAGCTGCCCCTTGCGCGTATACTCGTATTCAGACAAATTTTACCGATTTTGTTTTTAGAGGAAGGTTCTTATGCAGATAACCAAACAGGCGGATTATGCCCTTCGGGCAGTGCTCTACCTTTCAAGGATCGAACCGGATCAAAAAGCCTCCACCGCCCTGATCGCCAAATCGCAGAAGATCCCGCCCAGCTTCCTGGCCAAGATCATCTCCCAGCTTTCCATCGCCGGGATTATCCATACCTCGCGCGGAGCTCACGGCGGGGTCGCCCTGGCGCACCCACCCTCCGAGGTCACCCTTCTGGATGTGGTCGAAGCCATCGACGGACCGGTGCGGTTGAACGACTGCACCCACGCCCCGGCTGAGTGCCCCTTCGGTGAGGATTGCCCGCTGCAGGAAGTCTGGTGCACCACCCAGGAGGAGCTGGTCTCCAAATTACGCTCCACCAATTTCGCCCAGTTCAGTAAGAACGGGCATCATTGATCCCCGCAGCAACCCGGAACACACCATGCCAACAGGAACCGCAGTCAACCGCCAGTGGATCGTCATCACCCGCGAGGGAAGTTTTGTCATCGATTGGGGAGATGGGCTTTTCCAGGACCTGATCAGCGGAGAATTTGTGCCGATCGGTGAAGCGGATATCAGCCACCACCCCACCGAAAGCGAACTGGACTGGCTGATGCACATCGACCGGGTATCCTCCTATGATTCGAAGACGGTCTACATCCACAACCTGCCGGAGCGTCCACAAAGGACAATCGATTAACCGTTTGGTAATCCCCGGCCTCCCAATTCTCCGGGAGGCTTTCTTTTTTGTAAAATGAAGACCAAACAACCCTCCCTCGTATTCGATCTCGGGCTGCTCACCGTTCTGCGGGCGGTGCTGCAGACCATCACCCGCATGGTCTACCCCTTCCTGGCGGTCTTCGCCCGCGGGATGGAGGTGCAGATCACCGCCGTCACCACCGCGCTGGGTATTTCCATGCTCACCGCCCTGCTCGGTCCGCTGCTTGCGCCGCTCAGCGACAGGTACGGGCGGCGGGCAGGCATTCTGCTGGGGGTATCCATCTTCACCCTCAGCGCCGCTCTGGTAGCCGTTTTCCCCGGTTTCCCTGCCTTCGCCGTTTCACTCTTCCTCGGCAACCTGGCCATCAACATCTTCCTGCCGGCGGTTTTCGCCTTTCTTAGCGACCGCACCTCCTACGATCGCCGGGGATTCGTGATGGGCATCTTCGAAATTAGCTGGGCGGCCAGTTTCCTGATCATCGTTCCGCTGATGGGCGTCCTCATTCAGAACTACGGCTGGCAGAGCGCATTTACCGCCCTGGCGTTGCTGGGCATGATCGGGATCGTAAGCGTGATCGCCTTCATCCCCGGCTCCCATCCACCCGCTGCTGCCAAAGCGGGCGAAGGCGTTCACCTGGCGGCTGTCTTTACTTCCCGCAATGCCCTCCTGCTGATGGCCTTCGGGTTGTTCTTTGCGATGGGTAATGAGCTCATCTCGGTCATGTTCGGGGTGTGGATCGAGGATACCTTCGCCCTGCAGATCGCCGCCCTGGGGGCGGCTTCGGCGATCCTGGGGCTCTCCGAGCTGGGCGGGGAGGGGCTCTCGGCGGCCATCACCGACCGCTTCGGCAAGGAGAGAACCGTCGCGCTGGGGATCCTCATCAACATCATCGCGTTGGCGGCCTTTCCGCTGCTGCGGGATACCTACGCCGGCGCCATTTCCTGGCTGTTCGTGATCTATTTCAGTTTCGAGCTGGCCATGGTCAGCAGCATTGCGCTGGCCAGCGAGGTGATGCCAGCAATGCGCGCCACCCTTCTGGCGGCTTATATCGCTTCGCACGCCATCGCCCGCATGCTGGGGGATATGGCCGCGCCGTATCTCTATACCCGCGGCTTCTGGCTGAATGCCCTCGTCTGCCTGGTATTTAACGTGGTCGCTTTGATCATCCTGCGCAGTATCCGCATTAAAAACGCGCCGATTCAAACTTAACTTATCGACCACGAACTACCCGAAATACACAAAATAAGATAACTTCCAATTCAACCTATCAACGAATCAACCAATCAACCTCTCACATGTTTCCCCTGCCACCTTGCAAGATCGAGAGTTTTCCTGTATAAAATTTTTTAAACACCCAGGTGTGTGAAAATGCTGATCGTGAATTGTTCGCAGGTGATCACCCTTACCCCCTCACCCCAGCGCGGGAAGCAACTGGGCGAATTGAACGCGCTCACCGGGGCTGCGGTTCTCATCCTGGGGGAAAAAATCGCAGAGGTTGGTCCAGAAGAAGCGCTCCTGCGCCGCTTTCCCTCTGAGCCGCGCCTGGATGCCCGCGGGAACGCGGTGCTGCCGGGATTTGTGGATGCGCACACACATTTGGTCTTTGCCTCCGACCGCGCCGCGGAATTCGAAAACCGCCTGCAGGGTAAAACCTACCAGGAGATCATGGCCGCCGGCGGAGGGATCAACGCCACGGTGCAGGCCACCCGCGCAGCCAGCCGTGAAGAGTTGCTCGCGCAGTCAGGTGATCGGGCAGCGGGTATGCTCGCCCACGGTACCACCACCGCCGAAGCCAAGAGCGGTTACGGTTTGGAACTGGAAGTTGAGCTGAAACAGTTGGAGGTTATATTATCCCTGGATGAGACTGGTCCACTCTCCATAGTTCCCACTTTCCTCGCGGCGCACGCCATCCCAGCCGAATTCGCCGGCAATGCGGATGGCTATACCCGCACGATCGTGGAGGATATGCTTCCCGCGCTTCGAGCGTGGTGGCAGGCGCATGCAGAGGGCAGGCTGCTGCCCTTCGTGGATGTCTTCTGCGAGCAGGGTGCCTTCAACCTGGCGAATACGCGTGAAATCCTGGAAAAAGCCAGGGACCTGGATTTTCCCCTCAAAGCCCATGTGGATGAATTTGAAAACCTGGGCGGCTGCCGCTTGGCGGTGGAGCTGGGTGCAGCCTCGGTCGATCACCTGGTGAAAACTTCTATGGAGGAGCTTCACGCCCTGGCCCGGAGCGAAACGGTGGCGGTTTCACTGCCCTGCACTCCCTTTGGGCTTTCTGATCCACACTACACCAACGCCAAGGAGATCATCGCCGCGGATGGGCTGCTGGCCATCGCTTCCGACCTCAACCCCGGCACGGCCTGGTGCGAGAGCATGCAGTTCGTGATCGCACTGGCGTGCCGCGCCCTGCGCTTATCGCCTGCACAGGCGCTGACCTGTGCCACCATCAACGCTGCTGCTGCAATTGGGCGTGCGGAGAGCATCGGCTCCCTGCATCCCGGAAAGGATGCTGACCTTTTGATCCTCTCGGTGCCGGATTACCGCCAAATGGCCTACCGTTTTGGCGGTAACCTGGTGGAGCGGGTGATCAAGAAAGGCAAGCTGGTGGTGGACCGCACCCCGGAAACCGTTGTCTGATGCGCCGGATCATCCTCGCCTTTGACCGCTGGATGGTGCGCCGGGCGAAGATGATGCCCGTGAGCACCGATCCCAATTGTTTACTTCGTCTCGAGGCCCAAAAAGCTCCGCGCAAGCTGGCTTTCGGGGAAATTACCATTAATAAGGGTGAATTTCTGCTGGGTTTCCACATTTGGAATGATCACCTTCCACCCCTTCCCGCGAACGCGGATGACCTTGGATGGGCGCTGCTTACCTACCGCCGGTTTGCCGCCTCGCTTCCCCAAATGGCAGATTTTATTCGCCAGCATCCTCAATTTGCCGCCGCGAAGGTCCTGCGGGGGAAGACAGCCCTGCTGCCCCTGCCCGGGAAAGGCCGGCACAGTCCGCTGGCAGCCCTCGGATTTAATGTCAAGCCCTATCGCAGCCCTCTGGGGAAATTCGGTAACTTTTGGGAGCATTTCTACCTCTATTGGCTGATCTGGGCTTTCAACCCAGGCAGTACTAAAGGGAAAAGTCTTTTCGACGTGAACCTGACCGAGCTGTGGGTACCCATCCCGGAATTCCTGGCGCGGTATGCTGGAAAATGATCAAGACCTTTTCCCAATTGCGATAAAATTACCCCACTTCGCATCAAGGATCCAAATTGCCCACACTTGAAGATGCCCGAGCCTGGTATCCCGGTTTTGACCCCGTGCATGGCTATGACCATGTCGTCCGTGTTTACCGCATGGCGGAAAAACTGGCCGCGGTAGAAGGCGCGGATCTTGAGATCGTCCGGGCTGCCGCGCTGCTGCACGATGCCGCGGGAAGCACGCCGGGCGGAGAGAAACGAAGCGAGCACCATAACCATTCCGCGGAATTCGCCGCAGAAGTGCTCAAAAAGGAGGGTTGGGGCACCGAACGGATCGCCGCCGTGCAGGAATGCATCCGCGGGCACCGGTATCGCAACACCGGCGCTCCCCCTGCCAGCATCGAAGCCAGGGTGCTCTTCGATGCTGATAAGCTGGACGTGTTGGGCGCCATCGGTGCGGCTCGAACCATCGCCTACGCCGTGCTGGCGAAAACTCCACACTTCGAGGAACCTTCAAAGCAGTTTTTGGAAAGCGGAGAGGTTGTGCCAGGTGAACTGCACAGCGCCTACCACGAATACCTTTTCAAACTCAGCAAGGTCAAGGATCGTCTCTTCACCCCCGCCGCCCAGCGAATCGCCGAACACCGGCACCAGACCATGCAAATTTTCTTCGATGAACTCGCTGCGGAAATGCGCGGGGAGCATTGAAGCATCTTGTAAATAGGAATTAGACCCCATGAGACCCACTCTCGAAATGATCGAATCCCTCGCCCGCCGGGCAGGCGTGCTCCTCAAGGAAGGCTTTGGTAAGGAACACCAGGTGGACTTCAAGCATGCCAAGGACCTGGTGACCGAGATGGATCGCAAAGCCGAGGATTTGATCCTAGGTGAGATCCGTGAAAAATTCCCCGCCCACAGCATCCTCAGCGAGGAGAGCGGCTCCCTGGAAGGCGACGCCGATCATCAATGGATCGTTGACCCGCTGGACGGAACGATCAACTACGCCCATAACTATCCGGTTTATTGCGTCTCCATCGCTTACCGCGAATCGGGTGATCTGAAACTTGGTGTGATCTATGACCCCATGCAGGATGAACTCTTCAGCGCGGAACGCGGCTGCGGCGCGGCACTTAATGGAAACTCAATCCGCGTCACCGGCGTGGATAAAATTCACCTGGCGCTTCTGGGCACTTCCTTCCCCGCTGCGGATAGCCTTCTGTTGGAAAAGAATAACCGGGTCTTCGTTCATATCTCCGGTCTGGCGCAAACCATCCGGCGGAACGGCTCGGCAGCGCTGGACCTGGCTTACGTGGCAGCCGGTCGCCTGGATGGCTACTGGCAGCTTGGGAACAGCCCCTGGGATTTTGCCGCAGGCGCGCTGCTCATCCAGGAAGCCGGTGGGGTGGTTGTGGGCCTGGATGGCAACCCGGATTTCTTCCACCCGCCTTATTCTTTGATCGGTGCCGGGGCGACCCTGGCAGGGTTGATATCGCAGGAGATCAGGAAAGCCATCTGATCCAGGAAATTTTCGGAACATTCCACAACCATCTCGCACTGGAACAGGCAGGCAGGATTCCGGAATATAATTTGGCAATAAATCCAATATCTCCATTGAGGTACAAATGAAACCATCTGCTGAAAAAACCACATACCAACAACAGCGCTGGAGTCTAAAAGATCTTTTTAGCGGTTTGGACGACCCTGCGCTTGAAAAAACCTTTAAAACGCTGGAAAAGGACGTGAAAGCCCTGGAATCCCAGCGTCCGATCTTCGCTGCAAATATCCCGGAGGCTGGTTTCCTCGGATTCATCAAGAAACTTGAATCCGTCCAGCGGCGGGCCAGTCACCTGGGTGGTTACGTGCAGCTTCTCTTCGCCGAGGATACTCAAAACCAGGCCGTTCACTCCATGATGGCACGGGTGGAACAATTCGGCGCAGAGCTTTCCAACCGGTTGTTGTTCTTCAACTTGTGGTGGAAGGATCTGCCCCAGGAGGATGCTGATCGCCTGATCAAAGTTGCCGGGGATTACACATACTGGCTGGAGCAGATCCGCCTGTATAAGCCATATACCCTGAGCGAAGCTGAAGAGAAGATCATTAATATTAAAAACGTGACCGGCGCGGTGGCGATGACCACGCTCTATGATTCGATCACCAACCGCTATACCTTTGATCTGAAGGGCGTCCGGGGCGGCAAGGGCATTACCCGCGGCGAGCTGATGGTCTATGTCCGCGAGGCTGACCCGGATATTCGCGCAAAAGCCTACCAGGAGATGTACCGGGTCTACGAAAAGGATGCTCCCATCCTCGGGCAGATCTACCAAACCATCGTGCGCGACTGGGCGAACGAAAACGTGACCCTGCGGAAATACAAAGCCCCCATTTCCACCCGCAACCTGAGCAACGATATCCCCGACAAAGTGGTGGATACCCTCCTGGAGGTATCGCGCGGCAACAATTCCATTTTCCAGCGCTATTTCAAGTTAAAAGCCCATTGGATAAAGATGGGGAAACTGCGCCGTTATGATATTTACGCGCCGGTAGCTAAAGCGGATAAGGAATACAACTACGCCCAATCCATCCGTACCGTCTTTGATGCCTTCCACCAGTTCGACCCGCAATTCCAGCAATTGGCGGAGCGGGTTTTCCGGGAGGATCACCTGGATGGCGAGGTGCGCAAAGGCAAGATGGGCGGTGCTTTCTGCTTCACCGTGGAACCAGCCCTCACTCCCTGGGTGATGTTGAATTATCAGGGGAAATCGGACGACGTGGCCACCATGGCGCACGAACTGGGTCATGCCATCCATTCCATGATGGCCGAGCAACACACCATGTTCACCCAGCACGCCTGCCTGCCCCTGGCGGAAACCGCCTCCACCTTCGGGGAGATGCTGCTGGTGGATAAACTCCTGAAAGAGGAAACGGATGAATCCGTGCGCCGCGATCTTCTCTTCCGCCAGGTGGACGACAGCTACGCCACCATCCAGCGCCAGGTCTATTTTGCGCTTTTCGAAAAACAGGCTCACGGAATGGTGATGCAGAACGCCTCGGTGGATGAGCTCTCGGCAGCCTACTTGGAAAACCTGAAGGAGCAGTTCGGGGATTCCGTCGAATTAAGTGATGAATTCAAATGGGAGTGGGTGGCCATCCCGCATATTTACAACTACCCCTTCTACGTGTATGCATATGCTTTTGGGCAGCTCCTGGTGCTTTCGCTTTACCGCCAATATAAGCTGGAAGGCGAGAGCTTCAAGCCACGTTTCCGCAGGATCCTTTCCACAGGCGGTTCGGAAGCGCCTTTGAAGCTGCTCAAACATGCCGGAGTGGATATTACCAAAGCAGCCTTCTGGCAGGGCGGATTCGACGTCCTGGACGAGCTGGTGAAGCAATTGGAAGCCATTCCGGTGAAATAATTTCACGGGCAAATGATAAAAGCGGCTTCAAAAAGCCGCTTTTTGGTTAAAGAATTGCTGTCCTATAAGGAGCGCTGAATATTAATCAAACCAACCCTTTGATTTAAAATACCACAACTCAAGGACCAGGACCAACGCCATGATCCCAAGGACAATGAAAAATCCGTACTCGCGGCTTGCCAGTGGCAGCCAGGCAAGGTTCATCCCGTACATCCCCGTGATCAAAACAAGGGGGATATTGATTGCGGATAGAATGGTCAAAAACCTTAACCGTTTTTCCGATTCCTCGCTGCGGATCATCTGGAACTGGGTGTATAGCGAGTTTAACCGTCTTTCCATTTGGGCAGAAGCCGCCTGGGCAATCTCAGCGGTTGAAATCAGGTCGCGGATATACGCCTTGCGTTCTTCCTTGCGTAGTCCAGAAATATCCGTTGTGTTCATACCCTCTACCAGGAATAGGTAGGATTCTGCCAAGGTTATGATCCGGTCTGTTGTCTGACGGAGCGCTGCCAGATCGCTGGCTGTCACATTCACGGTCCCTCCCCAAAGATCATGACCCTTGTTGATCAATTGATCGCGGAAAGTTATCTCTAACTTCAGCTGCTGATCCAGAATCCGATCTAACATTACGTAGAGAATATTGATCGTATCCCCCAAATGACTGGTGTCAGACCGTTTGAAAGTGGTGATCAGATCTTCAAAATATGGGAAGGAATGGATAGTGATCAGCGTGCCTTCCCGCCAGATGACCGTGAAGAAACAGAATTCAAGCGTGGCGGGGTTGCTGACGACCGGCACCTCCATTAAGAGATCCTGACCGTAGTAGACTACGTTTGGCGAATTCTCCGGATGCAGGGCAAGATCCAGGATGATTGGATGCGGATCGAGTTTCTCCAGCGTTTCGCTCAGTTCCTCGCGATCGGAGATCTGAAAATCAAACCAGTTCTGCCCGCGACGGTTGGTTTTCTCTCCCAGGTCCTTGTGGTTCGGAAGCTCCTTCAACCGCCCTTTTTCGATGATAAAGTGCCTTTGTTCCATTTTTACACTCCCGATACCCGCCCCCGTTTGGGGCTGATGGCGATCTGGTGCAAGCCCGCCACGGTCCGCACGCGCTCATCCGGGTCCTCGCGGGCAAGTTCGTTCAATTTGGCCCGGGCTCTTTCGTTTCCCCCCCGCGCCATCCAGGCTAGCGGACCCAGGTACGCTTCCCGGCGGGCGGCATCCAGGCTCTCGGGCAGTACCAGGATTGGTGCTTCATATTCCTCGCGCTTGGTGAGCAGCATCAAATAGGCACATGCCAGGCTGACCCGCGGGTCTTTGTCCTTTAGCGAGGCTAGCTGCATGGCGTCCACCTCAATGTGCAGCAGGTCGGCTAGCAGGATCATGCCTTCATAGGAAAGCAGCCGCACCGCCCAATCCGGGTCGCGGCGCAGTGTTTCAAAAGAAGGCCAGGCAGAACGGTTGCCGAGCTGCGCCACGGCCAGGGCAATGGCTGCCTGCTCGAGCGTGTTCTTGCGGTTTGTCACGTCCATGAGCAAAATGGCGGCATTGGCCAGCCCGATATGCCGCAGGGCGGTTACGTAACAGTGGTAGGTGAGCAGCATCTGCATCCCGGGTGAGTAACTGGCGATCATGAAAGGATTGATCAGATCGTCGGTGACTTCCAGCAGCGCGGCGCTCCTGCCAGCCTGCCCCCCCGCCAGGTCCTTGGATTTCGGACCGCGTACCGGTGCGATGGGTCCGCGCCTTTCAGCTTCCACAACCAGCGGCTCGAGGGCATTATCCAGCCCGACCTTATCGGCTGCCTGTGCCTGGCTCCAGAAACGCTTTTCCCGCATCAGATTTTTGCAGAGCAGCTCCACCGTCTCAGGCGAGCTGAGTGTGCCAGCCGCCATGATGAATTCCAGATGGGTGTTGCGGTTAAGCTCGGAATAGGCTTCCGGGTTCAGTCCACGGTCGATGGCTTCCAGCGCCAGATCTGGCTTGCCCAACTGGTTAAGTGTCTTGGCGATGTGCAGCACATCCGTCTTGGTAAAGGAAGGGTATCGGCGCAGGTTGAGGATCTCATGCGCATAGTCTGCTCCGCCCACCTCGGCCAGGGCATCGATAAGCAGCTCGCGTTCCCCCGCCGTGGAATCATTGTTCTGGGAGGATTTCTTTGCCAGGAAGACAAGCGCTGGCAGGCATTTTTTCAACCCAAGATGGCGGATCTCGCGGATGGCGGCGATGCGCTCGTTGGGAATGGTGCTCATCAGTCGCTCGGTGTATTCGTTCTGCATGTCTTCGGGAAGCTCGGTCTGCTCCATCTGCTCGGCCATATCTCTAACAATTTCGCTCTGCGCCTTCGGATCAATATCCTCACCCAGGAGGTTGGTGCCGGTAACAAATGGAGAGTTAACGGAAGCAACCTGCTCGGTCAGTTCCAATTGGTAAAAGTGGTCTGGGTAATACGCACGGGCGAAGCGTACCTTGAAACCCTGCAGATCTCCCGCGGCATGGGTGAATTCATACATGCGCTCCCAGGCATAGGAGTTGCTAAAATCCTGTTTAAGGATCTGGTCGCAGAGGATGATGCAGGTGCGGGTATCGCCCTCGTCGAGCGTCTTTTCGATGCGGATCACCAGGTCGGTGATGGTTTCAGACATGCGTGTCCTCCGGAAAGGTTGTTTCCGCTTGAATAGATTGTATCCATCAGTCTGCATCCTTACAAGTTGCGGGGGTTTTCATTTCTGAAAGGTGCCTGGATTGCTGCACCGAAGGCTGTCAAAAAGCGGGAGGAGCGATTGTGGTATATTTATTGATGCATTTTTCCCCGAATTTATACGGGGAGGGCAATCCATCCACGGAGCGAGCATGTATTTTGCCATTGAAGGAGTGATCGGTGTGGGCAAGACCACCCTGGCGCGCCTGCTTCAGGAATCCTTCGACGCCCAGCTGCAGTTGGAAGTATTTGAAGAGAATCCTTTTCTGAAGGATTTTTATTCGGACCGCGCACGCTTTGCCTTCCAGACACAGATTTTCTTCCTGCTCAGCCGCTATCACCAGCAGCGCCGCATCATCCCCGAGGTGATCGGTGAAAACCGTAACCTGATCACCGACTACACCTTCGAAAAGGACGCGCTCTTTGCCCGCATCAATCTGACTGGCGACGAGCTGGAGATGTATTACCGCGTGCACGAAGCACTGGCCGAGAAGATCCCCCTGCCAAACCTGATCATCTACCTGCGCGCCAGCACCGATACGCTTATGCAGCGGATCGCCTTCCGCGACCGGCATTACGAGCGCCAGATGGAGCGTAATTACATCGCCCAGCTTAATGAGGAGTACGATAATACCTTCCTCAAGGGCTCCCAGCCGGTGCAAGTGCTGACCATTGAGACCGACACGATCAACTTTGTTTCAAGCCGCACGGATCTATTCGCCGTGGAAGGGCTTATCCGCTCCGCCTTGCTTACCCCGCCGCTCCAGCCTTCTCTTCCGCTGCCTGCCGCGGATGCTGCCGGGAGTGGGGATTGACCACCCAATAACCAAGGAAACCCCCGAATGCGCATCACCCGCGATACCCTCCTCAAGCATGCCCGCCAGACCGTGAATTTTCGCCTGGCGCAGGACAAGACCGTGGTGTGCATTTACCTGACAGGTTCGCTGGTGAATGAGGATCCCGTAATCGGCGGCACCGCGGATATCGACCTGGTTTTCGTCCACGACCGTCTGCCAAAAGTGGAGCGCGAGGTATTGCGGGTGACCGATGAGGTCACCTTCGATATCGCCCATTACTCGCAGATGAATTACGACCAGCCGCGCCGACTGAGGCTGAACCCCTGGTTGGGATCCTACCTGATTGCCGATCCGATACTGCTTTTTGAAAACCAGCACTGGTTTGAGTTCACCCAGGCCAGCGTGGCGGCCCAGTTCTACCAGCCCGACACAATCCTGGCGCGGGTGCGTCCATTGGCGGATTACGCCCGTCAGGTGTGGATGGATTTTTCCTCCAAACCGGTCGAGCCCGGTATTCCACCCCTGCTCACCTACTTGAAAGCCCTTCGCAGTGCGGGTGACGCGGTGGCCTGCCTCTATGGTCCGCCGCTGCCCGAACGCCGCTTTTTCATGCTCTTCCCCAAGCGGGCACTGAAAGCCGGAAAACCGGACCTGACCGCAGGGTTGATCTCACTCTTCGTCCGTCAGCCCCCATCAGATGAGCAGTGGGCTGGCTGGATGATCGACTGGGAGAATGTGTTTAACAGCGTTTCAGAACTTTCCACCTGCCCCGAAAAGTTGAAGCCGCCGCGCAAAGCCTATTATCTTTCGGCCATGCAAGCCCTACGCACGGAAAATGCTCCCGGGGCGCTCTGGCTGCTGCTGCGCACCTGGACGCTGCTGGCCTTTCATCTGCGTTCCAATGCTGCCGCTCTGCACCCCTTTAATGAATTCCGCCGCACCCTTGGACTGGATGAATCCTCACTAAAAGTGCGTTTCTCCGAACTGGATAAGTACCTCGACCGGGTGGACGAGACCCTCGATGACTTTGCCCTCTCCAGTGGAATCCGCTGATTTTTCCCCACCCATCTGTGGATAACTGGCTGAAAAGTGTGGATAAGTCCGCCAGGTTGTGGACAAATGTTCAAATTTTTAATGAAAACCACCTTGAAAATGGAATGTGATTTCCAACCAGCAAATCAATTCACCCGGGAAAAAACCAACCTTGATAAGAATGATTTATCCACAGCCTGCCTGTTCATAACTGGAAAAGAGAAAACCTCCACCCCTGCCGTTGCGAGCGGATTCATTCCGCCACTGGCACCGGAAAGGCCACGGTGGATGCCCTTTTTCCACTTATCCCCAACCCCTACGATTACAACTATTAACCTATAACCATAATGATATATGGATAAGGGATCTTATTCACCGCTTGTATGTGTGGATAAAATCCTGTATAGTATGAAAAATGAATTTGCCCATTGAACATCATTGATGTGTCACGCTGCCCTGCAAGGGGAGAAGGAGAAGAACAGATGGATGTCATCAAGGTCAAGGCAAATTCCCGCACGGCAGCCGTTGCAGGAGCGATCGCCGGGGTGATGCGCGAGCACAAACACGCCGAAGTGCAAGCCATCGGAGCCGGAGCTGTGAACCAGGCCGTCAAGGCCCTGGTGTTAGCCAAGGGGTACCTGGCAGAGGATGGGATCATCATCGTCTGCATCCCCGAGTTCGTGGATGTGGAGATCGAGGGAAACGTCCGCACCGCGGTCAAGCTGGTGGTGGAGCCGCGCTGACCCAGGTTTCAGACTGATCTAGATTGAGTTGGAAATTTCTTCCGGGGCAAAGATGACCTCGTCCTTGCCGGTTAATTTCTCCTGGATCTTGGCTACGATCAGGTCCAGGTGGGCGCTGTGCGCCACGTAATCCAGGTCGTCGGCCGGTACGGTGAGCACCGGGCAGATGTTAAAGTCGCGGATCCATTCTTCGTAGATGGAATTTAAATTGGAGAGATATTCCGGGGCGATCTTGCGTTCATAATCGCGATCGCGCAGGTCGATGCGCCGGGTAAGGGTATCCACCGAGGCGCGCAGGTAGATCATCAGGTTGGGTGCTGGCAGAAATTCCTGGATGGTGTGATAGAGGGCATGGTAGGTCTCGTAATCTCGTTCGGACAGGTAACCCTGCAGGAAAAGGTTGCGGGCGAAGATATCAGCGTCTTCATAGATGGACCTATCCTGCACAACCGAGCCGGGGTAGTGGATCAGATCCTTCTGCAGGCGCAGGCGGTGGGTGAGAAAGAATATCTGCGATTGAAAAGAGTAGGCGTACATATCGCGGTAAAAATCCGCCAAATATGGATTTTCGGCGACCGGCTCGAAGAAGGGTTTCCAATCGAGACGCTCGCAAAGCATTTCCACCAGGGTGGATTTGCCCACGCCGATGTTTCCGGCGACCGCGATATATTTTTTCATGCGCGCCTCCGCGGGGATGATGACATGCAGGTATTATAGCATTTTGGAAATTTAAACGAAAAAGGAGGCAGCCGGTATCTGGGCTGCCTCCCGTGTTTGGGAATAGATCAACTCACCTTGGTGATCGCATCCACAGGGCAGACTTCCACGCACTTCGCATCATCGGAGCATTTGGGCTCGTCGATCACGTAGGTACCGTTCTGCTCCGAGATGGCTGCTTCGGGGCACTCT
>Ga0208980_10001159_pt1 | contig 15742 bp, 18 predicted proteins | sample WetSurMetagenome_3_FD_187993 | JGI IMG/M metagenome (GOLD analysis project Ga0208980, IMG submission 187993) | Wetland microbial communities from Twitchell Island in the Sacramento Delta, sample from surface sediment Aug2011 Site A1 Bulk (version 2) | ecosystem: Environmental > Aquatic > Marine... | reverse complement strand
AGTGACTGTTTTTGACACTACGCTCCGGGACGGAGAACAAACCCCGGGGATTGCATTCACCTTTGAACAGAAACTCCAGATCGCACGTCAGCTCTCTGACATCGGCGTCCATGTAATCGAAGCAGGATTCCCTGCATCATCGAAAGCCGAGAAAGAGACGGTGACCGCTATTAAAAAGATCGGTCTTGAGGCCAAGATTTGCGGGCTCGCCCGTTCAGTAAAAGCCGATGTCGACGCATGCCTTGATTGCGATGTCGACATGGTGCACGTCTTTATTCCTACATCAGATATCCAGCGGGAGAACACTATCAACAAGAGCAGAGAGGAAGTGCTCGGGATTACTGCTGATATTATTCATTATATTCGCGACCACACGGATCTTTGCATGTTCTCTGCGATGGATGCAACGAGGACTACCGGGGATTATCTTATAGAAGTCTTCCGGACTGCAGCAAATGCCGGCGCTACCATTATTAACGTACCGGATACCGTGGGAGTTATATCACCTTCCGGTATGAAGACACTTGTCACCCGGATCGCCCGGGAGGTTAATTGTCCTATTGACGTGCATTGCCACAATGACTTCGGGCTGGCGGTCGCAAACACAATCGCTGCTGTCGAAGCTGGTGCATCACAGGTACAGGTCACTGTGAACGGTCTTGGTGAGCGGGCGGGTAATGCCGACCTGGCTCAGACGGTAATGATTCTTGAAGCTATATACCGGATAAAAACCGGGATACAAAAGGAGCGACTGGTCGAGACTTCGCATCTAATCTCCCGTTTCAGCGGTATAAGCATCCCTCCTACCCAGCCGGTTGTAGGTGAGAATGTCTTTTCACACGAGAGTGGCATCCACTCACACGGGGTTATCAAAAATGCTGCAACATTTGAACCTGGCATAATGACACCGGAAATGGTCGGACACCGCAGGAGGCTAACTCTTGGGAAACACGTAGGAAGGCATGCAGTCTACCAGATGCTTTCTGAGGTTCATATCGAACCATCAGATATGCAGCTGGATATAATCGTCGAAAAGGTCAAAGCGATTGCAAACAAAGGAAAACGGGTGACTGACGCTGATCTTTATGAGATAGCTGATAGTGTGATGGGGGTAGAACTGAACTACAAAATGTTTGAACTTGAGGATATAGCAATTATGACAGGGAACCACATGATTCCCACGGCGAGCGTGAAAGCAAAAGTCAATGGGAAAGAGCATGTGTTCTCAAGTGTTGGCAATGGCCCGGTTGATGCAGCACTCCATGCTATTATGGGAATCACTCCTTCGCGCCTCCAGCTCAAGGAGTTCAACATCGAGGCAATCTCCGGTGGATCAGATGCCATGTGCCACGTGACTATCGCGGTCGAGGATGAGCACGGAAAAATATTTGATGCAAGCGGCAGCGGTGATGACATCGTACTTTCATCAGTCGAGGCGCTGGTGAACGCGATCAACCTGATCAACCGGAAATAACACTAACCCTTTTTTTCCGAAGATACGCGAATCTCCCTAAGAGTTGTAAGCGCCGTGTTATAGCCATACAGTTGGGCGCGTGTGGAGAGTCGGTCGATGATCTCATCTGTTGAAGCAAGATACCGTTTCCTGAACTGTCCGCATCGGGGACTGGAGTCCAGAAAGTTATCAATCCGGTCACAGAGCTTTATCAGCGTTGCCTCGGGGGGTGCGTCAAGGATACGACTGATGCTGTCGGAGAGACGGGCTGCCTTGCCCGGGATCGTATTTTTTTTAGTGAGCGCATCAACCATGACAATAATGTCGTTTTTTTCATCATCGGAAAAAGGAAGGTGTGCAATAAATTCCTCTGTCTGCGCAATCCATTCAGGAGTGCAATCCTCATAGATGTCATGCAGCCACGCAGCAATAATGGCTACGTGGGTACCGCCAAACATCCCAACCAGCGCGGCGACCCGTGCCGGATGGATAATATAAGGGGTTCTCCGGTCCTTGCGGAACTGTCCCTTATGGGCACGTGCGGCATGATCAGCAGCATTCTTGATCGCCAGTAAACGTTGACCTTGGTCCGTGTTTGCGCGATCCATAGCTCTCTCCTTACAAAAAAATACTGACGGAACCTGAATTTTCTTTTTTTGAACCGACGATAAAAAAAAATTAATTATGCAGCCGCAGGGGCACCCTTGCCTTCAATCGCCGCTTTGATCTGTGCCTGTAACTGCTCAAATTTGCCCTGCATCATCTTCTCCTGCTTTTCAAGCGACTTGATGCGCAGCTCAAGCGTCTCAACTTTCTCGGAAAGTTTTGCATTCACGACCTCTTTTTTTTTCTGCATCATTACGGTACCGACGCTCATGTACATGACCGCATCATCCGGTGAATCGCTGATCTCTTCCTGAGCGCGCTTTGCCTCACGTACTGCCATCTCGTACTGGGCTTTCTGCGAAAGGATAGTCTGCAGTTGCTGCTGTATCTGCTGGAGCATGGCCAGCTGGTTCTGCACTTTGGGTGAAAGATTGTTCATGGTTGTTACTCTTCTTATTGTATCGGTTCCAATTGATAAAAAGGATTATTCCAAAGTGTCTGAAAATCACAGAAATTTTTTTCTGGGTATCGAAAAAAAACTTAAATGAACTTCTCGTAAAGGTAGTTACTTAAAATCCTGCATTTCATCTGCTACGTTTACAAGCCGAAGAACCATATTGAGTGCTGCCCTGAGTGCTGCAATATCCTGAGCTTCAACTTTGAGGATAAGCATGTTATCCCCTTCAAACCAGCACCGGGTAGTTGAGCGAGGATTCACCTCATCGGAAAGTTCCGGAGTCAGCGCCTGGCAGATCATTTGTGCATGGATTGTAGAAAATCGGAAGATTGCCTCGTGAAGCGTCACTGGATTTCCTCGTACTGGATATGCATAAAAAAGATGATAAAAATATTTTTTTTATTCTGGCTTTTTTGCCAGATAAAACAGTTAACGGGCTTTCATCTCTTTAATCGCTGCGCCACGCTCTTTGAAAAGAATACGATGCCCACAGTAGGGGCAACGGACGTTAACGTCTATCTCTACTTTCTGCTTACACCGTGCGCATTTGTACGTACTAGCCATACTCTGTCCAAATTTATCCTTTGATCTGTTCGAGAGTCCGATCGATTGCGCGCTGGGCGATCTTCATGGCCGGAGTTTGTGGTTGGTATGCCCCACCGGCAAACTTATAATTGCACTTGCGGCACTCCCAGATGCCGGTACCTCTGCGCTGAACCGACTCCATGTCGCACTTCGGGCAGCGGTGGAGGGATCCGGAAATTGCTTCAATATCTGCTACTCTCTTGCGTACAAATCTTCCGTACCGGCAGCCAAAACGTCCGGCACTACCTGTTACTTTTCCTTTTGCTTTATGAGTCGAACTTGCCATTATGGATACCCACCGATCTGTCTTCTTTTATTTGTCCTCGCAATTAATATACTTGATTGAGGATTTTTACCTGACCTTCTCCTTTTGAAAGTTTGTTAATGAGATCGTAAAATTCTCCCTGGATACCTGCGGGAATGCGAACCACACAGACCCACGAGCCATCTTTCTGCCATTCATCCTTCTCCATCGTGGAACCAGCAGCGATGTCCCCATAGGCTTTTGCTGCAAAATCCGCCGGGATTCTAATTGCAAGACGGAGCTCTTCGAAGCGGATTGGAAGAAGCGGTCGCAATGCCTTGACCGTTTCTTTTACCTGTTCATCAAGATGTTTGAAGGGATCGATGTTAACTCTCGCCTCTTCCATTGCCATCTCTATCCGGTGCGGGGGATGAGGGTGACCAGTCTGGGGATTTATGGCGTTCCTTGCAATAAAGGTGATTACCTGCCTGCGTTTTTCCTCAATCATATGCTTGCGCTGTTCGGAAGTAAGATGGATTTCACCCTTTTCGATGATCCGCCGGGCAATAGTGTCAAAGTCAGTGGTATGAAATACCTTTTCAAGCGATTCATCCGATGCCCGGGTTCCCCGAGAAGCATTGCCAAAGACATTCAGTGCTGCAACTACGTTTTCAATATCGATCTCCTGTCCTTGTCTCACAAGTGCAGCCTGGTTCGGATCAACGAGAATTTCAAAGCGTTCTCCGAAACTCTCGAGGCGTGCTACCACTGCCTTATCGAGCGGTATCATAAATGTTCACTGCTTGAATTGTCCCACAAATGTCGCAACTTCTTCTTTGCTCATCTTGCGGAACACAGGGTTATCGCGCCCGATCACTCCGATCTCGACAGTATCAACATCGAATTTACCCTCAGTGGCGGAATGAAGTGCCTTGAGTCCAAGAAGGATTACATCCTTGATCTCTGATTCAGGGTTGTACTCCTCTTCGAAAACCTTCATTGCCGCAGGGCGACCGATGCCTATACCCGTTGCTTTGTATTCCAAGAGGGTTCCGGAGGGATCAGTTTCGAAAAGACGACACTCGCCATCACTCACACCTGCAATGAGCAGCGCTGTCCCATATGGTCGTATGCCGCCGTACTGGGTGAGTGTCTGCATATGATCACAGAGTTTTTTTGCGAGAGCTTCAACTTCTATCGGCTCATCATAAGAGACGCGGTTTATCTGGCATTCTATCCGTGCCCGGTCAACAAGCGACCGCGCATCTCCTACAAGGCCGGATGATGCGACCCCGATATGTTCATCAATTTTAAAAATTTTCTCAATAGATGATGCTTCGAGGAGCTTTGAGCTCACGCGTTTATCAACTATCAGGACGACCCCGTCTTTTGCCTTGATACCGACTGCAGTCGTTCCTCGCTTTACAGCCTCGCGGGCATACTCCACCTGGTAAAGCCTGCCATCGGGAGAAAAGACCGTAATCGCCCTGTCGTATCCCATCTGATATTGTGGTTGCATTATAATTCCTCCAGATCTTCTCTTGTCAAGAACAATCGGTTTGTATTTTTAAATCCCTTTTCAATTACATCAATCTTCTGACCGTTACACTGGTTTATTTGGAACAATTTTTTATCAAACGTGCATTCGCGCGGAGGATTAGCTTTTAGATCGGGAGTTTTCAGGCTTTGTATCTTCTCACGCAAAGTATTGATTGTACCAGAAGCAGCAACCATGCGAAGGGCAATAGGAATACCACAGCATGTTGTAATCGTCGAGAGGGCAACTGAAAGATCCTGCTCTGTTCCCCGCCGGCACCTGATGATAAAATACTGGCCCTCCGAAGCAACAACCGCTGAAGTGATGACTGCAGCCACCACATCGCCCCAGAGGGAAGTTGTGGCGTCAGATATGGTGTAATGCAGATCCTTTTGATCAATGATTGTTCCCGGTGGGTCGATATGGACTAAAAGATACCGGCGTTTCTCCCTCAATGTGGGGGGGCGGGTACTCATAAAATCACCTTAACTGCTGGATCAGGTGGAGTAGTGATGATATCTACACCAAAAAAAGCCATTTCAACATCATGTGTGTCCATACCAATAAGGGAACTAAGTCCTGCAATCTCGCGGACAGCACGCATATCAAGAATTGAGCGGGCGTGGGAGGAAATGGTTATTGGGAACTCATACCGTCGCTCAAGTACCAGGATATCACGGTACCGGTGCATGACACGCTGGCGTGAATAGCCCCGCCCCGATATGAGGGGTGAGAGGTCCAGATCAATAGCAACACGGTTATCAGCTGCGATCTTTGCGGTCACGTGATCAAATGCATTTTTATCTGATGAATGAAGGCCTCTGAGAATATGAACTCCCTTATGATTGAGCACTGACCGGTTGAACCCGTTATCCCCTGCCTGAACTGATACAACTGCTGCATTATTTCTCTCACGTTTTATACGGCTAGCAAGATCTTTTACCGCAGTCTCCCGGATAAGGATTCCTGAATATATTTCAACCCCATAACTCTCGCCAGAGGGTGTGTCAGCGGCAACAAGACGATCAAATCCCAGAGCTTTCGCTTCCAGCGCCATCCTGCGCACCGATGAGTCCCCGCAGGGGTACGGATAGACACAGGCATCGGTGATCTTCATGAAAGTAAACTTTGAGTAAAAAGAGGATAAGGTTATTTCCCTTGGTTTGCATGGGAACGGATGCTCGGGCGTGTCTTTTCAGTACCCTTGCCCCGTGTGCTCATACCCCGCCCCTTGCGTCCGGCAGAGGTCTTGCCACGCTCAGCCCGGCCACGGTGGGTGGAGTTTGCCAGCCATGCCAGGTTTTTGTCAGCCTGGATTGAGGGGTGGTGGCCGTCAACCAGAATTACCTCGTAATATTTCAGCTTGCCATCCTGCCCGACCCAGTATGAGTTAAGTACTTCCATATTTGGGAATCTCTTTGAAGCGCGCTCCTCGGCAATCCGCTGGATACTCTTTCCTGCAGTAGAGCGGTTCTTTCCCATACGTGCAGAACGGCGTGCACGTACGTACCGGGATACCCTGCGACCACCGCGGCGTACCTGCACACGCGCAACAGCTATGCCCTGTTTTGCCTTATAGCCAAGGGAACGCGCGCGGTCAATACGCGTTGGGTGTTCGAGCCTGACGACGCTGCCTTCACGGCGCCATTCCTGCATACGGTTCCAGAGGAGTGCTTTCACTCCACTTTTTTCAGGTACTTTCCATGCCTCCCTGACGAAGGCGTACATCGATTTTACCATGATACTCACCTAAGGTTCGGCTCTCGCGGAGCTACATTCCTTTCAACGGGACGGATCCCGTATTCCCACATACTTTAACCGGAGGGCTATTAAAGTACTCCGGCTCCTGCAACTCCAGAGGATTTGATAATTAGGTGCCCTTGCGCTTCTCAATGACCCGGATATCCTGAATGCACGTAATCGGATATTGACCGTCAGCATCTTTTTCTGCCGACTTTACCATATCCCAGACCGTAAGCAATGCAATTGACACCCCCACAAGCGCCTCCATTTCAACTCCAGTCTTTCCGGCGGATTTCACTCGCACCATTACTTCGATGAACCCTTTACCTTCCTCAAATTCAACAACAATCGAACTAATGGGGATTGAATGGCACATGGGGATAAGAGCAGGCGTGTTTTTAACCGAAAGGGTTGCTGCAACACGTGCAGTAGAAAGAACATTACCCTTGACGACAGTTCCTTGCCGGATAGCATCCATTGTCTCTGGTTTTAAGAAAATTTTTCCTACCGCTGCTGCTTCACGGATAACGTCATTTTTTGAACTGATATCTACCATTTGTGCCCGTTCATTCTGGATATGGGTAAACTCAACCATTCACCCACCAGTCCTGAATAATTCCGCAGGAATCCGGTCTACAAGATCAGAGGCAAGCATACCCCCGCCCCGCTCTGCAGCAACAATCTCTCCAACCCTTCCATTAACATAGGCAGCAATACACCCCGCATCAAAAGCGGGCAGATGACAAAGAAGTGCACCGGCTATGCCCGCAAGCACATCGCCGGTGCCTCCGACAGTCATTGCCGGATCCCCGGTTCGGTTGAACCGCACCCGCTTTCCGTCAGTTATTATGTCAATGCATCCCTTGAGAAGTACAGTACCTTTTATCCCTGCGTTCTTTGCAGCCAATGCACGTTCTTTCGTATCATCAGTGAGTTTAATCCCCGTAATTCGAGTGAACTCCCCGGCATGGGGAGTATAAAGCGTCTCATTCTTTGCAACCGGCAATGGGAGCCGCAGAGCATCGGCATCAATTACTGCCTTATTACAATATGGTGCGATGACCCGAATCACGTCATGACTCTCGGTACCCAGCCCATTCCCGCAGATGACTGCATCAGCACGTTTGGCAAGGCCAATCAGCTGTTGAATGTGGTTCTCACCTATCCGCTCTCCATCCAGTCGTTCATAGATCAAATCGGGAACAGGCTCAAAAACAGGTGATGCAATCCGTACGATATCTGCACCTGCCCGCAGCGCACCAAGCCCGGCCAGATAGGGTGCTCCCTGATAGGGTCCACCACCTATTACCAGAACTTCCCCTCCGGCACCTTTGTGTGCCTTGTGTCCCTTGGCAGGAAGAAGGGTGAGTTCACCGGGACCAACAAAGCACTCCGCTTCAAAGGGTATGCCAATATCAACGACCGTGGATCCTTGAACCTTAGCCCGGTGGAATGCGCAAATCCGGTCTGCCCGCATTCCTGGAGTAGGAACGTCCGCAGAGATGATCTTCGCTGTGGAAATATTCGCCATTTCGACGCAGGTAGAGAGTGGCTCTTTTAGAGACCCGGTAGCGCCAATACCGATCAGGGCATCGATAATTACATCAGCATGTTTAAACAGGGAACACAATGCCACAAGATCATCACGGCATTGGAACGGGTGAAGGTTAACATGGCAGCGTTTTAATACTGCTAACTGGTTCTCACAGGCCCCACTTCTCTTCCCGGAATCGAGGTAGCAGATATCTGTGTTGACTCCACGCTGGAGATGACGGGCTGCCACCATCCCGTCACCACCATTGTTACCTTTACCGCAAAGGATGAGAACCCGGTTGGGGCTGAGGGTACGTGCCATATCAGCGAGTGCACAACCCGCACTCTCCATCAACTGGAGCTCAGTAACACCCAGTGCTATCGCGTTTACATCTACTGCACGCATTCTGGCAGGACTGATGATCCCCGTCTCCAGAAACCCTTCAATCAGTTCCGGTTGCATTCTAGAGCACACTTCATGTGTATGAACTCCCTAAATATTAGGCAATGGGTTTTAGTGATGATGTCAAGGCAGCTGCAGAACAGATCGCGGCATCTCCGGAAGTAACCATCATCTCCCACATCGATGCAGATGGGATCGCGTGTGAGGCGATCCTTTCGCAGGCAATCTCCCGACAAGGGATAGGTGTCAGGTCCGTTTTTGTCCGGCAGCTTGAACCATTAACCATGCCTCAGATCCCGTCTGACACATCACTCAAAGTTTTCGCCGATCTTGGTGCCGGACAGCAAAATCTTCTTTTTGATCGGGGGTTACAGGAAAAAGAAGTCGTGATCATCGACCACCATGTAAGTCAGCCCTGTGAACGGCAATACACTCAGGTGAATTGCCTGCCTTACGGTCATTCGCGAATGAGTGCTGCCGGTGTGTCCTATTTTGTGGCAAAACATCTGGATACCATAAACATTGATCTCGCCAAGCTCGCTATCATTGGCAATGTCGGGGATATGATGGCACGGGAAAAATGCGGGCTGGTCGGTCCGGCACGTGACGTTATCGTTGAAGATGGTATGCGGCACCAATCGGTTGAAGTACGGAAAAAGGATCTCAACTGCTATGGAACCGCAACACGCCCGATGCACCTCTCGCTTGCGTATAATGATGATCCTTTCATAAAAGGGATCAGCAACAATGTTGAAGGTGCACGGCAGTTCCTAAAACGACTGGGGATCCGGCAACAGCATGAAAACGGACGGTGGTTTGTATGGGAAGAGATCCCGGTGGAGGATAAAAGGACCATCATCTCCGCACTTGCCGAACAATTAATCGCCAATGGGGAGTCCGTCGAACGGCTCCTTGCAGAAACATATGGGTTCCCTGATGAAATCCCCAGGACTCCGCTGCGGAATGCACAGGAATATGCAACAATGCTCAATGCCTGTGGACGATGGTCAAAACCTCACGTTGGTGGCGCAATTCTCCGTGGGGATCGTGGTGTAGCGTACCGTGATGCCGAACATATGCTCAACAACCATCGGGCAATTATCCGCAACCTGCTTCAGTATATTATTGATACCGGAGTTAAAGAGATGGAAAACCTGCAATGGATCCACGTTGGCGGGCGGTATCCCGATACGATTGTGGGCATAGGTGCCGGTATGGCGCTCTCGAAACTCAACAGCACAAAACCTATTCTGGTTATGTGTGAAGTACCCGAGGATACTAATCTGACGAAAGTTTCGATGAGGACAAATGAAAGGGTAGTAGAGAAGGGTATCGATCTCCAGCAGGCACTCAGTGACGCATCTGCAGAATATGGGGGAGGAGGAGGCGGGCACAGGATCGCAGCGGGGGCATATATCCCCAAAACAGCGGAAAAGGAGTTTGTGAATCGTGTCAACAGGATACTCGGAGAACAGTTCGCTGCGGCGAGTCCAGACAATTGCTGATTACCAGTTTGGCGGAGGTGTTGGCATTTGGCTTTTTCCCGAAGAATGTAGTTACATCTTCTCAACTACGGGCAGAATACGCCAAATCCTTTTTGGGGGGGTGCGCCTTGCAACGGTCCGGGCTTCTGACGGCAGATTGACACTCGGAATCGAAGGGGCAAAACGTCTCAGGCCAATACTTCCGGCACCTGGATACCGTGTAGTTATCCGTGATGATGTAGCTGAGTTTGTGGCGCAAGGCAAGAATGCCTTCGCTAAACATGTTGTAGCGGCAGACCAGGCAATCCGCGCGGGAGATGATGTGCTCGTAGTAGCAGGAAATGACCGGTTGATAGCCTGTGGGTCTGCGGTGGTCTCAGGCGCGGAGATGCTTGCATTTAATTATGGAGTAGCAGTAAGAGTACGGCAGGGTAGTGAGAAAAATGCTTCCGGGAAATATCAATCCACGCCAGATGAAGGCGATGATGAAGAAGCTCGGCATGCAGGTCGAGCAGATTGAAGACGTGCAGAGTATTGTCATCAAGACACCAAAGGGCAATTATATCTTCGATTCAGCAGAGGTTTCAGCGATGACCATGCAGGGTACCACAACGTACCAGGTCATCGGCGATATCCGGTTTGAACCAGCAGTACCCGATATCCTCAAAGAGGATATCACCATGGTGGCTGCCCAGGCAAACGTCTCCGAGGAGAAGGCAAAAGAGGCTTTGGTTGCGACAAAAGGAGATATCGCAGAAGCGATCATGCTCCTCTCCAGCTCATGATCGAACCGGGCGATCGTGTACTTCTCATTGGCGAAGGCAGGGAATTTTTTGTCAAAGCCGGACCGGGCACGCTCTCAACCGATAAAGGACAGATTGATCTGGCATCGCTCGTGGGTGGAGCCGGAGGGGACCTCCTGACCACCCATAACGGATCGAAGTTCACGGTTCGTATACCCCGGCCAACCGACTTTTTCACCTACGGAAAACGATCAGGTGCACCCATGTTGCCCAAGGATATTGGTCTTGTGATCGCGTACACTGGCATGAATCATAACGATGATGTACTCGATGCAGGTACCGGCAGCGGGATTGCAGCGATTTACTTTGGGGGAGTGGCAAAAACTGTCAAAACGTATGAGGTGCGTCCTGAGTTCTCCGCACTTGCACAGAAAAACATCACCGAGGCAAAGCTGAAAAATGTTGAAACGTTTGCTGCAGATTTCCTTGCTGCTGAGGGGTTGTTTGATGTTGTTCATCTCGATATGCAAATCCAGCCAGAACATATCGAACATGCATGGTCCCTTCTTAACTATGGAGGATATCTTGCGTGCTATACCCCGTTTTTAGAGCAGATGGCAATTGTAGTTGATGCCGCATCCGGGAGGTTTTCTGAGATTCACTCCCACGAGTTGATCGGGCGGGAGATGACCCGGTCGAAGCGGGGAACACGGCCTTCCACAAGTGTTTGCCATTCGGGATACGTCACGATCGTACGGAAATAAAAGAATTTTTATGAGGTTATCTGGTGGTTATTTTTGTCACCTCTTCCAATTCCTTTGTAAATAAATCCCTGATTTATAAAGGAATCAGGATCTATGATATTTCGTCCATCGATAATCACCGGATGCACCTTTCCAGTAAGTTTCCTGATCTCCACCGGGTCTAGATTTTTATATTGGCGGTGCCCGGCAAAGATCACAATGGCATCCGCACCTTTCATCGCGTCATCAATGTCCTTAAGGATAGGAACACCTGAATACCCCTCAACATAGGGATCATGAACTTTCGCCTTTGCACCTGACTGAATCAGGTTATCACGGTAAGGTTCTGCAGGAGTATTCCGTGTATCATCAGAATTAGCGAGAAATGCCCAACCAAGAATTGCAACCTTTGCTCCTTTGGGAGATCGTCCTGATCTTTTCAGGGCATCCAGAGTGAGATGAAACATATGAGTGGGCATGAAATCATTGATGTGTCGTGCAAGCACATAGAGAGACGGCTCGTTTGCCGGGTAATCCAGCAGGTTCTTCCCAAGAACCTGTACACCCCTTTCAAGATGGTAAGTATCCTTTGTCAGGCAGTGTCCCCCGACACCTGCACCCGGCCAGAGCATCGCTCTCGTAATCCCCTCTCCCTTGAGGCTGTCGATACCAGTCCGGACATCGTAAACATTAATCCCCATCGCCTCGCAATAGAGGGCAAGCTCGTTTATCGCAGCCAGCTGGAGATCACGGAAGGTATTTTCTGCAGTCTTAGTCACTTCAGCGGCGGTTGCTGACATGGGTATTACTTTTCCCTGGGTCAATACGGGGGAATACAGTTCAGTGGCCCTTTGGGTACTTATCTTGTCAATTCCACCCACAATTCGATCATGTTCCCGGATATTCCGCAGCAGTCTTCCTACCATCACCCGTTCGGGTGCATGTGCAAGAGCGAAATCAATACCCGCCTTGAGACCGGACTCCTTTTCTAGGAGCTCCCGGGCGATCCCAATAGTAGTCCCGGGAGTGATGGTTGATTCCAGTACTACAAGCATTCCGGGCTTGAGATACAGGCCCACATTCTTTATTCCCTCCATCAGGGCAGAGAAATCCGGCAGCAAATCTTCCTTGTTCAGAAACGGCGTCTGGATCGAAAGAGTGACAGCGTCGAGTTCTGCGATCTTGGAGAAATCAGAAGTGCAGACAAACTTTTGTGCTGCAGTAACTTTCTGCAACAGATCTTCAAGCCCCGGCTCTTCGCCTTTGAGAGGACTTTCACCACGGTTTAGCATGGCGATTTTGTAACCTGATGAGGAGGAGTCCCGCTGGAACCCGTAGACAAAATCAAATGCAGGAGAATCTGCAAAGAGGGCTGCTGCAGGAATCCCCACATACCCCATACCGAGAACACCTATCTTTTTAATAGGCCCTCGTTTCCGTATCAATATGTCAAGTGTCATTGTCACATTCACTTCCCGATTCACATGGCAGAACTGATTTTTTCACAGAATTCAAGGTTACGGATTGCCTGTTGTGGAGGGATAAGGAACGGCTGGTTCTTGTCTACGCAGTCGATAAACGTTTCCAGTTCTCGTTTCAGCGGTTCGACAGTGTTGACCATGACTTTTTCGATGATATTTTCCTGAACGTATCGTTCCGCTTCGACATGGTACTGACCGGGTTTGCGGTGGATAGTAACTTCCTGAGTCATGAAATTACCTTCAATGGTGAACTCTTCGTCCTCGACATAAAATTGCCGGATCTTTTTTGATGCTTTTCGGCTTGCTGACAGAGAAACGGGAATGTCATTGCAGTTCATCAGAACACTCATTACATCCGCATTGCCAACGCTGTGAATATCGCTGGGATCCGGGAAAAATACATTCAGGAGGATATCGATATCATGAATCATCAGGTCTTCAACAACGGAACTTCCGGTTATCCGTGCCGATGCGGGATTGTGCCGTTTGAACTCCATATACAGGGGGTGTTTGACGATTTTCTTAATCTCGGAAACGATCGGGTTGAACCGTTCAATATGCCCGACACCAATGGTAATTCCTTCCGGTGCTGTTTTCATCAGCTGCTTGGCTTGTTCAGCTGTTGCACAGATTGGTTTTTCAATGAGTACAGATTTTTTCTTCGCAAAAACCTGCCCGACTACCCCTGCGTGGAATTGCGTCGGCACAACAACACTGACTGCCTCCGCATTATCAAGAAGTTCGCTGATCGATTCATACACGGTTGCACCGTGTTTTTCACCAAGGGCTTTTGCAGCCGGGGCATTCACATCATAAATACCCAATGAATCCACACTTTTTAATTCTGAATACACGCGGACATGGTTTTTTCCCATTGCTCCGACACCGATTACACCAACATCCATTCAGTTCACCCGATTGATGGCATCACAGATATAAGCAAGCTCTTTCTGGTCAAGCAACGGGTGAACTGGGATACTCAACACGGATGTTGCCAGACTGGTAGATATTGGACAGGAATCGGGTTCGTTAGCACGGGCATAGACCGGCTGGTGGTGGATCGGTATAGGGTAGTGCACCGCCGTTCCGATCCCTTTTACCTTAAGATATTCCATAAAATCAGCTCGCTTCAGGGGAAATTCATCAGTCAGGCGGACCACGTACTGGTGATATACATGATGCATACCCTGTGCAACAACCGGAGTGATGAGACCCTTGACGGAGATATGAGTGTCAAAATACTCTGCGTTTTTCCGCCGCCGCATATTGAACTTCTCCAACTTTTTCAGCTGTACAACGCCGATAGCAGCAGCTACATCAGTCAAGCGGTAATTATAACCGATCCGGGTATGGAGGTATTTCTCGCTCTGACCATGGTTGATGAGCAGGCGCAGTCTTTCGTTAAAACCCTTATCGCTGGTCGTCACCATACCCCCTTCACCAGTGGTCATGTTTTTTGTTGCATAAAATGAGAAACAACCCATATGCCCTATAGAGCCGGTCTTTTCTCCATTAAAAATCGCTCCATGAGCCTGTGCAGCATCCTCTATTAATGTCAGATTATGTGATTCGCAGACCTGTTTTATTCCCAATACATCGAATGGCTGGCCAAAGAGATGAACGCCGATAACAGCTTTTGTCTTTGGAGTTATATGATTCTCAACCTGTACCGGGTCAATATTAAATGTCTGCTCATTTACATCAACAAAGATCGGCTTAGCTCCGGTCATTGACACAGCCGTTGCAGTAGCAATAAACGAAAAGGATGGAACAATAACTTCGTCCCCCTGTCCAATGTCGGCAGCAAGCATTGCCGCATGGAGAGCTGCGGTTCCGTTATTTATTGCGACTGCATGTGTTGTGCCGCAATAATCCGCAAATTTTTTCTCGAATTCCGTTACACGCTCTCCAGATGCCAGCATGCCTGATTCCAGCACAGCAGTAACCGCAGAGATCTCATCCTGACCAATGGCCGGTCGCGCAACAGGTATCTGCACCACTTTTCACCCATTAAATTCTGGTTGTTTCAATAAAAATGCGTAATGATCGGATAAATATCATTCCTGTAGGAGAACATGGATATGCTCATCTTTCCGGATTTCATTATGCCATCCTGCCATCTCATCCAAAAGATAGGTAATTAGAACAGGAACATCCAATTATCGTACGAACGAACCGGGAGGGGTGAAAACGCGACATCTCATATCCATTGGGGACTTTGATCGGAACGAGATCGACAAACTGCTGGACCATGCGCGGCAATTAGATCGTGAAAAATATGATAAAAATGCCCTGTACGGAAAAATCCTTGCTACACTTTTCTTTGAGCCTAGCACAAGGACAAGGATGTCTTTTGAATCAGCAATGGCACGGTTGGGGGGCACCTCTCTTTCTGTCGGAAGCATAGAAGCATGCTCTATAGCAAAGGGAGAGACGCTTGCCGATACGATCCGGGTAGTAAGCGGGTATGCAGATGCGATCGTGATCCGGCACCCAAAAGAGGGAGCCGCAAGACTTGCTGCTGAATTTTCCACTGTCCCGGTGATCAATGCCGGGGACGGTGCAGGTCAGCACCCCTCCCAGACACTTCTCGATCTGTACACTATCCGCCAGTCAATGCCCATCGATAAAATTGATGTAGCACTTATCGGCGACCTAAGATACGGACGCACCGCACATTCACTAGCATCTGCGCTCTCGCTTTACGATGCACGACTGCATACCATGTCT
>Ga0208980_10001158_pt1 | contig 15747 bp, 13 predicted proteins | sample WetSurMetagenome_3_FD_187993 | JGI IMG/M metagenome (GOLD analysis project Ga0208980, IMG submission 187993) | Wetland microbial communities from Twitchell Island in the Sacramento Delta, sample from surface sediment Aug2011 Site A1 Bulk (version 2) | ecosystem: Environmental > Aquatic > Marine... | reverse complement strand
CTGTACAACATCGGCAGGAGGAGGAGGAGGGGGAGGAGGAGGAGCAACCTGTTCATTGGGTTGATCGAGGTTCTCCATTTTAATCTCTACCTGTCTCTCAGCACGCTTAGCTCTGTTTTCAAGAGCTTTTGCATTAATATAAGGAGTAATGACAGCAGTTGCTAAAATTAAAACACCAATTGTCAAAGATATCAGTACAGTACGGTTATACTTTTTCCTAAGTTTATATGCTCCGTACTCCTTATTCCTGACCTCGAACACAATATCATCAAAGGCAGGAGCTTTTATTTTTTCTTTTGCCATTTTTTTGGAGATTTACGGGTTATTTGGTTGAAGCAGTTGGTGTTGGAGCTATGCCAGCGGCATTTTCCACCATTCTTTCTTCATACCATGCTATAGGCACAAATGTATAACGGGCTATTCCGCAGATATTCATTTCGTCGAGTATATCTACAAAATTACCGTAATTAGCTTTCTTATATGCTTTAATAAGCACAATTGGACCGGTATCGTCAATTTTTTTCAACTGAGCAATAGATTTAAGTACAGAATCCTGCGAAATAACAAGCTTTCCGGATATTACCTGCTGGTTGAACTCATCGATTTTCTTGAAAAGAGCTCTGTTTCTTTCAAGCAGCATACGACGTACACCTGTTGCTTCAGCGCTATAATCTAGTTCCGTTACCGGAGGCAGACTATTATATTCCTCTGGCTTAACACTTCCCGGGTACCAGTAGATTTTGTCATTAGGTCCCAGGATGAGATTCAGAGTACGGCTAGCTGAGATCCTTGGAGCTTCCTGCTTAGTCGGATCTTTGATCTTCTCAGGCAGGTTTATTTCCATAACCTTTGCTTTTGAAAAAGCCGTGGTTAGCATAAAGAACGTGATCAGCAGACACATAAGGTCAACCATAGGGGTCATGTCAATATGCGGAGCATGTTTCTTGGCTTTCTTTTTCCCGCCACCTTTTTCTTCTTGAATTATTTCAGCCATATCACTTCTGTATTTCTTCTAGATTTATTTTAGCACCTTCAAGACTTGTGATAAGATTGAACTTGTTCACATTCTTATCCTGCATAATGTCGAGAACTTTCTGAACTATCGGGAAACCAGTTTTGGAATCTCCTTTAATACAAGCCTGGATGTTTGGATTAACCTGCCGAGCAAAAAGCACCCATAATGCAAGCTGGTTATCTAAAGAATCACAAGGAATACCTGTCTGAAAGACAGCTTTTGCCTTGGCTTCCTTGGCATCGAGGAACTCCTTCATTTGCAGGATTGGAACACCCATTGATGACGGGTATTTTTCAAATTCCCTTAATTCGGCGTCAGTAAACTCGATATTGTATCTCTTGCCCATCTCTGCAAGAATTTTAGGTCTGAATTTCAGTAATGTATCAGGGCCATTATCGAAGTTAATGAATACTTTATCGTCTTTTGAAAGGAGAAGAGTCAAGGTATTAAAGTCAGGTGTTGGTTTCTCTGATATTGAATAGGGTGTATCCACAGGAGCCGGCTCCTGTTGTCTCATTGTCGTAGTCAACATTAGAAATGTCAAAACAACAGAGAACAGGTCAACCATCGGCGTCATGTCGATATGAGGCGACTTTGTTGGTAATTTAATCTTTGGCATTGTAGTTTTTTATTAAATGATTTAAACCAAAAGATCAATTCTCATTAGTTGCTTTTCAATGAAGCAGCAAAATTCTGTGTCAGACTGAATCCGGCTTCATCAATTTTAAATGTATAAGAATCAATTGTTGATGAGAAAAAGTTGAATGCTACTATTGACAATGTTGAACCTGTAATACCAAATGCTGTATTTACAAGAGCTTCGGAAATACCTTCTGCAAGAGCAAGAGCATCGGGGGCACCTGATTGTGCAAGAGCTGCGAATGCCTTGATCATACCAAGAACTGTTCCAATAAGACCAATCAAAACTGAAATAGAAGCAAGTGTAGAAAAAATAACCATGTTCTTTGACAGCATTGGCAACTCAAGAGCTGTGGCCTCTTCAAATGATTTCTGTATTGAAAGAATTTTCTGATCTTTTTCAAGTTCCTTGTCTTTCTGAAGGTCGCGATAACGGGCAAGACCTGCTTTCATAACATTGGCAAGAGAGCCTTTTTGTTTATCACATGCATCAAGCGCCTCTTCAATTTTATCCTCTGCAAGAAGACCCTGAAGCTGGCTGACAAATGAATTTAACCTGCCTCTTCCTTTGGCTCTTGAAAGAGTAATAAGTCTTTCAAAAATAAACACAAAAAGGGTTAAAACGCAAGTCATCAGAATTGGAACAATCGAGCCACCTTTATAGATGATTCCCAGGTAGTTACCCTCAAGAGCTCTACCAGCCGGATTGCCGCCTTCGAAGTTTACAGGATTACCCATGATGGTCTTGAACAACACATAAGAAATAATAAAAGCTATTAAAATAGCACTTGTTGCAAATACATTCTGCAACGCATCTTTGAACGAACTTCCTTGTTTACTCATTTTATCGATTTGTTTAGGTTTAAGATTTTTAAGATTTGCAAATATATATTTAGAATTGTTATTTTCAAATATTGCACGAAATAATGTTAATTTTTTGACATAGTTTAGAATAATTCTCTAAACAGAAGACCGCAAAGATAACACTAAACCCTATCTGTTTTATTTTTTTAATGTTAATTTTTATATTCTACAGTATCAACTTTATTGTTCAAGTGTAACATTATAAACACGTGATTTAGTTATAGGAATCTCAATAGTTTTATATCCTTTGGCACTGATAATCAGAATTTCTGAACCCTGGGGGATCTCAAATTTATATTCCCCCTTGGCGTTGGAAAGGTTTTCTGCAGCAGTGTCTTTTACCCTGATCGATGCATAAGCAATCGGCTGTCCGGCTGTATTCTTGATAATACCTTTAATTTCATTGGGGTTAATTCCTTTTTTGATCTGAGCTTCAAAATCACGAATATAATTCAACTGACTCTTTGCAGAACTGTTCATAGGATCAATAGCCAGAATTTTATTATAGGCTTCTGAAGCCCTAGATAAGTATGGCAGCCTGCCTTCATTGGTCTTTTCATCTGAAATTGACCTTAGCTCTACTGAACCTATCCCATTATAACCTTTTAATTTATTCTCTTTATTGTTGGGATTAAGGTTAATCATCCTGTTATAATAATCCTTTGACTTACTCCAGTTTCCGTTCATCATATGGAAATAGCCCAGATAACCCAATGATTCCATTATTTCACTCTCCCATTTTACTGAGTCGGATTTTGCAACCTCAAGCACTTTTTCAAATTTTGGTTTTGCAAGCCCTAGTTTTGTATCGGGATCCATCTTGGAAAATGTTCTGGCACTCCATAAATATGCAGGGACATAGTTGGGATTCCTACTTATGATAGTAGCGAATGCTGAATCTGCCGTCTTGAAATCTTCACCGTTATAATATGCTCTGCCTATACGCATTGGATCTTCAGCATTTGTTGTGTTTGGATCCATAAGCTTGGACAAAAATTTAGCAGCATTTGTATATCTTTTATTGATAGCATAGCTGTTTGCGATTTCATTCAGAAGGTTTTTGTCGTCCGGCTTATATGCCAGGGCTTTACCATACATTATATAAGCTACATCAAGGTCACCACTGGACTTGTTTACATCATTCTGCAAGGCTGCAATTTTCGAAGTCAGTTCGTCAATCGTGGCTTTCGACTTTGCTTTGTCTGCTGGAGTACCAACCGCTGCTTTTGCTTTTTCTTTTTCCAGCTGGCCTTTCAGAGCATTCAGATCATCGAGCATCTTAGGATAATTCTGATTCTTTTTTGCGAGTATTCTGGCAGCATAGAGGTAGTCCTTCTGAATTATGCGTTCAGGTGATACAGTTTTGAAAAGTGTCTCCATATATGAATAGGCCTTGTTATAATCAGGCGGAGTTTTCTCGTAGCATGAATATCCAGCAATACGGTTCATATAGGTTCTCGACTTATCAACTGCGAAGATGTCCTCAACATTCTTGATGACGCCATCATAGTCCTTTGCATAAAACAATGCATTTACATACCTGATTTTTGCAGGAATGTTACCTGCTGTAAGATCGAGATACTTTTTGAAGTACTCTTTTGATTGTTCATATCTTTGTGCCAGAAGATATACTTGTCCCAGTTCCCTGTATGCAGGAGCATAGTTCGCATTAAGCTCAATTGCCTGTTCAAAGTATGGAATTGCTGCAGTTAGGTTTCTTCCTTTAACATAGATGTTTCCAATTTTCATTGCTGCAGTTGGTGACTTAGGATCGGCAAACTGTGCCTGGTTATAGTTCATTATCGCCTTGGAACCATCATTTAATAGTATATAAATATCGCCAGCGATCAGATAAACGTCCCTGTTCTTATTATCAATTTTAATAGCCTCCCTTATAAGCGGCAGTGCAAAAGTGGTGTCAACTTCATCATCTTTAATATATGATTCGGCAATTTTAGCCAGTGTATATGCATATTCCGGTGCGGGAGGAGAGATCTTTTTTATATTCTTATAGGGTAGTAAGAAACTTTTTGCTTTGGCACGCATTTCAGTTGCAGTTTTATTATCACCAAGAAAGAATGCAACTTTTGCAAGACCTATATAGTTAAGCGGATCATTGGCATTTGCATTTACACCTTTCTGGTAAATAGCTTTTGCAGAATTTGCAGCAACAGTCAATGAGTTGGAAATTGTATCTGCAAAATAATCAGAGAGATAATTTTCTCCGAGGTAAAAATAATTTTTAGCGTTTGAGGGTTCTTTCTGTATTAATTGCTGAAACATTGTTTCTGCTTTATCGTACTGTTCACTCCTGGTCAGTAGAATCGCGGAATTTAAGTCCTGAGCTTTAATGTTAAATGCAAAAACCGTCAGCAAAACTGCCAGCATTAAAGCTGGTCTTAAAATTGAACGTTTCATAGTTATATTAATTTGTTGTCAATTATTGAATTATTTCCAGTTTCCAAATATCTAATATCTTTTTTCAAATTCCTAATTCCTGTTTCTAATTCCAAATTCTTTTTGACTAATGCCTCATACTTAACGACTAACACATTATACCTTATAGTTAACTCTTGTCGTCTAATGCCTGATCTGTACCAATCTTATCGGCATAGTTGCCGGCACAAGTCCCGATTTAAGAACAATGCGCTGTCCCTGTTCAGCGCATGCCCAGTTTACGAAACCGGAACCCAGACCTGCGAATGTTTCACGGGATATGAGATAAATCTCCCTCACAAAGGGATATTCTTTGGAATAAATAAATCCTGGCTGGGGCCGATAGTAGGAACCATCATTAATATATTGTTGTGAAACAGCAATCACATTTACCTTATTGATGAAACTCATGCTGGTTGAATCATCTTTATCACTGATCCAGTTTACACTTACGATCCCAAGTGCGTCCTCGTTTCGCGAAACAAAATTAATGACCTCAGCATTGCTGTTGACTGCAAAGAATTTTCCTGAAAGGGAATCTTTTATATCAAACAGTTCCTTAAAATACCTGATATTCCCAGACTTGTTATTATCAAAAATAATACGGATATCTCCAAGCTTCGACTTCGGGTTTATTTCCTGCCATTTCCTTGTATTACCCAGAAAAATGTTTTTGACTGTGTTATATGTCAATAAGGTATCTTTGTTATTCTTATTTGTAACCAATGCAAGTGCATCATAAGCATAAGTTGTGGTCCTGGCGATGACCTGAGTATCCCTTAGATATTGTATCTGATAATCGGTAAGTTTCTTACTTGTAACAATTACTTTTACTGAGTCGTTCATGAAATCATTTATTACATCATACTCAGGTTTATATTGAGGTTTAATCTTAGCATTTGTATATAAATGCGTAAATGTGAAAACTTCAGTTTCTATTATTGGCTTAAAGGATTCATCAACAGTAATTTTTATATTTCCCCTGGTTGTTGTTTCGTTTACTGCAGTTTTACCCATTCCGCCACATGCAGAAAGAAGAAGCAGAAATCCCGCTACAGGATAATGCAGGTACTTTACAAATTTATCGCTGATATTACTGTTCACTACTTTGCAGGTTGTGATACTTATTTTCCGGCACACAATAATAATAAAATTTTGAATAACTGATACTCTGTTCATATTCTTATAATTTTGTCAAGGTTTAATAATTTTCCAACAATTTCACTGCAAAGTGTGTGCCAAGGCTGAGATGAAAAACTAATAATCCTTTCCAGTTTGCGTTTTGAGTCAAGTAACCTACTCTTCGTCTTCGTCTTTTGTGAAGAACACCTCCACAATTTTTACATATGCTCTGAATGCCCTGTACAACCCGTATAAGATAAATGATGATCCCATAATTACCAGCACGGGTTTTGGAATATTAAAATTGTTCAGATTGGAGAAGAATACCAAGTAGCAGCCAACTCCAAGGTAAAAAAATACCATAAAAAGCGAAAAAATTGCCGTAACCTGACCCATTAATCTGTTTGTGTTCATAGTATAAAGTTTGGGTCCAAATAAACAAAAATTCAATATATTATCAAAATTAAACTAAATGTTTCGTTAAAGCAAAAAAATATGTATTATAAAATAAAAAAATGCCAGGAGATATTTTTATAGCAAATTTCTATTTCATCAGGAGAGAGCTGTCGCCATAACTTAAAAACCTGAAATTATTATTCATAGCATACATGTAGACTTCTTTCCAGGCTTCACCGATCCAAGCTGAAATTAGGAGAAGAAGTGTACTTTTAGGCTGATGGAAATTTGTAATCATTCCGTTAATTACGCGGAATTTATACCCTGGAATGATCAAAATATTTGTTGAAGCCCACAAAAGAGGGTAGTTTTTCTCTACCATAAAATTCAGAAATGCCTGCAGTGATTCTTTAAAAGTTATTGTAGATTCCATAGCATATGGTTCCCATTGCCCGATAGACAACCTGTTGGTGCACTCAGGAGTACTATTTATAAGCTTGACTCCAAGCCAGTAAAGGCTCTCAAGTGTTCTGACGGATGTTGTGCCAACTGCAATGATGTTGCCCTTGTTTTCAAGAAGTGTTTCGATCGTTTTTCTGGTAACATAGAAATGTTCACAATGCATTTCATGACTGAAAATGTTTTTGGCTTTTATTGGTTGAAAAGTTCCTGCACCTACATGCAGAGTAACCTCAGTTGATCTGATTCGTTTATCTTCAAACTTCTTAAAAACATTATTTGTAAAATGGAGGCCTGCAGTTGGTGCAGCCACTGATCCTTTAATTGATGAATATACAGTTTGATACCTGTTGATATCTTCAGCCTCATCTTCCCTGTTAATATATGGCGGGAGAGGGATATGACCAGTTGAATCTATCACCTCACCAAAACTGATCACTTTACTGTTCCAGCTGAAGCGGACTCTCCATACTTCCCCTTCAGCGCAGATTATTTCTGCTGAAAGATTGAATTTTTGCTCATTATAATAAAAAGTAGTTGTGATTGATCCTCTTTTCCACTTTTTGAGATTTCCAATAATGCACTTCCATTCAACAGGTCCTTTCGATCCAAAAGATAATTCATATTCAGCAGGTAAAAGAGGTTCAAGGCACAAAACTTCCACCGAAGCACCTGTGGCTTTACGAAACAGAATCCGGGCCCTTATTACCTTTGTATTGTTAAAAACAAGAAGTGAGTCTGCCGGAAGATAATTGTCAACATTTCTGAATATGTCTTTGGAAATGTTATTTTCTTTATATACAAGAAGTTGCGACATGTCTCTCTCTCTGACAGGATATTGAGCTATCCTGTCCTCAGGCAGATTATAATCGTAATCCTTCAAATTAATATTTATCATACAAACTTTTGTCTTTGTCTTCTGTCATGCTTCTTAAAACCCACCCCAAGCCCCTCCCAGGAGGGGATCTTTTTTACTTAACCCGTCATTGCGAGGAGAGAAGCGACGAAGCAATCTCTATGATGGCACAAAAATAGTTATATTTTATTACCTTTGCACCGCAGCAGGCTGTTCCATCGTTCCTGACCGAAACGTCAGGAAAGGAAAGTCCGGGCAACATAGAGCACCATGCTTCCTAACGGGAAGATATCCGTGAGGGTATAGTAGTGTAACAGAAAATTACCGCCCTGACTTAAACGTCAGAGTAAGGGTGAAAAGGTGAGGCAAGAGCTTACCGGTCCGGGTGGCAACACCAGGAGCCGTACACCTCATGGGTTGAAAGACCATGTATACCGGCGCTGAGGGCTGCTCGTCCAATGCCGGGGGGTAGGTCGTATGAGCATGGTAGTGATACCATGCCGAGATAAATGATGGAAACCGGTTCTATTTTCTTTTACAGATACCAGAACCGTACAGAAACCGGCTTACAGGCCAGCTGCAATTAAAACAGGGACATGCAATAACATGTCCCTGTTATTTTTATATTTATTTTATGTAGAGACAGGTCTCAGACCTGTCTCTACTAATTATAAATTTATTTCAGTTTGAAAACACTATCTTCTATTGGAATATCAACTTCTACTTTGGTGAAATTTACTACCATATCCATTCCCTGCGCAGAGGTTGTGGTCTTCATTGGTACCATGAATCCATTTGTTTCAGTATATTCTGACGGGTATGATTCCATCGATACTCCCTGAGTGGTAGCTGCTGTCTTTACAAGTAAGTAGGAACTTTTATCAATAAACATATCTATAACTGCTCCTCCATCAACTGTTGCTTTTATCTTATAGGCCGGTTTGTCCTTTACATTTTCTTCTCCAACAAGTGCCAGCTGACCATTCTTTAAATAATCAGCCATGTAATTATTGAACATGCTGCTTCTAAGGGTCTGTTTTACCTGAGCGGGTGTCATTTCCACGGGTGCTGATGAACCAGTCATTGGGCTGACTACATAACCCTTTTCTCCATCATAAACCTGTACCATTTCCTGTCCGCTGACAGTAGTGACACTTTTAATTTTATTGGGATTTTTCATCCATATAACCATTGGCATATCCATTCCCATCACTGACATATTTCCGGTGATCTTTATAGTTTTCAGATTTGCCACCTTATCGAGCTTATTGGCTGCGGTATACTTTTTAACAATCTCTTCAAGCGATTGTGCGCTTATGACAGACATTATAATCAAGCCTGCCATAACAAAAATCAGTTTTTTCATAAAATTGGTATTAAGAATTTATAATTATTAATTAAAAGGAATTTATAGTTTTTCTCAAAGCAACGAGTCTGCTCAGCAGGCTATCCATACCTGAAAGGATAAGCATATTGGCACCATCGGATTTTGCAACAGCAGGATTAGGATGAGTTTCAATAAAGATACCATCAGCCCCCACACTTATCGCTGCTTTTCCTATTGTCTCTATCATGTCGGGCCGGCCTCCTGAAATTCCTGCCTCCTGGTTAGGTTGCTGAAGGGAATGTGTAATATCCATAATTACCGGAACCCCTATTTTCTGCATCTCCGGAATATTCCTGAAGTCTACAACTATATCCTGGTAACCGAACATATTGCCCCTGTCTGTCAACATAACCTTATTGTTTCCTGAATCCTTCACCTTATCAACAGCGAATTTCATGGATGAACCGGAGAGAAACTGTCCTTTCTTTATATTAATCCATTTACCGGTTTTCGCCGCAGCAACCAGGAGATCTGTCTGTCTGCATAAAAAAGCCGGAATCTGAAGAACATCCACATAATCTGCTGCAATCTGAGCTTCATGGGGAGTATGAATATCGGTTATAACAGGGACTGAAAATTTTTTGCTGACTTCAGCAAGTATCTTAAGTGCTTTAATATCACCAATCCCTGAAAAAGAATCGGCTTTTGATCTGTTAGCTTTCCTGTAGGATGATTTAAAGATGAACGGGATCTGATATTTGACTGATAACATCTCAAGGTGTCTGGCTGTTTCAAATACTATCTCCTCACTTTCTACAACACAGGGACCTGCGATCAATAGAAAATTGCCGGAATCATTAAATTTTAAACCAGGGATATCTGATACAGCATACGACATACGTAACAAAGGTACAAAGATTTTTTACTTTTTATTATAATTGTATATATCCTTCCACAGAACAGAAAGTCTTTTTCGGATCTCTTCTTCCTTTGCATTAACTCCCGGATCATAAAAAACAGTACCCTTAATCTCATCGGGGAGAAAATTGTCAGCGACAAAATTTCCTGAATAGCTATGAGCATATTTATATTCTTTCCCGTAACCCAGGTTCTTCATGAGCCTTGTTGGAGCATTCCTTAAATGCAATGGCACCGGGAGGTCTCCTTCCGTTCTGACATTCTCAGTTGCGTTCTCAATTGCCATGTAAGAGGCATTGCTCTTTGGAGACGTAGCAAGGTAAACTGCCGCCTCTGAAAGGATAATCCTCGATTCGGGCCATCCGATTACATTTACTGCTTCAAAACAAGTCTGGGCAAGAAGCAGTGCATTTGGATTGGCAAGCCCTATATCTTCAGCAGCCAGTATCAGCATTCTTCGTGCAATAAACTTTGGATCTTCGCCACCCTCAACCATACGTGCAAGCCAGTAAACAGCAGCATTTGGGTCACTTCCCCTGAGGGATTTTATGAATGCTGAAATAATATCATAATGTTGTTCCCCATTCTTATCGTACATGGCAAGATTCTTCTGCACATTATTTAAAACCTTTTCATTATTAATAATGATCTTTTCAGCTGAATTTTCATCAGTCTCGGAGCTCACAACCAGCTCAAGTGCATTATAGAGCTTTCTGGCATCTCCGCCGGATAAACGAATTAATGCTTCATATTCTTCGATCACTATGTCGTAGGTTGCCAGATAACTATCTTTCCTGAGAGCTCTGTTCATTAAACTGATAAGTTCCTCTTCAGTCAGGGGTTTCATTATATACACCTGACATCGTGAAAGGAGAGGAGATATGACCTCAAATGACGGATTTTCGGTAGTTGCCCCGATAAGAGTTATAACTCCCTGTTCAACTGCACTTAAGAGTGAATCCTGTTGCGATTTATTGAAGCGATGGATCTCATCTATAAACAGTATCGGATTTGGCTGGTTGAAAAATTGCTGTTTTTTTGCCTTTTCAATAGTCTCCCTCACATCTTTAACTCCTGAATGAACAGCACTCAGAGAGAAAAATGGTCTTTTAAGTGTATTTGCAATGATAACGGCCAGAGTGGTCTTTCCAACACCCGGGGGGCCCCATAAAATAAACGAAGGGATATTCCCCGATTCTATTGCTTTTCTTAAAAAAGCATTCCTGCCTACAAGATGTTCCTGTCCGCAAAACTCTCCAAGATCCTTTGGTCTGAGCCTTTCAGCAAGCGGTTGATTTGCCAGCATCTTTAAAAGATTTGTGCAAAAGTAGTAAAAACAATTCTTGTTTTGTTCCTGAAGTAATTATATAAGATGCAACAAAAATAGTGGCTTTATAGTTAATATTGCATTGGAAGAAACTTAACTCCCCCTGGAGCTGGGGTAAATAAATTGATTTTCAAGCTTCTTATATAATATAATTTTATGTACAAAATAACAGGCAAACTTCTGATTCTGATCATCCTGACCAGTTGTGCAGGCAGATCACCCAAAACCAGCAATGAAATTGCTCAGGGCAAAGGAATTATTTCACAAAATGGGATGGTAGTTTCTGCCCATCCTCAGAGTTCTCTGATTGGAACAAGGATACTTCAGCTTGGTGGCAATGCGGTTGATGCTGCTGTTGCAACTGAATTTGCTTTGAGTGTCTGTTATCCGGAAGCCGGTAATATTGGCGGTGGTGGATTTATGGTTATCAGAACCAATGACGGAAAAACAGATGTGATTGACTACAGGGAGAAAGCACCGTTGACCGCATCGAGGGATATGTATCTGGATAAAAAAGGTGCAGTAACTGAAGGATTAAGCACTGAGACCCATTTGGCCAGCGGAGTGCCCGGAACCGTAGCAGGAATGATTTATGCACATTCTAAATATGGGAAACTAAAGTTCAGAGAGGTAATTCAACCGGCAATCGATATGGCTGAGACGGGATTTCCTGTAACTATGGGACAGGCCCGCGATCTTAATTCAAACAGAATGAGGTTTATTCAAAGAAACTTATCAAAACCTCCTTTTGTTAAGGATTCTATCTGGAAAACAGGGGATACGCTGGTTCAGAAATCACTGGCTGAGACACTTAAAAGAATAAGAGATTATGGCAGGGAAGGATTCTATTCCGGAATAACAGCCCGCCTCATTGTTAAGGAGATGAAAAGAGGCAACGGGATAATATCTGAAAAGGATCTTAGTGACTATAGATCAGTCTCGAGAAAACCAATCATTGCAGAATATAAAGATTATAAAATCATTACAGTACCTCCTCCCTCAGGCGGAGGGATAATTCTCCTGCAGCTTCTTGAAATGACTCAACCATATCCTGTAAAAGAATGGGGATTTCATTCATACCGGACAATTCATCTTATGGCAGAAGCGGAGAGGAGGGCATTTGCAGACCGCTCAGAATATTCAGGAGATCCGGAATTCATGAAAGTATCTCCAAGTCAGCTGATAAGCAAAAAGTATCTGCTGGACAGAATGAGCACATGGGATGAGAACAGAGCTTCAGTTTCTTCTGAAATACACCGGGGTTCTCCCGAAGCTTACTCCAGTGAGGAAACAACTCACTATTCGGTTGTTGACGCTTTTGGAAATGCAGTCTCGGCGACGACTACTCTCAATAATACATTTGGAACCAGTATTGTTGTTGACAGTGCCGGATTCCTGCTCAATAATCAGATGGATGATTTTTCAGTTAAGCCAGGTTTTCCGAATATGTACGGACTCATAGGCGGTGAAGCCAACTCAGTTTATCCGGGAAAGAGGATGTTGAGTTCGATGACTCCAACAATAATTGAAAGAGCCGGGAAACTTTTCCTGGTTGTTGGTTCTCCGGGAGGATCAACTATCCCGACAACAGTATATCAGGTTATTGTGAATGTTGTAGACTTCGGAATGAATATCCAGGAGGCAGTCGATGCCGGAAGATTCCATCATCAGTGGTTACCCGATTACATAAGCTATGAGAAAAATGCAATCGATAGCCTAACCTCTGAGAAACTCAGGAATATGGGGCATCTTTTAAAGGAACGTCCAATAATTGGCAGTGTCAATGCAGTAATGATACTCCCTGACGGGAAGAAAGCAGGAGGAGCTGACAAAAGAGGGGACAATTCATCGTGTGGTTACTGACAGATTTTGAAGTTCAATAAATTTTACTAAATTGCCTCAAATTTATTTTCTTTAAAATAAATTAATTAATACTTTTAGCAATTGAAATTGACTTTTTGGTTATAATCTCCTAATTATTATTGTATTTGAATACTTTCAGATATATTCAGTTATGAAAAAAACGCTCCTTATCGTAGGTATCATTCTGGTAGTAATACTTGCACTGCCGGTTATTAACCTCGTCCGATGGACTTTTCAACCGAAAAAGCCGATGGATATAATATTAGTTGATAAGACTGTGGTAACACTTGAACGTGAACATCACAAGTCATTTAGCTGGATCATGAATAATGAAAGATTTGTAAAAAAGGAAAATAATAGAAGTTATTCTTATAAAGGTGACTACTACGGGTTCATTCCACTGCGGCCATTGAGAGAGATGAAATCAAAAAAGAATGAATACCGTCTGGCAGATCTTATTAATCTTGCAAAGAATAACGATGCAATCTATTTTGCTGATACATACGGAGTATTTTTTAATGACTGGTTCGGGGCATTTACTAAAAGCCGTAGATCAAGGAAAATTTATGGTGGTCTTAATGGAAATGACAATATACTTCTGAAGGAGATGAAAGAAAGGAACAAGCTTATCATTATGGAGTATAACTCATTTGACTATCCTACCACACAGTTTGAATCTGTAAGAGCTCAGGAAAAGCTTGGAATTACTTTTTCGGGCTGGACCGGAAAATATTTCAGCTCTCTCGACACAACCAGATCAGATTTTCCGATATGGATGACAGGTATGTACAGAAAAGGATATAATAAGCCCTGGACATTTTCAAGACCAGGTATAGTCTTTCTTAATGAAAAGGATATCATTGTTTTGGAAGAAGGTATACACCTCAAGAATCCAATGCCCCATATCATTACTGATGAAGCAAACGCTGCCAAATATGGCGTTACAGGATCTGTGGCATTTGACGGATGGTTCGATATTATTGATCCGTTGAAGAACAGGACCATATCAAAATTCAAAATTGAAACTACAAGACTTGGAGATACCCTCCTTGCAGGAAAAGACCTTTTAAGTCAATTTCCCGCAGTTATTCAGGATTCTGTTAGTCAGAGAATCTACTATTTTTCTGGGGATTTTGCAAAATCAAATGTTCCATTCTGGACTTCAAGATTTAAGGGAGTTGATAAACTGAAAGGAATTCTTTATTCTGATAAAACAGAAGATACAAGGAGATTCTTCTGGCTGTATTACAAGCCTCTTATTAACTCCATATTCACTGAATACTATGATTCGATGAATAAGAAATAATAAACCGGCAGGTTTATAAGTCATATATAGGCTGTCTTAAAAGGGCAGCCTTTATATTTTAACTATGTCTCTGTAGAAATGTTAATTCTGGATGGGATTTTAAGATTGGGAATGTTGGAAAGATCCTTTGGGAACCTTCGTGCATACCTTTGTGTGCCTTTGTGGTTAAACCTAATTCATTGAACCACAAACCTGCCTGCCGGTAGGCAGGGGATCACTAAGTAAGGTACTAAGTAACTCAAAGGGAAAAACAAAAAAAATCTACTTTTTAAACAGCCCCAGGCTTAAAGATTCCAGCCAAACTACTTTAATTGAATAATTATTGAATGTATTACCTTTGTTACCATGAAAATCTCAGTAATTCAACCCGATATAGCTTGGGAAAATAAATCCCGCAATTTTCAGAATCTCTCAGGACTTATATCTCCTCTGTTTAATCAGACAGATATTGTCATTCTGCCTGAAATGTTCAATACCGGTTTTTCAATGAATCCAGGACAATTTTCAGAATCGCAGGAAGCCGATACTTTTAATTGGATGCAAAGTTTAGCAGAGATGGGGAACTTTGGAGTGTGTGGAAGTTATATGGTTATAGAAAATGGTAAATTCTATAACAGATGGGTATTTGTTTCCCCTCTAAGGGAGGTTTGGCATTATGATAAGCGCCACCTGTTCAGTATGGGGGAAGAGGACAAGTTTTTCTCAGCCGGAAAATCAAAATTGGTATTTACATTCAGAGAAGTAAGAATCAGTCCGTATATCTGCTATGATCTTCGCTTCCCGGTCTGGAGCAGGAACCACAATGAATATGACCTGGCTGTATATGCAGCTAACTGGCCTGAAGCAAGAATAAATGTATGGAATACACTTCTTCAGGCGAGAGCCATTGAGAATCAGTGTTTTGTAGCCGGATCGAATAGAATCGGAACTGATGGCAAAGGGATCAAATATTGCGGTAACTCTGCAATCATTGGCCCCCGGGGCGAGGTCATTGCATCAGCAGGTGCTGATTCCGAGGGTTCTGTATCAGCAGAAATATCTCTGACAGATCTGTCCGACTTCAGGAAGAAGTTCCCGGTTGCCAGAGATGCTGATAATTTCACGGTTCGAATTTAGAATATCTAGTTTGCCGTATTTCCTGAACCGAACTTCATTTGTTTTTTGTCTTTTGTCTTTTGTCTTTTGTCTTTTGTCTTTTGTCTTTTGTCTTTTGACTTTA
>Ga0208980_10001157_pt1 | contig 15748 bp, 10 predicted proteins | sample WetSurMetagenome_3_FD_187993 | JGI IMG/M metagenome (GOLD analysis project Ga0208980, IMG submission 187993) | Wetland microbial communities from Twitchell Island in the Sacramento Delta, sample from surface sediment Aug2011 Site A1 Bulk (version 2) | ecosystem: Environmental > Aquatic > Marine... | reverse complement strand
GCTTGCAGCTTGAGGCTCTATGAATAAAGAAACCGCTTCGGATTGCGTTTGGGAGTCTTTTCAAATTCGGTTTTCCTGATTTCAAAATCCGCGACCCTCATATATTTCGGGACCTGGTGGTTAAGATCGTGGATGTATCCTTTGATGACATCCGGAAGATGCTCCTCCGAGATGCCTGCATTTTTCACCGCATCTGCATCGGGAACTATCAGTGCCACCAATTGGTCGTTACGTTGCACAACCAGTGATTCCATAATAACCGGAAGATTATTGAGGACTGATTCGAGCTCCTCCGGATAGATATTTTGCCCGGAAGGCCCCAGCAGCATGCTTTTGCTTCGGCCCCTGATGAACAGATTGCCCTGCCTGTCCGTCGTAGCCATGTCGCCTGTATGGAGCCAGCCCTCCTTATCGATGACCTGCCCGGTGGCCTCTTCGTTCTTGTAATACCCAAGCATGACATGGGTTCCCCGCACCAGAATCTCTCCAGGGACAAGGAACGGGTCAGGAGAATCTATTTTGAGTTCCAGCTCATTCACCACACGACCGGCAGCACCTCTTCTGGTCGTTTTCCAGGAAGCATAGGAGATCAAAGGGCCGCATTCGGTCATACCATAGCCCACCGTGTATGGAAACCTGATCTTCTTAAAAAACCTTTCCACTTCATGATTAAACGGGGCACCGCCAATCACCAGCTCTTTCAGCCTCCCCCCGAACATTTGATATAATTTTTTATGAATCTTTTTCAAAATCAATTTATTCAGAAGAGGAAGATGAATCAGCAGGTTCATTAATGGTTTGCTGATGGTTGGCTTGAGCCGGTTCTTGTATATCTTTTCGATCGTCAGTGGCACAGTCAGGATCAATGCCGGTTTTATTTCTCCAAAAGCGGTGATGATGGTAGTGGGCGAAGGTATTTTATTCAGGAATGTTATTTCACAGCCAATGGTAAAAGGGAAAAGGAATTCGAATGTACAACCAAACGCGTGGGCCATTGGGAGAAAGGACAGAATTTTATCAGAATTGACCAGCGGCATATTCCGGTGTGCATACAGAATATTAGCCAGCAGGCTCTTATGCTGCAAGACGACGCCTTTGGAAAAACCGGTAGTCCCGGAAGTATAACTGATGACAGCAATATCATCATTTCCGGAATGGATCAGATCAAATGCATCCCTGTTGGTTTCAAGTGTTTTGTTGGTTACACTGCTTAATTGCTCACTAAGTCCGGGATCACGTGCAAAATGTATCTTCAGATCCGGGATCCCGAGGATAGCACGGAGCTGGGGCATTTCCGCCTTGTTGAGTTCCTTGAGAATAGGTTCTTCGACAAATAACATCAGTGAATCAGAATGGTTGATGATATAGTGGAAGTCTTTCGGCTTGAAATCGGGCAATATCGGGACAATGACAGCGCCATAGGAAACGGTGGCGAGATAAATGATGCCCCAGGTGGCAGAATTTTTACCCAGGAGGGCGATCTTGTCCCCCTTTTCAATGCCGCAGGCCTTAAAAATGCTCTGATATTTAAGGATGTGCTCCCCAACCTGCCGGTAGGAAAAAGTGTTGCCACCGTAATCGGATAGTGAAGGGTGATCCCAGTTTTTCCGGATGCTCTCTTCAAAAAGCCTGACAAGACCTTGCTCAGTATTCATAATGCAAATCGTTTATTTCCAATTCAAACCAGGTAAATCCACGATGAGGAAGGCGAAGAAAAAGTATTTAAGTATACCAGTTAATCGTTAAACAAAGATAGCAATAAATAAAGCAGGGTTCCATGAAGTCAGGTGAGATAACCTATGTCACCTGGCAAGAATTCGTGTCGAATATGAATCAAAGCAGGTTCTAGTAATAAACAGGATTACAGGATGTAAATGTAATAATGAATCTTGTTTAATGAGAAATGAAGAAATATAAATAAAGAATCCTATTCCTCCAATCCATCCAGCCAGTGAATCAGATTAAGGGTAAACTGTGCATTCTGCGGAGCTCTATCCGAATTAAAGCCAACTTTAAACGTACCATTGGCAATCTGGGCAGTAAACATAGCGGCTTCGCCAAAAACAGCGACTCTTCCCTTTCCGTATTCCAGCAATGCGCCCTGGCAATAGCCGGCCAGGTTAATGATCGCAGTATTATCGTGGAAGCGCCAGGCTGTGTCTGGTTGCAAAGAAAAATGTTCTTCGAGGAAGCTCAGGACAGCAATCGCCTCACCAGGTGCTTTAAAAGCCGAACCTGTAAAAGTAGCCACACTATCTATGTTTCTATCATCCTTAAACCCACTTGTAACAGGAGAAGACTTTAAAGTTCCCTTCTTTAAATAAAAAACCGATGGAGGCCATTGTGATTCAGCAGACGTAAAGGCGTACCCATTGATAAACTCAAAACCGAACGCCTTGCCCAATTCATAAGCAGCTCCCGCAAATGGCATATGGTCGGCAATCAGTAGCAAGTTTCCACCATTGTAAACCCATCGTTTAATAGCACTGATTTCCTCATTTGTGAACGCAGAAGGAGTAGGAGCGATCCATCTGTCTACATTGTTATCATTCAAAGCATTAGCGATAACCAGTATCCTGCAATCCTGTATAATATCGGAACCTGTAATGGCTTTATCCAGTCCTTTTACCTGGTAACCGTCAAGTGACAATAATTTACTGAAGGCATAAAAACCACTATTTATGGTGTGAAAGTTATTGTGAGCTTCATCGATGAAAATCACCGGTCCGTCATGATCCGGATACGCTTCCCGAGCTATCGGGAAAGTATATAAAGTATCGGGAACCTGCTGGCCAATGGATGTGGATACTAAAACATTAAGCAAACCCGAAATAAAGATGAAAAGACGAAATATTTTCATGATTTCTATATGTTATGGCAGAGCTTAATCCCCAACTCAATGCTTCAATCTTCAGCCTTCAATCTTCACTTTCTGATCCTTGCCGAGCTCGCCCCGCCGGCGCTATACTCCGGCCCTGAAACGGCAATCTTCTTCCCATCAAGAACGCCCAATGCCTGGTCAAGGTCGCGGATGATGTCATCGGGATGTTCGGCGCCGACGCAGAGGCGGATGAGGTTCGGCGGGATATCGGCGATCTTGCGCCCCTCTTCGCCCTGCTGCGAATGCGTGGAAATGGCCGGGATGGTGGCGACGGATTTGATCCGGCCAAGGTCGGTGGCGCGCCAGATGCGCCGGAAGCCGTCGAACACATCCCGTGTTGACTGGGAACCGCCCTTTACCCGGAACGACATCAGATGTCCATAACGGTGCACAGGTTTTCCGTAAAGCTCATCCTTTTCCGAATCCACAAGCCATAGGTATTTGCTGGCTAATTCATGCAGCGGGTGTGTATCGAGCCCTAAATAGTCAACTTGCTCGATGTGCTTATGAGCTGCCAGGAATTGGGCAACTTTCATAGTGCTGCGGCTGCATTGATCTACCCGCATCCGCAGGGTGCGGATGTCGTTCAGGGCCATAATGGCGTTCATGGGAGAAATATTGGGCCCGTTGTCACGGTTGGGCAAAGCTTTAAGATACATGCAATAATCGGCTCGAAGGGCATCGTTGTCGATGTTGGTTACGATGTGTTTTTTTGCGATGACGGCCCCTCCAATCGCAAAACCGCTCGTCGCAAGAGTCTTTGTAACAGATTGGACCACAATATCGGCACCCCACTGGATCGGCCTCAGCAACGCCGGTGTCGCCACAGTTGAATCTATGATCACCGGGATGTTATGTGCATGAGCAAGTTCCACTACTTTCTCAAGATCGAAAAAAGCCTGGCCGGGATTTGATGGCATCTCTCCATACAGAAAGCGGGTATTCCTGTCTATCAGTTTAGCCCACTCATCAATATTATTTGAATTCACCACCTTCCGCCATTCTATGCCGCGTTCCAGGTGTTTCCGGATGGCAAACTGCTGGAAAGTACCGCCATATACCTGGCAGGTGGCAACGAAGTTGATGGGCTTGCCAGGATCTTTCGGATCGATCACCAGCAAGGGGTCCAATGCAGATGCAATAGCGGCCATGCCGGAGGAAGTGGCCACACAGGAAGTCTCTTCTCCGGCGCCATATCCGTCAAGCAGCGCCAAAACACCCTCCAGGTAATACATCGAAGGATTACCGATACGGGAATAGCACCAGGTCGGGATTTCATAGGCCAGTGCCGCTTCCATCTCGTCGGCATCGCGGTAGGCCTGCGATGTAGACATATATACAGGCTCAATGATCGAGCCCTGGTTGAAATCGAGTGCTTCCTGCATGGAATAGATGCCATGCACGGCGATGGTATCGAACCGGCATTTGCGCATCTCAACGAGGTGATTATGATGCCATTCTGCAGCTCTCCTGGCAGCATCGATATAGTGTTGTTTTCCGGTTGACATGGTAGTTTTGGTAAGGTTAATGAAAGGCTTAAATTTAGTAATAATTCTGGATTTCGAATTTCGATTTGCAAAATTCGAATATTATTACCCATCCCTATCCCCCTCCCTGCTCGCAGGGAGGGGGAATTAAAGGGGGAGGGTAAAGGAATCTTCTAATTTTCTACCTTTGCAATCTCAAGTAAATCATAAATATTATCATCATGCAATACGATCTCATCGTCATAGGCAGCGGGCCGGGGGGCTATGTAGCCGCCATCCGCGCTGCACAACTGGGAATGAAAACCGCTGTCGTGGAAAGGGAATCCATTGGTGGAATATGCCTGAACTGGGGATGCATCCCCACCAAAGCCCTGTTAAAAAGTGCGCAGGTGTTCAGGTATGCCAGTCATGCCATCGATTATGGAGTCAAAGTAGAAGGCACGGTTACCCCTGATTTTGAAGGCATGATCAAACGCAGCCGCGATGTCGCCAACGGTATGAGCAATGGGGTCCAGTTCCTGTTCAAAAAGAACAAGGTCGAGCTGATCAAAGGCCATGGCAGGATCAATCCGGGTAAAAAGGTGGTGGTTACAGATGAGGCCGGGAATAGCACCGAATACACTGCAAATCACATCATCCTGGCCACCGGCACCCGTTCCAGGGAACTTCCCAACCTGAAACAGGACGGCAAGAACATCATCGGCTACCGCCAGGCCATGAACCTGCCAAAGCAGCCGAAATCACTGGTAGTGGTAGGATCCGGGGCCATTGGCAGCGAATTTGCATTCTTCTATAATTCCATAGGCACAGAAGTGACCCTGATCGAACTTTTGCCAAATATTGTCCCCCTGGAAGACGAAGAAGTTTCAAAACAACTGGAGCGAAGCTTTAAAAAAGCCGGAATTAAAGTAATGACGGATGCCACCGTTGAGAAAGTCGAAGTGAAAGGCAGTTCATGCAAGGTGACTGTAAAAACGAAAAAAGGAGAAGAACTGATCGAATGTGAAGTGGTCCTTTCTGCCGTTGGGGTCAAGTCAAACATTGAAGACCTGGGGCTGGAGGAAGTTGGCATTACCGTGGAGCGGGATAAAGTAAAGGTAGACGAATATTACCGGACGAATATTGAAGGTTACTACGCCATCGGGGATATCATCCCCGGGCCGGCGCTTGCCCATGTGGCTTCACATGAAGGCATCACCTGCGTGGAGAAAATTGCGGGGATTGACGTTGAACCGATCGATTACAGGAATATTCCATCGTGCACCTATACTACTCCTGAAATTGCTTCGGTAGGGTATACAGAAAAGCAGGCAAAAGAAGCCGGCTTGGACATCAAGATCGGAAAGTTCCCTTATACGGCATCAGGAAAGGCAAGTGCAGCAGGCAACAAGGAAGGCTTCATCAAGGTGATTTTCGACACTAAATATGGTGAATGGCTGGGGGCGCACTTCATCGGTGACAATGTGACCGAAATAATTGCCGAAGTGGTGGTAGCAAGAAAACTTGAGACGACGGGCCATGAAATCATCAAAGCCATCCACCCGCACCCGACCATGTCGGAAGCACTGATGGAAGCAGTGGCCGCGGCGTATGGGGAGGTGATTCACATTTAGTCGGCAGTAGGCAGTCAGCAGTCAGCAGTCAGCAGTTAACAATCGAACAATTTAACAATTTAACAATTTAACAATTTAACAATAGAACAATCGAACAATTGAACCTAATTAAAACAAGCATTCAAGACCTGGTACTGATCCAGCCGGATGTATTTCCTGACCAAAGGGGATATTTCTTTGAATCGTTTCAGAAAGAAAAGTTCTTAAAACTCGGCATTGATGCTGAATTTATTCAGGACAACGAGTCCATGTCGCAAAAGAATGTCCTGAGGGGGCTACATTTTCAGCTGCCTCCATTCGCACAGGGCAAACTGGTAAGGGTGGTCAAAGGGGCTGTCCTGGACGTGGCCGTAGATCTTCGTAAAAGCTCAATAACATACGGTAAATGGGTTTCAGTTACCTTAGATGCCGATGACAAGCTTATGGCCTGGATCCCTGTTGGCTTTGCGCATGGTTTTCTCACACTTGAAGATGATACCATCTTTCAATATAAATGCACAAACTATTACAATAAAGCATCGGAAGCCGGAATAATCTGGAATGATCCCACCCTGGGAATTGACTGGGGGACAAATGAGCCGCTGGTTTCCGAGAAAGACCTTAAAGGCTTGTTATTCAACAACTTTAAAAGCCCTTTCTGAAAATGTATGTCATTAAGTAGACATTAAGTAGACATTAAGTAGACATTAAGTAGACATTAAGTAGACATTAAGTAGACATTCATGCCGAGACGTTTATTTACAATCCTCATTGCCACATTAGCTGTTGGAATTGTCCTTGTCATTTATCTTTTTACCGAAAGAAAAGAAAAGAAAGAAGAGATACAGGAACCGGTAACAGAGGAAATGGTTTTTGTGGAGGGGATGAACTATGCCATGCCGGTTGTGTTGCCTGATACAGCTGATTTTGCAGGGGAGTCGGTACCTATGGATATTTACTATGTCAAAGAGCAATTTGACAGGGAAATGACAGTTAACACCTACTGGCACTCTGCAACCCTCCTGATCCTGAAGCGAGCAGCCCGCTGGCTGCCGGTCATAGAACCCATCCTGGCAAAAAATGGGATCCCGGATGATTTCAAGTATGTCGCCATGATCGAAAGCGGACTTATGAATGTGGTTTCGCCGTCGGGAGCCGCAGGATACTGGCAATTCCTTGAAAAGACCGGCAAGGAATATGGATTGGTCATCAACCGGGAATTGGATGAAAGATACCATGTTGTAAAAGCTACGGAAGCAGCCTGCCAATATCTGAAAAAATCGTATTTAAAATTCGGGAACTGGACCCTCGTCGCAGCAAGCTACAATGCCGGACCTAACCGGATCGATGATGTGATGGGGGAACAGATGACCAGGAACTTTTATGAAATGTACCTGAACGAAGAGACTTCCCGGTATATTTTCCGGATCCTGGCCATGAAATTTATCTACACTGATCCGATCCGTTATGGGTTCAAGCTTGAAAAAGGCGACCTGTATGACCCGCTCCTAACCAAGCCGCTTGTTGTTACCGAGAGCATTTCAGATCTGCCGGCTTTCGCCCGACAGCATAAAACCAGCTATCGTATGCTTAAAGAACTGAATCCCTGGCTGAGGTCTGATAAACTGAGTGTAAAAAGAGGAGAAGAGTTCACCATCAGCCTGCCAATCGCTGACTGACGACTGCCGACTGCTGACTGCTGACCGCCGACTGTATTCTGAATTCCATCTCTTTTTTATCCGTACTTTTGCAAATTCTTTCAAAATCCCGGCATGTTCAAAGAAAAGGAGAATATATCTGCTGATCAGCCAGTTATTGGTACAGAATACCTCGAAGTTTACGGTGCCCGGGTCCATAACCTCCAGAATATTGATGTTAAGATCCCCAGAAACAAGCTCGTGGTGATCACAGGCTTAAGCGGGAGCGGCAAATCTTCCCTGGCATTCGACACGATCTATGCAGAAGGCCAGCGACGTTACATGGAGACATTCTCCATCTATGCCCGGCAATTCATCGGAAACCTGGAAAGACCTGATGTCGATAAGATCAGAGGACTCTCGCCGGTCGTTTCCATAGAACAGAAATCGGTCAATAAAAATCCCCGCTCTACGGTCGGCACCATCACCGAAATCTACGATTTCCTGAGGCTGCTCTATGCCAGGATTGCAGAAGCATACTCTTACGTGACCGGGGAAAAGATGGTCCGTTACACTGAGGACCAGATCATTAAAGTCATCCTGGAAAAATATCATGACAAGGCCTTAATCCTTCTGGCCCCTGTTGTCAGGGGAAGAAAGGGCCACTACCGGGAATTGTTCGAAAACATCCGGAAAATGGGGTACTCGAAAGTCCGGGTCGACGGCGAAATCCGTGACCTGATCTTCAACATGCAGGTGGACCGTTTCAAGGTGCATGACATTGAGATTGTGATTGACCGGATCAGGCTGGACGGCAGCAAAGGAACTGATTTACGGGTGAGGCAGTCGGTTCAGACGGCGCTTAAGCACGGACACGATGCCCTGATCACGCTCGATGCTGAAACGAATGAGGCCAGGCCATTTTCCCGCAAACTAATGTGCCCTGTATCAGGGATTTCTTACGATGAGCCCGAGCCGAACACCTTCTCCTTCAATTCACCTTATGGGGCCTGCCCGCATTGCAACGGCCTGGGAAATGTCACTGAAGTCGACATTAAAAAGATCATACCTGATCCGGATAAGAGCATCCGGAAGGGAGGAGTAGCGCCCCTGGGAGAATATAAGAACAACTGGATCTTCAGCCAGATGGAAGCCATCGGGTATAAATATGGCTTTACGCTCGATACGCCGCTCAAAGAAATACCCGAAGATGCCATCACCACTATCCTCTATGGTTCGGATGAAACCATACACGTCAGGAAAGAATATCTTGGAGTCACTTCTTCCTATTCACTGAATTTTGAAGGAGTCATCAATTTTATTACAAATCAGTTCAATGAATCATCGTCTGAAGGTATCCGCCGGTGGGCCACTACCTTCATGAACAAAGTGCCGTGCCCGGTATGCGAAGGCTCGAGACTGAAGAAAGAATCCCTGTATTTCAAAATTGATGACAAGAGCATAGCGGATATTTCAAAGATGGACCTGTATACGATGGGTCAATGGATTGATGGCCTGGAGCAAAAGCTTGAAGAGCGCCAGAACCTGATCGCCCATGACATCATCCGGGAAATCCGTAACCGTGCCAGCTTCCTGCTCGGCGTGGGTCTGGATTACCTGTCGCTGGACCGTTCTGCCAGGAGCCTCTCCGGCGGGGAATCCCAGCGGATCAGGCTGGCCACCCAGATTGGCTCGCAACTCGTCGATGTTCTTTACATCCTGGATGAACCCAGCATCGGGTTGCACCAGCGCGACAATGTCAGGTTGATCCATGCTTTGAAGGAACTGCGCGATATTGGAAATTCCGTCATTGTGGTGGAGCATGACAAAGAAATGATCCTTTCCGCGGATTGGGTGATCGACATCGGACCCGGAGCCGGACGGCTCGGGGGCAGGATCGTAGGCACAGGGACGCCTGGACAAATGACCGACTGCCATACCATCACCTGCGATTATCTCTCAGGAAAAAAGAATATACCTGTCCCTGTTACGAGGCGTAAAGGGAATGGCGAAAAGCTCATACTGACCGGGGCCAGGGGAAACAACCTGAAGGGCCTGGATCTCTCCCTGCCCCTGGGTATTTTCATCTGTGTCACCGGGGTTTCCGGAAGCGGCAAATCCTCCCTGATCAATGAAACCCTTTACCCTATCCTGGGGCAGCATTTTTATAAATCCGGCCAGAAGCCCCTGCCTTATCAGAATGTCACAGGTTTGAACCTGTTGGATAAAGTCATTGAAATCGATCAGTCGCCGATCGGCAGGACCCCCAGGTCAAACCCTGCTACATACACGAAAGTTTTCGACGAGATCAGGAAGTTGTACCACCAGATTCCTGAGGCAAAGATCCGGGGTTACCTGCCGGGCCGTTTTTCCTTCAACGTAAAAGGCGGAAGATGTGAAACATGCAAAGGGGCTGGTGTCAGGGTGATTGAGATGAATTTCCTCCCGGATGTCTATGTCGTATGTGAAGAATGTAATGGGAAACGTTACAACCGCGAAACACTGGAAGTGCGTTTCAAAGGCAAATCGATCAATGATGTGCTGGATATGACCATTGACCAGGCGGTGGTTTTCTTTGAGAACATACCGGCCATCCTGCAGAAAATCAAGACCTTGCAGGATGTTGGATTAGGTTACATCACGCTTGGACAGCAATCTACGACATTATCCGGCGGCGAGGCACAACGCGTCAAGCTGGCCTCGGAGCTGGCCAAACGGGATACCGGGAAAACCCTGTATATCCTTGATGAACCGACCACCGGCCTGCATTTTGAAGATGTGAACGTACTCCTGGGAGTGCTGAACCGTCTTGTCGACCGTGGCAATACCGTGCTGGTGATCGAACATAACATGGATGTCATCAAAGTTGCAGACTATATCATTGACCTGGGCCCTGAAGGCGGGGAGCGCGGGGGGAACATCGTTTGCGCCGGGACACCGGAGGAGATTATTTTGCACCCGGAGAGCCATACCGCTGAATTCTTAAAACGGGAACTGCATCGTCTTTAATCCTTTTTAAATTCATTGTCAACCTGATCTTTGAGAAAATCTTCGCTTCTTTGTGTAACTTTGTGAGAGGTTTTTGTTTTTCACAGAGTTGCACAGAGGTTTATTCAAGAGATACACAGAGATTTTCCATATAATATTTAATGACTAAAATAATACCGGATTACGGAATTGTATTAAGTGGCGGGGGAGCCAGGGGATTGGCGCACATCGGTGTCCTGGCAGCACTGGAAAAACACGGGATATTTCCTGAATTGATTTCCGGATCATCTATGGGCTCCATCATAGCTGCACTTTACGCCTCAGGGCTAAGCACTGAAGAGATGCTTGCTGTGGCAAAGAATAAAAAGCTCTACAGCCTGTTCAACTGGTCCATGCCGAAAACAGGCGGCATGCTGTCACTGAAAATGGTATACCAGATGCTGGAAGCCAACATCAAGACAGACTCATTTGAATCCTTAAGAAAAAAGCTGTTTATCTCTGTCTCCAATATTTCATCTGGCCTTCACGAAATCATATCCTCAGGCCCATTATTCCAGGTAGTGATCGCTTCCGCATCAATCCCGATCGTCTTCGAGCCACAGGTCATTAATGGAAAAACTTATGTCGATGGCGGACTATTTAACGATTTGCCGGTGGAGCCGCTGGTTGGAAAATGCAACAAGATTATTGCTTCACATGTGAACTATAACGGGCCTGATCCCGAACTTGCCAGCATACGCTCTATTGCTGAACGGGTATACCGGTTGGCAATCTATCAGCACGTGCAGAAAAATTTCACAAAGTGCGACTTCATCATTGATCCTCCGGAGCTGAGAGAACATGGGCTTTTTGATTTCAAGCACATCGATAAGCTGTTTGGCATAGGCTTTGAAGCGACCGAAGCATTGATTGTCAAGATGAAAGAGCCTTCAGAAGAACATCCCGTTATCATCCATGATTATAGGACCCTTAAAAATAATCAACATGAACATGACGCCATTGGAAGAGGAAAAGATACAGCAGGCATTTGAGCAGAAAAGCTGGCAGGAAATCAAGACGTATGATTCCTGGAAAATCTTCAAGATCATGTCGGAATTTGTGGAAGGCTTTGAAAAGCTTTCCAGGATCGGGCCCTGCGTTTCGATCTTTGGATCGGCGCGTTCAAAGCCTGGCAGCAGGGATTATAAGATGGCAGAAGAGATCGCCTACCTGCTGACAAAAAAAGGGTTTGGTATCATTACCGGCGGCGGCCCCGGTATAATGGAAGCAGCCAATAAGGGGGCCCATTTTGCCGGGGGAAAATCGGTCGGGCTGAATATTAATCTTCCTTTTGAACAGGTGCCGAATCCATTCATCGATCCTGATAAGCTGATCGATTTCGACCATTTCTTTGTGCGCAAAGTCATGTTCATGAAATATGCCCAGGGATATATAGTCCTTCCCGGGGGTTTTGGCACCCTGGATGAGATGTTCGAAGCCATTACCCTTGTCCAGACTCACAAACAGGTCAGCTTCCCGATTGTCATGGTTGATAAAAGCTATTGGGGCGGACTGGTGAAGTGGATCGAGGAAAAGCTGGTTGAAGATAACAAGATAAGCGCCGAAGACATCAATATTTTCAAGCTGGTGGATACTCCGCAAGAAGCCATTGAAGTGATCGAGGAGTTTTATAAGAAGTATGCACTGAGACCAAACTTTTAAAATCCCAAATTACAAGCACCAAATCCCAAAGTAATATCAAATTACAAGCACCAAATCCCAAACTAATTCAGGATTCCAGAATGCCCCACGAACTTAAAATAGAGTTGGTCCCGATTGAGCAGGACGGATTTCACATTTTCATTAAGGCAAGGATCAACGGGAAGCGAGCGAGGTTCCTGGTGGATACAGGGGCGTCGAGGACGGTGGTGGATAAAGCGCGGATCATGAGGTTCATCCCTCATGAGGAAGCGGAATTTGAGAAGCTCGAATCATTTTCGGCAGGATTGGGGACCAATACCATGGAAAGCCACACCATCGTTTTGAAGTCTTTGAGCTTTGGCCGGCTGGTCATCAAAGATTACCAGACAGCCGCATTGGATCTTTCGCATGTCAACCAGTCGTACGGGATGATCCGCATGAAAAAGATCGACGGCGTGATCGGTGGGGACCTCTTACATCGTTTGAGGGCAGTAATCGATTACAAAATGGAGGAAGTCAGGTTCCTTTAGTTCCGGATTTCGGGTTCAAACATCATCCAATCTTCCAATCATGTCACGGTCCTATCGTCACTGTATAGCCATTCGTTTTAAATGCTCCCTGGCTCACCTTCAGTTCATGTTTCACAGGAAAACTCGCTGTAGCCGTGATGATATACCCGGGCTTGTTTATGATCAGGTCGCGGAAATACGACCCGGTTCCCAAGCTCACTCCCTTGTTTATAGCCCCATACATTTCCACATCGCCTTCCGACGGATCAAACGAACTGCAGGCGGCATCCCCGATGATGTTCCCGGTGGTTTTGATCCTGCCTCCGGTGATGGTGTAAGTCATATTGTTGTTCATCATCCGTATCCCGACATTCTGGAAATCCAGGACACCGGCCGACATCTCCAGCACATGGGTTCCACTTCCCGGCCAGTAGGAGACATCCGAACCACCGATCAGGTTCATGGTACCGCCAGATATATGCAGGTCAGCGTACAAATCAAAAAAGCTTTCTGCATCCTGCGTCAGGTTAATGGTTCCGTTATAAAGAGTATAAACACCATAAATTCCCGCTTCGATGAGATCGCCTACATTCAGCGTTCCATTTGTCAGCTGTACTGTTCCGCCCTGGTCGATAGTGCCAGCATTTACTGTGGGAACGCTTGAGCTAAGGGCAAACGTCCCCCTGTAAATGTTAAGCTGGCCGGTGATATTGACCGGTGTACCCACAACCAGGGTTTGACAGGCGGTACCGCCCGCCCCTCCTTCATAATTATGGCTGACCGTGATCGGACCGTCAATCCTTACAACGGCCACAACGTTCTGATTGATAAGGTCATAGAAAGTAGTAGTACCATCAATTTCCTGCATTTCCGGTGTCGCAGTTGTTCCGTTCATGTACACTTTGCCGGTACCGCAGGTAAAGCCACTCGTCCCGACATTATTGATCCAGTCATCCCCGACATAGATGGTATCGTTGCCACCATCCAGGCAGCCTGCATTGATGGTCAGGTCTTGTTTTACCACGAGCTTGCTGGCGCCGGCATCTCCGATCAGCCATGTATCCGGGCCACTGACCGTCAAATTCTGAAGATAATTGGTCGAATAAAGTTCGACATACGGATATCCTCCTGCCGGAAAATCAATAAGCTCCACAGTGCCGCCTGCTGGTGTAAAATTAGGTGCCGGGGCTATGAAGCTGCCCCCGACACGAATGGTGCCGCCGGTAATGTTTTCAGTGGCAGAAGCATTGAAATTAAAATGGTTCTGGGTGATTTCAAAGATACCTGAACTCATGGTGAAATCGCCGTAGATATAATACATGGCCCTGCTGTCACCTAGGGCATGATCACAGATAAAGCTCCCTCCATTGATGGTGATATCTCCGCTGGAGGCCTCTTCAAAATCGCCATGGATCAAAACGTCCCCGTTAGTGACCAGTACCGCACCGTTAACAGTCATTTCGCCACCTGTTTCAAGCCCTGAACCTGTATTTACATCAATTTCCGATCCTGCTGTATTGATGATTTCTCCCGTCACGAGCATGTCCCCGTTTAAGATACATTGGTTTCCTGCGCTGATAGTCAGGTTTCCAGCTACCCTCATAGGGTATGCAGAACTGGCAATCACCAATATATCAGAGGCAGGATCATTTGGTTTATTAAAAACCACGGTCCCGAAAGAGGCATTGTCATCCGTCACATAAATATCGGTGGCATTTGGTTCATTAAAATAAGTGGTATTGCCGGAACCAATTACCAGATTGCATCCGGACAAAAAGTCCCAGTATTCTTCCGCATAAATAGTCCCTCCCGTTACTGTACCTCCGGTATTTTCATACCAGCGGAATCTGGCTCCTGCATCGATTGTCCCCCCGGTCATGTTCAGAATTCCGGATGGACCATGAAAATAAGGCCCGTTATCGCTTACTATGACCATTCCTGAATCAATGGTCAAGGTACCATATACATCCATATAACTGGAGGTCACTGTCTTCCCGAAATTAGTAAAGGAGCCCATTACGGTTAAATCAAAGACATCAAAATCCATTGTACTGTTCGCCATGGTAGCGGAAACATTACTTTCAACATAAAATTCACTGAAATGGCTGCCTTCATCGTAGATATATAAATATCCTGTGGAAGGTGCAGTTCCATATTTGTAAAGATGCTGCAAGCTGGAGTATGCTGTGAATTGGCAGCCTGAAGTCAGGTAATAGCTTTCAGCCAGCAAGCGCCCGGAAGTCATGTTAACCGTTCCATTCGCATACAGGAGCATCCTGCCATCCGAACTGTTCACCCCCAGCATGATGGTATCGCCTGTCATGACCAGGCTGGAGGGATTTTGACCGAGATAGTCATCACCGACTGACAGAAATCCATCCATCGTGACCGTCCCGTAGTTATTCAAATCTCCGGCACTGATGGTAAGGCGTCCGCCATCGTCGATGGTCAGGCTTTTGCAATCAAAGTTATGCGCGGCATAATTGACGCCCAGTGAACCGGAAAGGACCGGATAATGCGGACACCCTACCGGAATCACGACATCGACTGATACCGTCGGGACAATATCAAATCCCCAGTTTGCATTGGTATTCCAGTCGGTAGAAACCGAACCATCCCATATGCCATATTCTGCCCAGAAGATCCGGCCAAAAGCATCGTTCTCATAGGCAGGTCCTGCCCAGGTGCCAGTTGCACCGGTAAAATTCACCGTTCCCTGGTTGATCGTTTTGGCCACATTTTTCGTAGTTGTGGTTGTCGGGAAATATGCACTGTCAATGTTCAGGGACTGATTGTTGTTGATAGTGAGGAGCGCTCCGGTACCGGCATATCCGTTCTGGAAGGTACAGAAATCGAAGTCATAGCTGGCGTCGACCAGGGAGCCCGACTGGCAATTGACGCCATTGGCGTCCATATTTTCAAAAATGCCATATCGTGCGCTGATGTTTCCCCCGCTTTTTACCACAAAGGCATA